>Ga0307931_1001591_pt1 | contig 14936 bp, 18 predicted proteins | sample OrgLakmetageno47_FD_201816 | JGI IMG/M metagenome (GOLD analysis project Ga0307931, IMG submission 201816) | Saline water microbial communities from Organic Lake, Antarctica - #47 | ecosystem: Environmental > Aquatic > Non-marine Saline and Alkaline > Saline | place: Antarctica: Organic Lake... | reverse complement strand
GATAATTCAAGTACCAAGCGGTGCTGCAAATTCATAACGGAAGGGTTCATCATCTGTCGGTGGCCCGAAGTTCCTAGGAATCCGTTCCCTCCCCTGATGCCCACCGTGCATGACTGTGTCTCACAGCTTGTGTTGGGCGGTGTTCTGCTATTTGATATATGGAGGTGCTTGTGTTGGCCAAAAGCCAGTCGAGATAATCTGGTTTCCCGGTATTTTCCCTCTTCCATTTTTGACGTGGCAGGAGGTATTTCGGCACTGCGGTAGGCGGTAGGTAGGGAGGGCGGGCAAGGACGCTAATAGCAGCAGGCCAGAAGATATTATAGTAATGTACTATAATAGTGAATGGATTCGAACACAGAACACAACAACACAACACAACGCTGGCTGCTGGCTGCTGGCTGGGAAAGCAACAAAAATGGAGCTCGTCGGGACATCGAGTATTTCATAGCTTGCGGCGCTTTAACTTCAAACAAGTAAACTCCAGAGCTTGCACTAGAAATTCGAGCGGCACTCGAAGATGGAGGTAACCTCTAATATATATAGTGCTTCTCATTCTATGATTAGCCGTGTCAATAATTGAGCCTTAGCTCGTCCTCACAATTCCATTTTTTTTCGACGGCAGATCGCATACTTGTATTCAAAAGCCCGAACTGAATTTGGAAAAGCAGTACGCTTGGATGATGCTCCTGCCGAGCTCATTGCACCAGTAAGCCGCACATGAATATACATTATAGACTACTTGTAAAGTACGCAACCTATGTCGTAATAAGCGCAATACCTAGCAAGTGTCTCAGCCCGTATTCTAAGATTTTCTATCCGCTGTATTGCACAGCTTCCCGCGTCAGACATGCAGCATGAAGGAGAGCCAGTGGTGCGAAATCCTAGCATCGGCGTGTTTGACTGTTCACCGTCGTGGTCAACCTCTGAAGTCAACACAGAGCGTCTGGAAGTGGCGACCACTGCCATGCTGCACAGTGAGGGAGGCTGGCCCAAAGAGGTAGACACAAATGTGTTCGCGTGAGCTTGCTTCCTGGGTATTTGCCATGTCGTTCGCTACGATACTAGACTCCAGTGATTTACTGTTCTTGCTTGAATTTGAAAATTGCAGGTGGATTCGCGGGACAAGCAGGAAGTTGCGCGTTGGAGAGCCAAGGAAATGAAAAGCGCAAGATACGTGCAATCGGTGCGGGCGCTGGGGCCTCGCATTTTGCAATGCATGAAGCAAAACAATACCTTAGATATCTACGAAGAATACTTTGCCGGTAAGAGATTATATCGCCATCAGTGTTGGAATTGAGGGTTTTGCTTGTCTTGTTTAAATTTATCATTGAAATATGTGATCGGCCTGGCTTTATTGCGAAGTGCATGAGAGCTAGCAGCAAGCAGAATATTGCGTATGAGGTTTGGACCGTGTATAGGGCGTATTTAAGCAAGACAGCTGTGCATTAGTGCCTTTGAACTGTTCTATTATTGCACCTTCATTGTGATTCGTTCGTGTTTCTGTTTGTTCGATGGCACCAACAGAGAACGTCACGGACCACAGAGGAGTGCCATCGAACGTGAGCCAACTCGCGGTGTTGCGCGATCCCTGTGGTTTACCCTTAGCCGCGGGGTCCTCGGGTGGGTCCAAGACCTCGGCCTGCGTGCGCACCGCCTGCAGCTTGAGCTGGCATCCCGACGGCCCCAGTCGAGTGGCCGTGGCCTACAATTTGCCAAAATTTCAGGTGTTGTGCACGTTAAAATAACAAACACTTAGCGATACTTTGAGAAAAATCTAATCGAGTTCGTGCAAAATCGACCTCAGGATTCGTTTTAAGTTGCAGTTCCTGCTTTTCTGTCTTTACTATGCTAAGTTCTAAAATTTTCAATCTGGATATATGTGATAATTAGGACCCTCGACTGGAAGACCCCGCCTTGCCTCGGCAGTCTTTTTTATGGGACATTTTAAACCCCAACGTCCCTTTGGCCACTCTTGCGGGCCCATACTTGCTCAACTGCGTCGCCTTTCATCCCAAGCAGCCTGACGCGATGCTCCTGAGCGGCTGCGCCAACGGTTTAGTGTGCTTGTTTGACATACGGGCCTCCGGAGGGGGGTCAGCCAGTGGTGGGGGCACCCAGAGCAGCACGGTGGAAAACTCCCACCGAGAAGCGGTGACGTCTGTGGCCTGGACCTCCAGCAAAGCTCAAATGAGCGCCGTGTCCTGCTCCACCGACGGCGCTTTGCTGTTTTGGGACGTCAGGAAGTTGGGCGTCCCTGTAGACCAAATCATGTTGGCGACTCCCGTTGCCTCTTCATCTTCTTCCTCTCCATCGTCTCAGAGCAGCAGTGGAGGCGTGAAAGAGGGTGGCTGGGTTGGTGCTTGTGGCGGAGCGGTGCTGGGTGCTAGTTGCATGCATTATGACGCTGCTGCTGGTGCTTCCAAGGTGAGTGTGCTCGAATATGAGTTCCAAACCCGTAATAGTCATTCTGCAAAAAGAAGGAAACAAGAACGAAGCCAATAATAATACCATTACCATGACCATTACCAACAATATTCAGGCATTAAACTGCACGATAGTAGCTTCACAATTTTCTCTTCATACTGTACATGCTTGTGCACTGCAGGTGTTGTTGGGCTCGGAGCAAGGCGTCCCAATTTTAGTGAACTTGAAGAACCGGCGGGCCAACAACGGGGTCACCCTCTTCGACGGCGGCGGTCGGCATTTCGGCCCGATTGCGGCGACCCACCGGCACCCCGTGCACGACAAGTTCTTCTTGACGGTGATTATGTTAGGGCGTGTTTGCATGCTGCCACAAAAGCTCTATTTAGAATGAAAAAGAAGGTAAATTCCTCTGTTTCTTCTTTGTATCTTCTATTCCTTGCTCAGAACATTTCTATTTTGCAACTTCAAGGTCGGCGATTGGAGTGCGAAAGTTTGGACCGAAGACTTACACGCGCCTGCGTTCACCACACGCTATCATGAAGCGTACTTAACTTGCGGCTGTTGGTCACCAACCAGGGCTGCTGTCTTCTTGGTACAACTATTACTCATGTACAACTTGTGTTATGAGAGAAACAGGGAGTTCAAGAGTTCGTTTGTGTACGTCTTAGAACGAAAAAGCAAATGTCACGTAAGTTTCAATCTTCTTCGTTTTATTTTTCTTTCAAAATGTGCGCATCATGTACCAACCCAGGTGGGACGTGCGGACGGGTCCTTGGACGTTTGGGACTTATTACAGCGCACTACAGACCCAGTAGTGACCCACTCAGTCAACGCGGCCGGTGGCACCTCCAGCGCTGATAATAGCAACGACAAGGCCAACAATGACAGTGCGACAGGTCGGCCAGGTTTAACAGCGCTCGCCGTGTCATCACCTGGCGGGAAGTTACTGTGCACCGGCGATGCCGCCGGGAACGTGTGCCTCCTTGAACTGTCTGCAAACCTCGCTCACTCGGCCGCAGGAGAGAAGTTGGCAGTGGGGAACTTATTTGAGCGCGAATTCCAGCAAGAGAAGAACTTGGAAGCGAGAGAGAAGGAAATTTCCAGAGTGCAAGCATCTGAAGAGCAGGCAGCAGCCAAGGCGGAAGCCAATGCTGTGTCGTCATCTGCGGGAGGTTCAACGCCAAGCAATAAAGCAGCCGACAGAGCGCTGGCGGCACTTTTAAGGAAAGTGGACACAGACTTCATGCAAATGATGCGTGATGAAAGCGAATCTTAGAAGCGCAACTAGAATTACTAACAATTTACTTGGTATTGGCATTAGCTACTCCGCACCTGTAGCAGGGGTTTGTCCCCTGCCTATAGACGGCAGACGACTACAGGGCAACTACAGAGCACTGTGCTGCACCTGCAGGACGCAGGGTGGACCATAACGCAGGATAGACAGAGAGGCCGAGAGAAAGAGGGGAAGTTGGAAGTTAGAAGGGTTGGTGTCAATGGTTAGTGGTTCGTGTGTTCGTGTGCATTATTTCGCGCCTCCCCCGAGCCCCCGAGGGGAGGACTGGTGTTGGTGTTACTACAGTGCACTGTATGAGTGTACAGAAGTAGGGGTACGGTAGTACTTATAGTACTTAAACAGGGGGGAAGGTGCCATTTCATTTATTAGGCGAGAGTACAAACCCTTGATACTTGATACTTGATACCCTTGATTCCAATCAAGGGTACCCTTGTTCCATCATTCTTGCTCAGAAGCTTTTTAATTTTTGCAGAACTCTTGAGACAATGCATGCAAGTCGTGGCGTGAGAGGTTCGCAAGTCTTTGCTTTCGCGAGAGCGATAGGTGCAAGCATGTACTAAAGCAAATGAGATGCTAGGTCAGCGCTCAGTTCTTACCTTTGAACGCGGAAAAGAATCATAAAATCCTTGACACAATTTATATCATCCCAATTGAAGCTTAAGACTACAAATGGCCGACAACACCCTAGCTTGGTTGCCTAGTGATATCCAGGCCACGCTCCAGGATGAAGTTCGCTCTGCTGCGTTGTATGCTCGACCTCGAGTGGGCGAGCCCATATCGAGCACAACGTTAGATGCCTGGCATCGTGCTGGATTAGCTCATGCTCAGCAAAAAGGTAGTATTGAGAACCCTAGGTTGAGGGCATAATATTTTCAAACTTTATACCGCGTTCTTCACGTGAAAAATAATTTGCAATGTGGATAATGTTGCTTTTTGTGTAATGCCATTGATGTTTTTAGGCCTAGTCTTTACGGCAAGCAGCTTGGCTCTAGCCCTCAAAGTTCGGGGTGTGACACCCCTTAGCCTCAGCCCGGCTCTAGCATACTATCGCAAAACGGGCGCCCTGGTGACGGTATCGGAGGTCAGTTAAAGTACTTTTCAAATGAATTAGTATTCGGCCATGGATGATCCTTGAAGAGCTCCTCGGTTATCTTAAGTTGTGTATGTTGGATGCATGTAAACCTATTGCGTGTCTACAGGTGGCAGCGAAGCGGGCGGAGGCTGAGAAAGGCCGCGTCGCCAAGGCGGCAGGCTGGGCGTTGTGGGCTGCGACCTCTGCGCCTCGAGCTCTCCTGCGCGTAGGCACTACATTAGGAACCTGGGCCAGTGACTCGTCTGCTTACAGTGAAAGCGGTGGACTGGATGACGATGATGCTTCATCTTCTGAGCTGGGTATCGACGAGCATGAACCAATGATTTGGCTCAGTGCTGCAGAGGACGCGTGTGCTGTGCTGACTCAGCACGTTCAGTCCCTTGATCCTGTTAGCCGCGCCGTAGCTTTGCCTGTAGATGCTAATCTTACGTCGTTGAGCGATAGCGACGATCCCGTCACGTTTGGCCAAATGAGCGACGCAGCAGGCCTAGGCGTGCTTAGCTTGCAAGCCCAAACTGTGCTAGTGGACCTCCTCGTAGTATCAGGGCGGGTGCGTGTCACCGAGGCTGATTCCAACACAATGAAGGATATTGCAGCGTCACCACCACCTTCACAACGAGGCAATGGTGGTATTGTACAGTGGCATGCGGTGCGCTTCTTGCTAGACTCTGTAGTCGATGGCGATAGCTCAAGCAGTGGGTCATCCGACGTAGTTTTAGTCAGAGCTCGGTTAGCAGCAGCAGAATTGGCCCATCAAATCGCCGCTGAAGAAGTTGCATGGTTCGGCAGCAGTGTTTTGTCTTCACTGGATAGAGAAACCACTTCGCATGGCCAGTCAGCATCAGAACCAGCAGAAGCGGGTAGCGGTACTCCGGCAGTACGGGTCTCCCCTTCGAGATCAATTGGTAAACGGCATGCCATGATGGCAGCTGCACTGCAAGAGCGAAAGCGGGGCAATAAAAGCGGGTGTGCGCGGACACTGCAGCGCATTAAGACGCTGGAAGCTGCCTTGAACAACAGGCGAAGTGCTCTCGCGACTGCGCAAGAGGTATGCAAAAAACTTACATCGTGATGTTTTGCGCATGGATTGGCTCATTATATTCATTGAAGAAAATGCATTGAAAGCAGTCTCTTTGTTTCTTCAAGCCATCTTTTTCAAATGAATAGCTCACACAATTTTGTTCCTTGCCCCCATGCTAATCTCTACCCCTCTTGCTTCCTCCACTCACACAGGCGCTCGACAGTGCACGTGTCGTCGCAAATACTACCTCTGACGTGGCAGCCATTCAACGCGCGTCAGCTGCTCTACAGCATGCGCTCTCAGATGGGCCCACTGCAACCGATGTTCAGGCAGTACTTGACACCGCTTCAGAGCTTCAAGCCGATGCAAAGGACGTAACTGATGCAATGTCACCTGCCAAAGAAAGCACCATAGGGGGTGAAGAAGGGGGCTTCGATGAGGATGCAAGCGAACTCGAGGCGGAACTGATGGGTTTAATGGGACGACAAGAAGAAAGATCAAATGCTCCGAATCGACCCGCTGAGTCTGCACCAGTTCCAACTCCCTCTGTCGCTGCTGTGCCTCCACTTCCTCCTGCTACCGCTTCTGCTCCACCTGCAACTACTCATCTTTCAGCTCCTGCTTCTCCTGCTACTGCTCCGAGTGCTGATGCCGCGAATGCTCTCCTCGCAGATCGCCTTCCTACAGCGCCATCGCACCCACCGCAACTGACTCCTCCTTCATTTAAAGATTCCGCAACGACAACAGAAATGCCGAGCGCTTCAGGACAAGAAGAAAAGGACGATGTTGAGGCACTCGACCGAGAGCTCGAATCGTTGGCCTTGGCATGAAGTTTTTGTCTTTATTATATTGAATCACGATTTATGCGTGATATAGTACATAGTTCCCTCTAAGCTCAATGACCACCGGGACCGGCAAGCCAGCTAAGAGCTGCGGAGCTGAGCTCTGGGAGTTTGGGAGTTGTGAGTTCTGAGGTTTCTAACTCAGCAAAGCTAAAAGATTAAAGTTAACGAGGTCCATCGATTTGGAATGGCGAAATAAAGTATAACGATAAAGGGAAATAAGAAATAAGCTGGCTCCCACAGGTATCCATTCTATTCTACGTTTTCCGCTTAAGCTTATCTCTCTAAATCTCTTAATTATAACAGTAGCCGGGGATATATGCCATTACGAACCAAATAATTTAATAGAGAACTGAAAACAGAAAACAGCTCTATTCATATCCCCACGGACCCACGGACACACCGCACACCGAGAGCGATATACCCCTACGTCCGTTTGCCTCGCCACAAAGAGGGATTCAAGAATTAGCCGGTCTCAAAATTGCCTGCTAAGTAAAACTTATGTCGTGCGTTTGGTGTGTCTCACTGAGAAGGAAGCGGCTGTGCGTACTCGGGTGTTGCAAAATTGTGAAGAGGAGAGAGGAAACAAAGAAGAAGCCAAGAAGTGAAGTTGGGGTTAAGGCGGAATCGTTTTCGGTGTCTTTTTTTTTTCTTCGTTCTCCCATTTGAAGAAGTGCACATGTGCTTTTAGAGCACAACATAATTAAAAAATGACGCGATTCTTAATGTGTTCCCTTTTTTATTTGTGGAACTTGGCACCCGACTTGGCATGGTCTTGAAGGAGCTGGCAGGGGGCAAATTGCTCGCCGTACTTGTCGGCAAAACCTTGCATCATGTCGCAGTACCTAAAAAGACAAAGAGAAAGAAGGGTGGTGAGAGAAGAGGACGGTTCAGAGGAAAAAAGAAGGGAGATTGGTGAGATGGCTTATCTGTGCAAATTCAATTTCATCGTTGGTGTTCCTACTCTATCTATCAATTCATCGATCTTCTCTTACTTGTCGGCGCCATACGCGTCGAGCATCCGGAAAGGGCCACCAGTGTACGGCAGGAAGCCGCAGCCAAACACCGCGCCCAGATCACCGTCACTGGGGTTGGCGATGATCTCGTCCTGGAGGCAAAGCACGGCCTCGTTCACGAAGCGCGACAGCAATCGGTCGAGCACCTCTTGCTTGGAGAGCTTCAGGTCTTCGGTGACGAGCTCCTTGAGGCGGGCCTGCACCGCGGGGTTGACACCCGTTTTCTTCTGCTTGCCCTTGACCGTGTCGTAGGTGAAGAACCCTTTGCCGGTCTTCTTGCCGAGGAAGCCCTGGTCCACCATCTCGTGCATGGGGTTGAGGCCATTCATGCCCCCCGAACCCGCCATCCGCACCCCCATGTCTGCGTTGCACAAAAACTCGCGCACGTGGTTCGCCACGTCAATGCCTACTTCGTCCGCAAGGGTGATCGGCCCCACTGGCATGCCGTGTCCTTTCACCATTTTGTCCAGCTCTTCGATTCCTACACCGTGGCTCACCTGTTCATGAGTGTGTGTGTGAAGGGGGGGTATAAAGCAGACGAAAAGAAGAGTGAAAACAATGAGGTAGGTGTCAACGAGCGCAGACAACCCAATTCAATGCATGGGATTTAGAAGAGAAAATTATTCTGCGTGTATTTGATGCTTCAAGTGCATGCGCAACCTCACCAGAGCGGTGGTTTCCATGAGGAAAGGGCCGAGGCACCGGTTGACGTAGAACCCCGGCACATCCTTCACCACAATCGGCAGTTTCCCCTGCTTCAGCCCCACTTCCACGGCCGCTGCGCACACGTGCTTGGCGGTGGTTTCGTGCGGGATCACTTCAAGAAGCTTCATGGAGGGCACCGGGGAGAAGTAGTGCATGCCTACCACGTTCTCGGGGCGCAGGCTGTGTAACAAGGGAAAAAGAAAAAGGAAAAGAGCACATGTAAGACAGCAAAAAAACGAAAAGCAGGCTTTTTTTTTTCGAATGCCACGAGCTGTTTCACGTATGCAGATGTACGCATTTCATTTCACACACCTCTTGGAGGCAATGTCACGAATGGGGATGGCGGAGGTGTTGCTGGCAAAGACGGCGTGCTCCGGCAGAGTCGGCTCAATGCTGGCCATCACCGCATGCTTCAGGGGCAGGTGCTCCGGCACCGCCTCGATCACCATGTCAGCCTTGTTGAAGTGCTTCTCCCACACGCCGTCTCCATCGTAGAGGCCGTAGACGCGCGCCGGAGCGTCGTTCCTGGCAAACAAACTCATGCGCTTCTTCTTGAACTTGGCGTCCCAGTTGTCATTCATGTACTTTTCGCCGAAAGGGCTGTGTCGAAGGAAAGGAAGGAGAGTTAGGACGAAGCAAGCGGGAATTAAGACAAAGTACATGTGAAAAAGGTGCACACAAGATAAAAAGGTATTCTTCAAAGCAAAAAGGGCAGCCTCAGCTACTCTTTCTCTCACTTATCATGCTTCTTCTAACCGCGCTCCCTTTTCTATAATTCCACTTCATGTCTACCCCATCACCATGCACTTTCCCTCCCTCCCTTTCTTCGCTTACCCCGCCAAGCTGTTGGCATCGCGGTCCTTGAGGAGCACCTTGTATCCCTTCTCAGCCGAAACCTGCGCGATCCCCGCGCCCATCAAGCCGGCCCCCAGCACCGCCACCGTCTTCACCTCGTGCTGAGGCTTCCCGAACCGGTTCTTCTTCACCCCGTTCATGGCTGGTAGCGTCGGGAAGATGATGAACGAAGAAGGTAAAGAATATGGATAAACACGGGAGAAACAGTGCTTTCACGATCGAGGTTAAGACAAACGCACGCATACGTCTCTAGTGCTTCTTTCTATATCACCCCTCCTTCCCCTCCCCCGATTCCTCCCATGCCCACTCACCGTCGAACAAGCCAATGAGCGCGGGGCTGACGTCACTCTTGGCGAGCTCTACGAATTTGGTGGCCTCGTACTCGAGGGCATCCCGCTTGGATTTGGCCTCGCTTTGGCCGTACCTGTGTAAGAGAAATTAAAAGTAAAAGCATAAATAGAGCGCGAGAGAAAACAAAGAGATCATGCGCAAAACAAAAGGGAAATGCATCCTGTGGGCACCTTCTTCATAGCACACACACACTCTCTCCCCGTATCAAGCAAGCACTCTTACTTCATCACGTCGCGGATGGCGTAAGCTGCAGGGTAGTGTCCCCCCGTCTTGGCCAGGCCTTTCTCGACCTCCTTCCAGAACAAGTGCCGCCCCACCGGGGTATCCTCCAGCGCCCACCGCATCCAGTCTTTCTTCTTGGGCTTAGGCTTCAGAGTGCCCTCAGCGAGTTGACGAGCGTGGTCCACCTTTTGATTCACAGAAGTGCACAGGTACAAGTAAGGTTCAACCATGGCAAATGTATAGAGTCCAACGAGTAAGAACGGTGCCCTCAGAGTTCATTCGTAATCAAGTAGCGAAGCAACGAAGGCACTGATATGATAACACAAAAGAATCATCACCACGGCAAGACGAAATGATGATATATGAAGCATGGCACATGTGTGGAGTAATATGGATCGTACCGCGACGGACTCGAGGGCAAAAGGGTCGACCACCACATCCACGAGGCCGATTTTCTTGGCCTTGTCGGGGCGCACTTCCTTGCCCATGAGCACCATCGGGACGGCCTCCTTGTAGCCAATGAGGGCCGGCAAGTTCTGCGTCCCGCCCCAGCCCGGGAGAAGACCCAACATCACCTGATGTTGACCCGAAAGAGAAAGGAGAAGAGAGTTAAATCAGATAGGACGAGCAAATACACATTGTTTTGAACTTGCTTGGTTTGAACGGAATGTAATACTTCAGGTGAAGTGCACCCATCTCTAGAATTAGTGCCAGCTCTGAAGACAGAAAAACCGCCTTTCACAGTCAAGTTGTCACGGCTAGTCATTATTTAGCGCAGCGACTCCTGACATTGATTATAATGAAGGTGGCTAGATGTGGGGCAATGGGAAAGGGGGTGGCAGGAACCTCAGGGAGGCCGAGCTTGGTCTTCGGAGAAGTGGTAGCCACACGATAGTCGCACTTGAGAGCCCACTCCAGCCCACCTCCCAGGCAAGCACCGTTAATAGCCGCCACCAAAGGCACGCCCTGTTATCATGCAGACGGAGCGAAGAGAGTGGCAGCGCACATTAAAAAAAGATCCATTTGGATCAGCCAGGCTTGATTATATCTTTCGTACCATGCAACAATTTAGACACAACCAATCCCTCTCGTCTTCCACCAAATACTACCCGTGTGTACCAAAATAAAAAAAGTTACCCGTACCTTTTTCTTGAGGCGGTCAAAAAAATCGTGCCCGTTGAGGCAGAGATCCTTTAAATCGTCTTTGTTAGCGACGGTCTTAATCATCTGGATGTCCGCACCAGCAATGAAGTTGTCTGGCTTGGATGAGATAAACACAACCGCCTTCACATTCGGATCGTTCTCGATGTGAGCCGCCCACATTTCTTGCGCCTCTGCCATGATGCCCGCGTTCAAGGTGTTCATTTTCTCCGGCCCGTCCAGGCGGACAAGGGCCACACCGTCACGGACTTCGAGCGGACCGAAGTATTTGCCACGGGTTGACTCAGATACCGCAGCGGAGAGCGGTCGGGAAAGGCAAGAAGATGACGCCAAAGGACGCCCATGCCGTGCAGCTGTCCGCAGAATGAGATTGGCCATTCTTCAACAGATCCAAACTAAACTCCCTTCTTAGAGAACTTCAGCAAGGTGTCAACTTTCTCATCTTTTTGCTGGTTGCTGCTGGACGGGCTCGACTTTTTAGGATATTGTTTTTGGTATTTATTAGAACAGCATTCGAAAAGATTTTGTTGTGATGAAAAATGTCGACTTCTCCGCAGATCAATAGTATCAATAGTAACTTGGCTTACTACAGATAGCACCTTGCTTACAGTAGCTATTACGAGCAAAATAGTTCCTAGCAGCGAGTCCAGAGCGATAAGCACTTGGTTTACCCGGCGTCGTTTGCTGTTTGTGTTGGGCTTCCCGACAACCTCTTCATCTCATTCATTTTTAATTTCCCGACGCAATGGACGTAACCGCGTTCACTACTGGACTTGCGAGTCGTAACGTCGAAACAAACTATAGATTAGTGGCAGCATTGAGTGCTTCATTCTTCGCAATAATCAAATTTGTATTTGGAAAGCGGGGTGGTGTCGATTGGTACGCTGTTGTTCACGCATTCATCGCGACTGTGGGAAGCACGCTCTGCCTCTTCATAGACTTCTATGCGGATAGCATCGACCCAGGTATGCCAATGCGCTATTTGAGACGAGGCGTACTATTAGTTGTGTTACCATTTATTTGACTTCTCAGGCGGTGTCGGAGAACCACTGCGAGCTATACGCTGTGCGAACGCATTGACACCCGTTCATAGCTTAGTCCCTATGATAAGTTTGGGTTACGCAGCGCTCGACTTGTTCGATGGTTTGTACACGAGTCGGCTCGACTTCGTGCTGCACGGCTTGACCATGGTTTCTGTGCTTGCGTTCTTGTGCGAAATTGGAAAGGTGCGACCTCATACGAGCAATTCGAGCAATGAAGGAGACTGCATGGTATTTTCCTGACGCTAATTCCTTGTCTTTTTCTTTGTGTAATTTGCTTGCGTCTATGTCATGTTTTACAAGGTTCATTTGATTGTTAGTACACTTGTAATGGAAATGAGCACCATTCCACTCAATCTCCTGAAGTACAAATTTGATCGCCCTATGATGAGTATTGCCAATACGGTCATTTTTATCATCACCTTTTTTTTGAGCCGATTGATAGTGTTTCCATGGTTATGGGGCCGATGGATATGGACTTATTACGAAGAGATCACAGACGATGGTCCTGAATCCTGCTATCCTTCGTACTTCATTTACATTGTAGTCTCAATTGGACTGGTATTTCATGGGCTCAATATTTTCTGGATGTTTCGTATCATCAAAGGCGCCATAAAGAAGATTCGTGGGGCCTTTTCAAATACGCACCGCAAAAACAATTGAAAAGAATTCAAAGCCAAAAACAGAGGAGTGCGAGTGCTGATTATGCTCTCATTAACTATTTGCTTATATGGCGATAATCATATTGGGTTTAGATCAGCGCGTGACCATCGAACTCGAACACTACTAGTAGAAACATTTAAACCCAGATCCAAATGAAATAAGTAATAAGAGCCAGCGTTTCGGGGGAAAGTGGTGTGGTGTGTCCAGTGTTTTAAGGGAAAGTGGCGTGGTGTGTTTTTCGTGCTATATAGCGATAGCAATTGAGCAGAGAGCTGGGCACATATCTTCAATTTCGACGGGTGCCTAATTTACTGATTTACGCAGCATCTTGCTGTTTTGATATGATTTCCTCTACTAACTACTAGCCCGCAAGAGCCACACTATCACTATCCACTAACGATATCATTCTCTTCTATGTAATTTAGTATACTATATTTTCAACTCTTTTAGCTCTCAGCGCATTACACGGACTGAGTGACTTGCAGACATAAATACAGATATATAACTACTGACAACTTTGCCCCTGAAACCTTGAGGTATGTTTGTATGTTTGTACTGCTATGTAATTTAATGTAGTTGTATAGTGAGTGGAGAAATTGTGTTTGGATTGTGTTCGTAGCAATGCGAGACGGACCGCGCGGGTTCGCATGAAATGAAATGAAATGGGTCGCAGTATACATGACTCTTCCTCGGTCGAAGTATGGTTTCATTCGTAAATTGTCTTAAATGAGGTATTTGCTTCCAGTTTGGTGAAGCCTTTTTGCACACGGTTCTTGATGGGCCGAAATGAAAAGTGCATACCGAATCACGCGGAGTGAAAAAAAATCATGCTTGCTTTTTCTTGCCGAAATTTACTTCCGAGAGCTATTGTCCTTGTTGCATCTATCATCTATTATCATAAGATTTCCGACGGCTCTGATTACAGGATATTCACAATGATGAGCCATTACTGAGTTTTTGCGTTGTTGACAACAAATAGAGAGTTCACCAAAATGATTTGATGGCGTTTTGATGCTTCTGGACATGTTCGATATTTATCGCAATTACATACTTTGAAGTCAACATCATCGAAATCAGTCTTCACTTATCTGTTCTTAAACAATGGGGAAACTAATTATTTTTGGCGCCACTGGCGGTACTGGAAATGCTGCTTTACGCCTTGCCTTAGTTCGGGGCTGGGATGTGACGGCATTTGTCCGAGATCCCAAGAAGCTCGAGATTCCAGAAAGAAGTTCGATTCGGATCTTCAAAGGTGATGTCTTGGACGCAGAAAGCGTTGCTGAGGCTGTCGATGGACACGACGGAGTACTGGTTTCGCTTGGTGGAGGAACTGGACAAGCATTCTCGAGGAACACAGTGTGCTCAGAAGGCACCAAAAACATTGTTCATGGAATGCAAAAGGCTGGGGTAAAGAGAATCGTTGTAATATCCTCAATGGGCGCTGGCAAGTCTGCAGAACATACGAATCGATTCGTTAAGTGGATCCTCAAGTACCCACTCGAAGATAAGAATAATCAAGAGGCAATTGTCAAGGAAAGTGGCCTTGAATATGTCATTGTTCGTCCAACTGGCCTTACAAACGGTCCGTTTTCTGCTGGCGCTGTTGTCGTTGACAGCGAGAAGGAGGCTGTTCCTTTCAACCAAGTTTCACGGAACGACGTTGCTCTATTTGCATTAGATCAATTCTCAAGCTCGGAATATCTGGGGAAGGCACCCGGAATATGCTCGGGGAAGGAGTTGTCATAATACACTTAGCATCATTTGGTCAGAGTGGTTAATATTGTCAAGACAAATCAGTGCGATGATGGACGATGTAACTCTCATTCATTGTTTGACGCAACAAGCGTGTCCTTCACATATAGGCGAAGCCCCCGAGGCCCATTCAGGAGGTGGTGTAAGAAATAAGGACTGAACACACTCCAGATATTTCTAATTGTCTCTGCGGTTCACATCTTCCATAGCTTATAACTCAGTCCTTGTAGCTTGTAGCTGCTTACTATATTGCATGCCTAGCACTTACTCAACTTCAAACTCAAAAGTTTGTATTAGGCCTACACTGCAAGCATTATGGGTTACAATGGCGCTAAATCTTCGTTCGAGGCGTCAATTCTTGACGCAGCATCCACCGCACGGGCTTGTAGTCGCGTCGCCTTGAAGTGTAACGCGGCACGCCTTTCCGCTAACACGTTTAGATTAACTCCGTACATGAGTCTTTGTCTGTGAGTGGTTGTCCAGGATGATTTCGAGGA
>Ga0307931_1001588_pt1 | contig 14948 bp, 14 predicted proteins | sample OrgLakmetageno47_FD_201816 | JGI IMG/M metagenome (GOLD analysis project Ga0307931, IMG submission 201816) | Saline water microbial communities from Organic Lake, Antarctica - #47 | ecosystem: Environmental > Aquatic > Non-marine Saline and Alkaline > Saline | place: Antarctica: Organic Lake... | reverse complement strand
AGCAGCGGCAACGGTCGACGACTGGCCAAATTCTTGCCAGTCAAAGGTGAGCACGTGGCATCCTTTCGCAGCCATATCCCTAGGAGTGCACAATAAACCCAAAAGCATTAGAAGGGAAAATTACGAGAAAAGAATCGAGAGAGGGAGAGAGAGATGGCGTGCTGTCATAAATAGTAGCATTCAACAAAAAGCAATTGTGCTATGAAGGAGGCAGCACAAAAAAGTGGGAATGAGGTAGCAAGTACACATGGGGCTGAGGCCCTCCAAAAGATGGGAGTTGCTGGCAACTAGCTAGGACCACGAAACAAGGCGGCGCGCACGCACTTGTTGAAGGATTGGTAGCACTCGTCGAGGCCCGCCAAGTACGCTAGGGGAATGCCCGACTCGCACCCGCGCTTCCGCAACCCGTGAATGCGCGCATAGCACACCGGCGCAGTGGCGTCCAGGAACACCACCGCGTCGGGCAGCGGCACCAGCGACAGCAAATGCTCCCGAAGGCGCGAGTACTGTGTGCAGAGGAAGCCAACAATTCAATTGCATGGAGCAAGATGTCAAGACAAATTGTTCCATGTGAAAATTATTTTAAAAAAGTGGTGACAGTCTCATAGTATAATTTTGAGTAAAATCTCGCGTAGAGTATATCTTTCGCGTCAGTGCTATCGAAAATTTCCCGCCCCCCAAAAGGTCTTAGGAATCGACAAGAAACAGGCCCTACTCTGGAGAGCATGCCAACCAACCAACCAAAGGCCCAATCAATGCACAAATGGTTCAACCCTATGAACCTCACCTCCGCATATCCTTCGGGTGAAATGTTTCCATCGGCTAAATTTTTGTCCGCAAACACAATGTCGCTCATGAGGCTACGGTCGAGCACTACGCCTTTCGCTGCTGCCGTGCCCTCTGCAGGGTTGAGCAACGCTCGCAGTGCACGGGCGTACATAACGAAGCGCTGCCTCAAGAGCCACAACTGCATCGCCAGGCCATACCTAATGGAGTTGCCAAGCTCAGAGAGTTACTTGTTGGGTACTTCATCAGTTTTTATGGTATGAATGGGTGGGTAGTCTTGGGCACTCGTTCAAGTGTCTGGGGAACTACCCAATATTCAAAAAGTGGCAAAAAGCCAATGTTGAGTACAAACACTCACTTAGCAGCGTCGCCGTAGTAGAGCTCCAAATAGGGGTTTGTGACTACTGGCTCCAGAAACAGTTCAAAGCCCAGAGAACTAGCCAGCTCCCGGCAAAGTGTTGACTTCCCCGCTGAAATGTTGCCTGTGTGGTGATGAAGTTGCAGATGTCAAGCGTGGGACTCCTGAAGGTCTGGGATACCATATGCAACGAAAGTGAAAAAATCATTCTCACCTTCGACGATGATGATCCTGCAGCCATCTGCCGCTTGTGTATCGGCGACGTCCATAGTTTGGGGAACAACAACCGTTGAGAAGAGCGGGCAAAATTCAAAATGAACGATCATCGTAGAAAGATGACAACCCTTTCGCTCTAATATGGTTTTGAAAATGAATTATTTATTTATGTCAGTCGTCAGTCGTCATCAGCGTTCCTTCGCTTCTACTGTACAGAACACTGTAAAGTACTGCTTAACAATACTTGGCAACATCAAATAGATAGAAGTTTGAAATCGGCGTTCGAATGCAACTCAGGGGATATCTCGCGCGAGAAAGCAATCTACGACTACTGAAGATCAAGCTTTCAGTCGACTGGACGTCTACCTGTTGCATGTGTCGGTGGCCGGTAGCAGCATCAAGGGAAACTTGGCTTCTTTCCGGGGTATTTCGGGCCTGACTAGAGGCTTGGCGAGATGCTCTCATCGAAATAAAGACCCTTGAATCCTGTGAGCCACCTACGATGACTATACCAGCCAGTGAGCTGTGTAACATCCTAGGGGCCGGCATTTAGCGTGCTGGGCACTGGGCACACTAGGCCATTCGACTGAGGTGGCATTGACATTCATATGCTTCGACTTATGTCCTGTCATCAGCGGCGTGTGTACGTGCTTAATCAGCTGTAACACACAAGGTGCCCAATCGCGCCGATTGATGCCTTTGCAAGGGAGGCGACTAGTAGATCAACGAAGAGTTGATGTTTTATTTTTATGCCGCCACGACCAAAAAGTGCCTACCAAGGATTTTTGTCTGTCCGTCCGTCCGTCACATCACATTCTTATCTTCTGTAGGAATATATGTTCTGACACGTTGTCACTGCCATAAATAAGGGTACATACGTAACATTCATGTTCTGTGCTGTAGTTTCACAGGTCAACTCCTGTCAGCTTTCAAATAATAACATCCCCATGGTAGGCTGCGTGCTTACACTAACGTCTCACAAGTGTAATAAAAGTGCTCTGTGTCCGTCAGTCAGTCACTCTGTTACATCACATGCACAAAAACCCTTGCGTGCTTGTTCTGGTACGTTGTCATATTTTAGCACGTGCTTAACATAGGTTCGCATGCTTACACTATGGTCTCACATGTGTGGCTTATGTGTGACTTATGGCATGACGCTAGCGTATGTACGTACTCCTATAGATAGTTCTCTAGCGCCGTGCAGCAGTAGTTGAGATTAACATGATGTGCGCTGTGGAGAGCTCGATGGTTTAAAGGTTGAGCGACGACGAGGATACCGCGAGGTCGTGCGAAGTGTGCAGTAACATGCAGCGCGTCAGTTACTTGAAACAAGACGTCGGCAAGGTAGAGCATATAACGAGTGTAACACGATGACGTGTACTTCTCTCTCATTCATCAACAAACAACGCGGACGAGTAACAAAGAGATTGAACAAGGGCACAGAAAATCATTGCGAAGTAAGACATACAGAGCAACATTGGTGACGATAGTCAAAAAGTTTTTACGAGTGAAACAAAGTGTCTACACTTCGACACCATCTCAAACTGTACACCTTCTGACACTTCTTGCACTCCCCTTCTAACGATCGCCTCCAATGCAGCCCCACTTCGTAGAATCTTGCGGCACATGCCATTGCGCATTTAGACCTTCTCCGCGCCACCCTCTCCTTCACTTCCATTCAAACTTCCTTCACGCTCCCTCACGACATCCATTTCAAGGTATCGACAATCCAGAAAGGTATCGACATAAAAACGCCTTCGTTGATCGTGGCGCGGCGCACCCGCGCCGCTGCAGTCGATTCTGTAAGTACTTCTGTAATTAAGTACGGAACCCTTCGTACAGTATAGCAGTATAGATTACAAGGTACGATTCATCAAGTATCGGAAATAACACAGTTTTACGCGAATTGGTGTTTAAGATGACCATCAACACCCCAGGCGGTAAAAGTGGTACGGGCAAGTGCGTAATGAAGGAGCGGAACATTTGGTGGCAGCCGAGGTTTGGATAAGTCCCGTTACCCTTTACGAGGTTTGGATAAGTCCAGGGGCGACTTTACACATGTTGGGATAGTATCGACGACGGACTCAAAAAAGAGACCGGAAATCGACGTATCGCCGCAAGAGGAAAATATTTTTGAAACTATTTTCCTCGTTGGCCATTGCGGAGCGCCGATATCTTGCTATAAATACCCAGAGGAGCTATGGGGACTTTACATCTGGTGTTCGTACGTCGCATTGCCAAGTGGAAATTGTTGTCTTTTCGTGTACTTGAGGAGAAGAGGGAACTTTCCGTGGAAGCAGATTTTCGAACGGGCCGGATCTTCTATCATCTATGTCACCTCGAAGGTATTTCGGAGCCTGGGCGTGGCCATTCTGTGGTAAAATCCTGCCTTCCAGCCTTCCAGGAGCGCTACAGGGAGGATTTTACCCCCTCCCTGTGGTGAAAATACCTCCCCTGTAGTGGTGAAACCCCCTGTAAAGGGGCCAAAAGGGTCATGTCGTCATGTCTTGGATGCTCACGAATACATGTTCATTCGGTGCGTCTTGTCGAGCTGCGCTCGGCGGTCTATCGCGCGTACTCAAACTCGTTAATCCAGCTACACATTTTGCTTGCTCAATTTTTTCCGATATTTCGTGAATCGTACCTTATCTTCGTATCTTCGTGCGTCATACGGTATCTTTTGATGTCATTTGACTGCTCTCCATCCTGACCAAGAACACTTCTGACACTTGAATGGCGCAGAGCGGAACAACGCGGTCGATTCCATTTTAAAAAAGTAAACGTATATTGCAGCAGTTAGCACCAAGTGTCAAACATTATTTGTACTTAATATCCTCATGATAACCCGAAAGTAAGAGATGATGACGATGATATCTTTTGAAGGGTATTCCGGAAGCCCTTTGGTTATCGAAGGCAGATAACGAAAGACTGAAAGGACAATTCGTAAAAGTTGCCAACTCGCTGATATTCAATCGAACCGCATGACGTCGCTTTTGGGATGGGCACGGTGGTGGGTTTGCCCGTCGCTATTCCTTGTCACCAGCATCTGGCTATTCGCACACCCTGACGAAGTGCTGCCATACTTGCCATCGTTCCTCGTGTATTCTGTCGGAGAATCTGATGCACCTACATTAGCTTCGCTGCTGGTGAACCAGCCAATGACTTTGACGAATGCTTTTAGATTGGGAGCATTGCGCATGAAGCTTAGGCAAGAGCTTCAAATGTCAGCATCAATCAGATCTAATGCGAGCGCAGTGACCAATGGTGTGGACTCCATCCTTAACGAGGCCTCGAGCGTACTAGGGACAAACAAGCGCATCACAGCCTCGCAACTTGATAATCTCTTGAGTGACATAAATCAGATGGAGGCGCATAAGGGGCCTGTTGCGCGAGTTCTTGGTTTCTTTTCTTTTGTAAACACCTTGTGGGTTTTAGCAGTCTTGGGTATCGCCATCTCCATCGGGCCTTCGATATACTATTTGTTGCGCCCGTTGCACAGCCTCTTGCGGCGGCTCCTATTGAAAATTCATCAAGAATTGATATGGCCAGTTCTAGAGAATCTTCACTCGTGCGGCTTGTTCGAGTTTGCAGCTTGGGTCTGTTGCATAATGGGACTTGCACGTGGCGTCGTGCTAGCATCGAACAACTATGGTCCTGCTTTGCCCAAAGCAGGAGAAATGGTGAGCTTGACAGCATCAATGCTCGTTGTACCAGCGCTTACGTACACCAGTCAGCTTCATGGTCAGCACACTTCGAATGAGCGCTTAGTTACTGTGTGCTGTATCTTCTTCGCAGCATGTTGCGCGCCTGCTGCGGTGCACTTCAAGTCTACACTCTACGGCTACTTGACAGTAGTATCTGCATTTGCTGCCCTTGGATTCGGTGTCTGGATAGGACCCCTATGCTTTGCAGTGGGCTTCACTAGTGATGAAGCCATGCATAGAGTCGCTATTGCTGCCTTCATCATCGTCCTTACATTTTGCGCCGCAATCGCAGCATCACGCAATACCGCTGCATGTATAAACTGGCTGGCACCATTTACGTCTGCAACATCAACATTTGGCACGGCAAACCTCTTCCTATCTCTACTCATTATTTCTTCTCAGTTCTATGCCCCAGACGACGAATCCTTGTCGACAAGGCAAACAGTCTCTTCGCCATACAATTCGCGGTGGTTCTGGAGCAACGTACTCATGGTTATACTCCTCCTCAGTCTAAATGCAGTGAGCCAACTTCTCGGGCTGGAAGGTATGGCAAACACCACGACTGCTTTTATTGTACTTTTTGCGCTGCAAAAGTACGGTGAATACCATATATATGCACGCTGGAACACCTGGCTGCTAATACTATGTGCATCATTTGTAACCTGGCAAGCGTCACTTTTTCTCAACGAACACCCTGAGTTCGTGTCAAGCGCAATTGGTGGAAGAATAGTCGTAGAATAAATGATAAGGCATCTATGAAGCCGCCGATATAATAACTTTTTATGGGTCTTTGTGTTATCAATGGCCTACTTGTTCGTACATTCATTCTTCAGTCCTCAAATCATTTAATTGGAATCAAGCAGTAATCTTTTGGCGTCGAATTCCCATGGTAATATTTCTTCATAGCTCTACAGGAAGCGCACCATTCAATCATAATTACAAAAAGGTTTGACTTTATCATATCCGCAGATCTTACATGAATAATATCTATATCTATGCGTAGGTAGTCCAAAAAAATTAAAAGTGCCGCGCGTACGTGGACGGAGCACGTGACACAATTTGCGTTGTGGACAGAGCACATGAAATTTGCGCAATTGAAAATCGCAAAGGGGAATTGTAATTACGTACCACGGATTGAAATAGTTTCAACCCAGCATTTTCATGAACTTTTTCACCTCATCTCACATTGAATTGAAATGTGTTGAATTTACAAACGGGTTAGATTCGATACGTCTAAATCATAATTGTTTTCGCTCGAGCCGTTGTGTTAATGTCCTCTTCTGTCTAGCCTTTCATTTGCCAATGCTGAAACAAGTCTATTGAACTTGAACTTTTTAGACAGCAACGTCCTTTTTAGTACCAAGGCACTTTCGAAAGCAATCATAGTTGCTCACTTCATGAATAAGCTCATTCTGGACGCTAGAATAAATTACATCTTCGCATTATCAATCGCAATATTCTCTTAGCCACTTTCGACATTTTTCCATGATCCATTACCAAGCTCACTCCTAGTTTTTAAAACCATTGAAAGAGGGTACGAACTACAAGAAAGACGTGAAGTAAGAACCATAATACGACAAGAATGAAATAGTACACACGTTCGAAGTGTAGCGAGATATCGTCCGTGATGTATGATACAATGAAAATTTCTATCACTTCAGTACCGGCAACCACGGAGAAAAAAAATATGTTGTCTTCTAGAAAAGTTAATTGTGAGCGTAAGTGTTTATAATTGGTTGTCGTGCGATCAGCGAGATCATCGATCATCGATATAGGCATTCCGACGGCGCAAAACGAGGGGGAAAAAGTTCCAGGGGTAAAAGGTTGGAATCAGCACCATCTCAATTGTGCAACGCAACTCCGAATCAACCAAACTAACACCAGCACTAATTAGTTCAAGAAACGGCTGATCTCAGCAAATGCACCCCCTTTGTTTATCAGGAGTTCAGCAGGAGGTGGAAATGACGTCGAGCAAGGTATACCGCAATTTACAACGGAAGTTGTCTGAGTCAAGCTAGCATCCGTAAAGAATCATAGCATTCTATGACCCAATCTCAAATGTACAACGCGTTCTCTGGCGACCTGAAGACGGATCTGCGAAGTGCGACATTATTTCCGTTGCAGGCTATACACTTTGACGTAAAAGAAGCTGTGCTGGTGACCATTCAGAAACCTTTTAGAATCACGATGACGATTTACAGTCAAAAGTAGCAGTTCCTGGTGACCACGAAAAGTAACACAAAACTTCGAAAGCAATAGAATTGTTGAGTTCATCAGTTTTAACGAATGATACTTTATAATAAAACATCTCTTCTTGCACGCACAACGATATGCCACCCACGCCACATGGACACATGGAGGTTTGTCAAAAGGGTGAACTTTCATGATGGTAGATATATGCTTTCGGTGTCTTTCTTCCTCTCAACAATCGTTGACATGTTGACGATGTATGTTTGTTGTTATTGTTTGCCAACAGCATATATTGTCGCTGCTCAGGTACACGGGACGATAACATGCAGCGACACATGTTGACAGACACATCATGTTGTTGACGGTTGACGGTTGATGCTTTTATGACGACGAACGACGGACAGCATGACGGACCTTTCTTCTGCACTGACTCGACTGCTTGCTATTACTTGCTACAGTACTGTACAACAGTATAGTTGTGTAGTTACAGGAGCTCATAGGCAGGGCCTGTTTCAAGAGCACGGGATGGCGGCGGCATCAGAGTAATCCCAAGCTAGGTGTAAACTACAATACATATTTTTCCTTTCTTGATTCACATTCCATCTTGTTGCTTCTCTAGTCTTCCTCGGAGCAAGGGTGTGCCCGCGGCCATCTTCAAGTCCTCTAGACAAAGCGGAGTACGATTTCATCACACGTGTACTCTTGCACCATGTTTACCATGGCCTATTTATCAACAGCCTCGCTTGATTTTAAAGCACGTTGGGCTGTGCCGTGATGGGAGGCGCGCAGGCTTATCAGCCGTCGCTCTGCTCTTTTTCCTATTCCCCGAACCTCTGCGTACAACCTAACCCACGCTTTCACAACGAAGCTATGCCGTACTATTGATTTATTCCTCGGCCTACTTCTATGCATTCAACAGGTCGCTAAATTGGCTGGCCGCTCTCTCGACACCTTTCCACCTGAGCTCTGCGACCCTTTTGCGTTTTTGGAGGATGGTGAAAAGGGATGGACGATCACGCTGCCGGTGCGCATCGAGCTCGCAGACAATGACATTGAAACGTTGCCGGAATCACTCAACGCTGACAATGCAGCGTTTAGCAGCCTGAAGCAGCTCGATCTCCGGTACGCAACCGTGTGCCTCGCTCGCTAATTTTTGAATTTGTGCTACTCTGTGTGCGTGTGTGTGCGGGCGCGTGCGTGCGAGTATGCGTGTGAGAAGGCATGCATGCGTGTTGAATGTCTTTTGTGTTGTGATCAACAGGAACAATGCGTTGGCATCGCTGCACGACGGCTTCTGGACTCTGCCTGCTTTGGCGACGCTTGGCCTCAGTGGGAACCCATTGGTGAGCGTCAGCGGCGGCATTGCGGGCTTGGCCAACACTCTCACCGACCTGGACCTGAGCTACACGAAACTGAAAGCGCTTCCAGAAACCTTGGGAAGCTTGTCCGAACTGGTGCGATAGTACTCAAAAGAGAATTAGATGCGCACTTGGGTGTTGTGCGAACTAATTCATGCCACTGCTGTTACGAGTTAATTAATGCTCCTGCTATTGCCATGATGTTCCTATTGTGTGTGTGTGTGTGTGCGTGTTTTTTTTTTTACTTTTACCTCGTGCTTTCTATCAGGTGAAGCTGAAAGTGGCTCACAGCGACAATCTCGCATCACTGCCAGCCTCCATTGGCAGCCTGTCGAAGCTTCAGCATTTGGCCGCGTCCCACTGTAAATTGACGGAAGTGCCTGAGGGGCTCGGCCAATGCACGGCCCTGAAAACGCTCGACTTGTCGTTCAACAAACTGGCAGGTGCGTTGTAATCGATGAGGTTTAGAAATCACTGCGTCTGTATACGTGAAAGCTACTCTTGAGTAATCGCATCGAGACATTCGTGACATGTGTGAATGCGCGTGAGCATGTATTTGTACGTGTATTCGGGCTACAGGCGCGTTGCCTGCCAATCTGAGCAACCTCTCAGCGCTCGAGTCCTACAACGTGGCCTCCAACCGCATAACTACAGTCCCGCCGATGCCCACATCCAGCGCCCTTCGCAGCGTGTTTTGGGGCCACAACCGGCTGGTAAAGGATTAGGGGTGTAAGCAGGCTATGCTCCTTTTCTCTCCAACCCAACCTTCAATATAGTTTGATTATATAGATGTACTACAATAGGGCTACGCGAATATTCAAAGGTACTCGCAGTCATAACGGCAATCGTCTCAGGCACAAGGGAGAATGCGCCATAGTTTGTTGTTCGTTTGTTGCACTTTTTTGTTGTATTGGGACTCTTTACTTTGCGTCACAATTTCTTCAGATTAAGCTGGACGCGAGCGCCCTCTTAAACGCGCCCAACATGACCGAACTCCTTCTCAACAACAACTTGATCGATGACGTGCCCCTCGAAGTGGGCGCCCTCCTCAAGTTGAAGTTGATCGACGTGGGCTGCAACAACTTGCAAAGCATGCCTACAGGGTTGGGCTATTTGCCGGACTTGACCCGCATCGTGTACGCTGGCAATCCCTGTGAGGTATGTGTGTGTGTGGCCGTCGTTGTGGAAATTGAAGGCCCAATCGGAAAGATCTTCGTTGTTGCACAGGAAAAGGGTAGTAAACGTTTATTTTCCTCTGCGCACAACATTTTCTTCATTTTCAATCTGCTTTTCTTATGCCATTTGATATCATTCAAGTTACCCCATTCAATGTGTTTCTGTATGTATGAAATGCAACTCCTTTTCTGGGCACAGGTGCGCCTGGGCACTCGGTCTTCGGAAGATTTGAAGCGCTTCATGCGCACTCGGGGCCCACCGCACCCTGCTCTCAAAGAAGCAGGCATTGAAGTGGAAGACGAGTCTGACGCGTCAGGGAAATTGATGGCAAAAGCAAAGAAGTTGCTGGCGTCAGGTGCAGCAACCGTATTAGAAAAGGCTTTTATGTGTGGGCGTGTGTGTCTGTGAAAAATCAAGAGCCTGCGAGTACATCTTGACCATCTTGAATCTTTCCAATCTTTCTCCTTTGGCTCTATATTTGTCAAGCAGCTCACGCTTCGTCTTCTTCCCTTTTGCTTCTCCGCATACTTCTCGTCTGTTGGGCCGTAAAATTCAAATCCCTTGGCACAAATCAAAAGGCAACGAAGCTGAAGGGGTCGAGGCCATGGCCGCTGCGGAGCAACTCCTCCAGCAAGAAGACGACTCCTCGTCGGAAAAGCAAGCGCTAAGCTTGGCCGTGGCTCAAGCCGCGGCGTCCCGCGTGTTCGACTGCAGCAGCAAGGCCCTCAAAGTGCTGCCAGGCGCCGCGATGGCGTCGGTGGGACCCGTGCTGCAAACCGTGGACGTGTCCAAAAATGCGCTCACGAACCTTCTTGGTCAAGCCCCCCCCTCAGCCTCGTCTTCTGAAGATGGGAGTGACAATTGGCTCAGTGCGTGCAGCGCTCTGAAGACGTTGGATGCCAGCAGCAACAAGCTCAGCGCACCACTGCCGTTCAGCCTGCGAACATCGCCAATTGCTACTCTGAAACTAGACCACAACGCTTTGACCGTTGCTTCTTTAGCTGAAGTCTTTGGTGACACCAAGAGCAACAGCAGCAGGGCAGCAGCTGCTGCGGAAAGTGACTACGACCCCAGGCTCAGCTTCAGCCCATTGGGGAAAAGTTGCACGCACTTGGACCTGAGCACGAACCGTTTGAACAGCATTCCGAGTGGAGTGCTGGACCTCCGCAGCTTAGTGCACTTGAACTTGGCCGCGAATGCGCTAGGAGCTAGTGCGGCAGAAGCAGTGCCCTGGCCGCGGCTCGGCGCATGCACTTCCTTAGATTTGTCCAACAACAAGATTGAGTCTCTGGGCTCGGTACCCTGGATGCCGCAGTTGCAAGAACTGCGAGTGTGCCACAACGAAATCAGGAGGTTTCCCGAAGAGCTGGGCGCGAATGAGACCCTCAAATCGATTCTGCTTGAAGGCAACCCTCAGCGCATCATAAACAGCGAAATTGTGAGAATACAAGGAAGTAGCATTAGAAGTTTTTGTGTTGTAACTTGCCAATTATATTTCTTTTTTTCAAAGTTCTCTTGTGTCATGTAGCGAAAGAAACGCATAATTCTCTCCCTCTCTTGCACTTCCTTCAATCGATGCTTCATTCCATAACATTCTTCCGCGGCCAATGAACAAGGTGTCCAATGGCGGTGCGGCCGTGAAAGCATGGTTCAAGCGCCGCCTCAAGGATGGGTACGAGCGGCCGCATCACCCTCATGAGCAACTCGCGGCAGACGACCCACCGCCGCCTCCGCCTGCTCCACCGTCTCGCCGCCCCAAGTCGGAGATTGAAATGGAGCTGACGTCGCTGATGCGCGAAGTAACGCGCATCGCGAAGGACCTCGACGAAAACAGCACTTCCATGTCTTCGACATCGAAAGTGAGCGCCAAGAAGGAGATGGCTTCCAAAAAGTCTGCAGCAGCGAAATTGAAGGCTGAGCTTACGACTTATCCGTGATAAGAACTTGTTCGAAAGATCAAATTGTACTCTGATTCATGAAGCTCGTTTGAGAATGCACTTTGAAGGTTCTTAGTTCCCCTGTTGATGTAGGCCCGTGTACTGTGCATGTGCACTGCTTCATTCCAAGTTGTTCCCTGATCGAAAGACTGGCTCCAGTTTATAAGTTTGAAGTCCCGGTGAATAAATAGAAAATGTGAATCTTCACGGAAGCATATTACACTAATTCTCCTCTTCTTTCCGTAATACGGCAAGTAAGCGATCTAGTTTCTATACTTTAGATGGAATTTTACTTCTCAATCTTAGCCCTAATCCCACGTCAAAAATATCAAAGGAACTGGGAATTGAAATGGATTTCGGAACTGCGGAACTGGGACATCGGAACATCATTAATTCAACAAATAGCAGAAAGCTGTGCATTGTGTATTGATTGGCCCTCCAAAACGAGCCTCGAGACTGACTGGGCTGACTACCCTTGTGAATTATGCCACGTGATTTGAGGTGCTATCTTTCGCTTTTGCTCTGATGAATCCCTTGAAATCAGTTCCCAGGGGTGAGCAGCTTAGAGGCCCGGACATCGCCACGGCATGCTGGCAACTTTAATCTAACAAGCAAAGTAGAAATCACCGCAACGTTGCGCTTTAGTTTTGAGGTGGAAACCAACTCGATTCATTAGTAATACGGTTGACCCAGTAGAGATATTCCAATCCTTCGTACGTCGTTTCCAAGGCGATCCTATGACACGGGACAAAGGTGTGGATTATCGGCGAAGGCTTGGTCAAGGATACAATTTGTAGACATGCAAGTAATTACTTACCATTCGGGGCCACCTCGAGAGTTGAAAGCCTCCTTCATCAACGGCACAATTCCGTCAACAAATTCGTTATAGGAGACATCACCGTCGTGATTCTTATCGATCGTTTCTGCGAGTTTTTTCTTCTCGTGTTCTTTAAGCCAGTTCGTAAGATGAAGTTCGCCATCGAATGCTTCCCAAAATTGGCTAAAGGTCATGTGGCCCTTCTTCGAATGGTGCTCATACGCGCTGCGGACAAATTCATCAAGTGAAGGTGCAGCTTCTTGGTGCCGCTTTTTCTTGGCCGCTATGCCATCGACGTAAGACGGGTGTGATTCGAGAACATTTGGCATTGTCCACGTGCTCTCACCAGTAATCTTATTTACCCAGAACGTTTTCCCACGCCGAGTGTAGCCATCAAGGGTTTTCTTTACCGTATATTGCGTTTCCCAGTGCAATTTCTCCCATTTTTCGTACTCTGGGGAATTCGCTAGCTTGGCTTGCCAGAACTTGCCCTGTTTGATACGCAGTGGTGTGAATTTCATTGATTGACTATATGAATGGCGACAGAGGTCAGTAAATAATGTATGCAGTACACGAGTACAAAGAACGACTGATCATTCAGATTAAGAACCCATTTGAACTTTTGTATTCAAAGTGCGAAATTGGAAGAAAAGAATGAATGTCTGAATTTGAGTACCAAGAGTGGTAGGAACACTTCAACCATCTCGTGCCAATCAATATAGCCATCCATGTCCTTATCGGCCTGCTGGCGGAGTTCAGCAATTTCCATGTCGCTAAGACCGAAGTCCAGATCACGAGTAAACCGCCAAAAGCCATCCCACGACAGGCGCTGTCAAAGACAGGCATTGAAAACAGATCAATGAAGGGTTATATTTTGATCAGTAGATTATGTAGTTCATATGATGACAAGGGCAAAAAGGCGTGGGGTTGCCATGGTAAATTCACACATCATCCTAGACAAACAGAATCTTTCTTAGACGTAGGCTTTCGTTTCTCCTAGACACGTCCTTGGACACCAATCGAACACCGAAATGTGTTTCTAGTGTAGTACCTGATCAGACGTAGAAACCTGGAAGCGATGAAATTCGTTCACAAGGTAATCGCTCAACTCTGGGGAATTTTCAAGGTGGAACTCTTCAGCGGCGACGCTGTCGAAGCGTTCGAATTTGGCGGGGCGACCCCTGGATGCTAGGCTGGAAGATTCTTTCGGCAGTGCTTGACCAGTTGCGCTAATCGCACTTTCAAGCCCACGCTGATTATCCCGAAGCAACTTCCGCAGCCGAATGATCTCTTTCTTCGCCTCTTCCTCATTTTGTACATCAGAGCAATCATGAGGCTTGTTGAGTTCATTCGCCAAGACGCTAGGACCAGCACCCATGTTGGGAGTGTTAGGAGTATGAGTAGAGCTAGCTAGCGCCCATGCACTAGGGTTCGTAAAAATAAGTAACAGTTTTGACCCAAATAAGTAAATAATTAAGTAAATACGGTAAATACGGTGGTATATACCGTATATTAGGGCGAGAAAGTACCATTTTTAGAATTCCGGTTTTTCAAAGTCCCATTTTTCAGGAAAAGTCGAAAAATCTGTTACTTATTTACCTATAAAATTACTTATTTGGCCACAAAAATTTGCATATATAAGTAATACTTATTTTTATCAACCCTACCGTGCACAGCCGAAGGCCGAATGCCGAGAGTCGTGACGTCGTGACTGAGGAGTGAGGAGTGAGAAGAGAGAGCAAGAGGCAAGTACTCGGATGCACGGGAGGACATAAGGGGTGCAGTACCATTATATTAGTGAACTACCCTAACTACCTAACTAACTAGACTACCTAGGTTTGGGTATTTGGGGGGGCAAAGCGGCAGCTCGCATTGTTGGCATTCGTTCGTCGATTATTAGGCGCCATTATATTTTCCTTTGGAAATTTTTCCTTTCTCAGATCGGAGAAGCTCGGCGCGTAAGCAAATACCTCAGCAAGTTCGCATTGCTGGCATTCGTTCGTCGATTATTAGGCGCCATTATATTTTCCTTTGGAAAATTTTCCTTTCTCAGATCGGAAGCTCGGCGCGTAAGCAAATACCTCAGCAAGTTCTGCTACTTTTAACTTTGTGAGGCGCCGCGGATTCGAATGTAGGCTCAAGATGGCATCCCGCTGCCGGCTGCTGGCAGCTGCACAGAACCGGCTGTTTGCGGACCGAAGCACCACAGAACACCAATCCGCCAATCACATGAGGCTATTTCCACCCTGCAATACCACTTGCTAACAAAGCGCACTCTGGCTAGGGAAGAAGTTGAAACACGGAAAATAGGAAGAAACGAAACATGGACTTTTCAGGGATTGTTTCCCAGGTGCACCGAAGTGGACGAGAAACCGGGGAAAAAGCACGACATAATTGTTTCGTTTC
>Ga0307931_1001585_pt1 | contig 14952 bp, 7 predicted proteins | sample OrgLakmetageno47_FD_201816 | JGI IMG/M metagenome (GOLD analysis project Ga0307931, IMG submission 201816) | Saline water microbial communities from Organic Lake, Antarctica - #47 | ecosystem: Environmental > Aquatic > Non-marine Saline and Alkaline > Saline | place: Antarctica: Organic Lake... | reverse complement strand
TTAGTGAGAGCGGTGCATCAGTTGGCAATGGTGTTGGCTACGGCAATGAGGAGGAGGAGCAGGTTGACAACTTGGAAGAAGTCCGTGAAGATGACAGTACTGCCGCTCCTTCTGCGGCTGCGAAAGCCTCCGCTGAGGAAGTGCTCGCTTTGGTCACTTGGCGACGAGCACAAGTGTTGCAATACGAAGCGCAGCTGATGCCTTCCGGCCTTGCAGCAACCGCTCAACTGAGCAAAGCCCTGGAAATACTTGCTCAACTTCCCGATCGTATTGTAGCAGTGGCTTCCACGGCAAATTGGATGGCGGCGCTGGCTGTGTTTGGGCCACGCAAGAAAACGCATGGCAGTGGTGGTGAGGGTGCCACCAGTAAGGGCGTCCGTACCGAAATAACTACCTGGGCTGCTCCAAGCTTGGCTCAAGCACGTGCTGCAATCCGCTCACACGCTTGCCCCGCCGCAGTAGCGCTTGCACGCGCCCTTGTTGATAATCCTTTGCCTCCCAACTCTCTCGTCAGCTCCCTGTCCCTCGTTCCATCCTCCACCCAGCACTCGAGCTCTGCTACCGCCGGAAGCACCTCAGCAGTTGTCATGGGCTTAGTGCCTGAGTCGGCGTGCGCGCACCTCGAAGCTGTGCTAGGCCTGGAGTCTGCTCTAGTGGGGGACCCCTCGGCTTCGCGTGAGTTTCGACGAGGCCACAAGCTTCTCTCTTCGTGGGCGCCGATGGCCATGAGTGCGCTTTCGGTTAAGGATACCAATGCATCTTCGTCATCCCCAACAGATCCGTGGTCGCCTGCACCAGGCCGCGGGCGCACGCACTTGGCGATGCCTCGTAGTGCCGCGCGCTTGTCTCTCAGTTTGTGGCTGGCCTGCAGTACCACTGCCTTTTTAAGGGCTGACCTCCCTGAAAAGTGGCCTGATCATCACACGGTAGCGATGATGGTTGCTGATGCCACCAACGACAGCAACATTGTTGATGACGCAATTGAGCATGTAAATAGTGTCGAGTTAGTTCGCGCTGCACCGCCATTGAGTACGCTCACGTTGGACGAAGCTCTGGCGCAGGCGAAGTTAAGTAGGCTTGACGAAGAGATTCTAGTAGCGCTGCGTAACGAAGGAATTGTGAACGGAGAGCAGCTCACGGCAGCCTCAGAGGATGTACTTTCTGCATGTGGCGTCAAGAAAGGCCCTTACATCAAGCTGAAGAAATGGCGCGCAAATTGCGCCAACAGTGCTCCAGCGGCTCCTGTAGATACCGCTACTAATGGTGGTATTGCCGCTGCGGTCGTTGCTACACCTTCGTCTGTGGAAGCATCAGTCCCTTCGGCACCAGCTGATAGCTCTACGGTGGCTTCTCAAAAGCAGTTGTCCGTGCATCCACAAGACAGTGGCACCACAGCTGCAACTGTTGTGGAAGAGGCTGGTCAAGACGGCTTTGATGTTGTTTCCATTGGTTGGGAAGAATCTTTGGCGAGTACGCTGCCAGCACGGCTTGCTCGTGAAGCACTGCTGGAATCGATGATGCTTCCTATGCGAGCTGAAAGACGTGATAGTGGTTCTTGCTCGGCGTTTCTCGGGGTCATGCCGCTGCAGGCATCGACAGCAAGGAGCAGTGGTAACGCAACACTGGCAGCTGTAGAGGCACCTTCAGAAGCAGTGGTCGAACCGGAGTCAGTGGTGGCAGCAGCTGCTGCAGTATGCGCAGGAGCCTCAACCACAGCGTGTGCAGAGCGCTTGCTGCTGGCAGTGACGCATTTGGGACATCGCACGGATGACCCATCGAAATTCGCAAAAGCTCTTTCGCTACTGTTTGACGAAGGGATTGGCGAAGAAGGCGCCGCGGTGCGGGAATTTGACACCGAATCCACAGCGATGGCAACTACTTCGTGGGGAGGCGCTAGTGGCATGGTGTTTGTACTCTGTCGCGCTCTAGACCGCCCCTGGGAAGAATGCCGACATCGCAGCAGCCTCTGTGTACCTCTTGCTGGAAGCAGACCTAAGAGGAAGGCCAAGAAAGCTAGCACTATGCACCTCAACTATTTGGCAAAGAAGGCCACTGGCAGCTTCAGCAGCGATGAGCTTAAGTTGTTCAAGGCAAGCGTCACTGCACCAGTGCACGACCTCGACCTGTGCCTGTTGGCGTGGCACGTGTCAGGTTTGCGGCAAGTGAGCCACCCCACAGGGGGAAGCTTTTCCCACGACTTTGACGTTCGCCTCGCCGACCTCGATGGAGCGCTGCGGCAACCAAATGCAGGGCATGTTCCACCCACAACTGTCTGGCACCTTTGGCGTAACGCAAATGTTTTATTCCGTGGCGGCTATGGTGGCGATGGCGGCGAGAGAGCGCTTCTGGGAGGCGTCCATCTGATGGGCACCCTTATTGATCGTCTGACTTCAGCTACGGCTGCATCTGTGCAAAACCGTGCTGATAGTAGCAGGGGCTGCAATAACTTCGCAGCGACGCCAGCGAGCAGGGCGTTTGTGCTCCAGCGGCAGGCGTCAATTTTGATGGCTCTGGGAACGATGGTGGATTTTAGCCTTGATACCAGGGAGGACACAACGGTACCGTTCTTGTGGGAAGCAAGCTGGCGAATGAAAGCGCCTTCGCTCTTGCCTTGGAGTTGGGTGCATGCTCACCTAGAAGACGCACCCCTTCAAACCGTCCACAAATGCTTGCACAAGCACCCTAACCATGATACGTGGCCGCTACCGCTGCGCGCAGATCGTGCTCGTAGCGTGCTCGGCTGCCTTGAACAACTTCTAGTCTCGTTGTGGCCACTAGACGAGGACAGCTATGAACTGGAAGAGGCACAAGAGTTGCAGAACCAATTAGCGGCTTGTCTCCGATCTGAGTTTCTTTCCTTGGCATGGGCATTATGGTGGGAGGTACAAGACACGGGCGCCGCACTTGTATCAGCAGTTCGCAGTTGCACCAATGCCAACCGCGGCAGTAGCTTGGAGCTACAATGTGCTTCGGAGTTGTTGGACTTTGAGAGAGTATTAGTGCTTGTCCTCACCGTGATAGTCAACGCACACCACTTGAGTAACTTCATGGGCCCTCCACTTAAAGGGAACGAGGTAGCCCACGAAAAATGCAGTGACGTTGAACTAGAATTCGTGTTACCTGAGTCGGTACTTGGTGTCCTGGTGAAATCATTCAGAGTAGCAGTACAGTTTTGGCAGGAAGCGCTGTTGAACGCGTCACAAGTGGATCACGCATCAAACTTTGCTGGCAGTATCACCGCCACCAATGCCACCACGACCATGTGGGCTGAATTGGGATCTTCACCTGTTGGTGTCGGGCTGAAGAGGTCCCCTGAAATCCTTGCGTTAACCGACGCGTTTTCTTGCCTTGCTTCCATAGCAGACGCTCAAGGTGCTGGGCTTTGCGAACTCCTTCCAGTGTGCTCAACTCACTCGTCAATGAATCCGCTGGACATGACGTGGGAATTGCAACTAAGCCACGCATTCAGGGAGAAAGGTTTCTACGGGGACAACCTTGTGTTATCGGCAATGATGGGTGTAATTGAGGATATTGAAGACGAGGAGATTGCTCATATCAAACAATTGAGGAACAAGCTGAATGCCGCCAGGGAGAATCAAATGGCGCATTTGGATGTTCTGAGAGCTACGAAGGAAGCCAAAGCAGAAAGCACAACGGCAACACCTGGGGCTGCTGCAACTGCTGCTGGCGCTGCGTCAACAGGCTGCACCTTATCGGCCAACGAATTTGTACTCGGGGCAAAGGACCAAGTGGAGCTGTTTCTGGCTACTAGAGACGCACAAGCAGTCATAGACGCATTCAGAGAATGGGGCACCCCAGTACAGGTGGACACTTACTCCAGCCCATTTGTGCTCCAATTGATGGACTTGTTGTGCACAAAGTATAAGGATGAGGAGATTGCTGCCACTGCGAACCTCTTGGTGTCCCTCGTCAACGAAGACTTGCTAACGAATGAGGGCGTAGCCTCAGGCCTCTCGAAATTCTGTGAAAACCTCAAAGATTATGTCTTGGATGTCCCCAAGGCGCAGCTGTGGATGATTGACGTCATCAGCACTCTATGCATGGCCCAGGTATTGGACCTGACATGGCTGGCCTCCTGTGGGGGGCTCATGGCTGAAAGCTGGAAGCTCGAAAAGTTCTTCGGGTTCAGCACCAAGTTTGCCGTGCAAGTCCTGGGTGCCATCGCCAAGAAGAGCGACGTCGCCACCGCGATAGGCCTTGGTGAGGTGCTGGACTTACGGACCAAGGCTGAAGACGCAGGGGCATTGGATGCTCTGCTTAGGGAAGCTGGCATGGGAGAGCTCGCCGATGACTTCAAGGCGAAAGATTTCAAGGGTGATTACAAAGCATTATTGGCGATGCAGGAGAGATTGAGCAGCCCGCTTGTTTGGCGCTTACAGCTCAGTGACGCGAGTACTTTTAGTTTGGAAAGTGCCGGAGATGCTTCGGTTGCAGTGACTGTGGAAGCTGTCACTGCTGCAATGGCACAAGCAGAGATTGACGGCCAAGAAGCGCCATTTGGCATGCGTCGAGCAACTGCAGCGCGCAATCATTTCATCGAAGACTCCACAGCAGCAGCTGTAGTGGAAATAGAGCGCTCGTCACTGGTGGAGCAACGATCAGAAGCAGGCAGATTTTTGCATCGCGCAGTACTCGTGTGGTACCGCGCTCGTGCAAAGTCGAAGGCTAAAGCATTGCAAGATCACATCGCGAGCGGTTCTGGAAGTGTGACCGGGCATGACGGTGATAGCATTGCTCCTGTCACGAAGGAAGAGCGCGCAACACAGCTTCTGGCAGACTTGCCTGCGTGGCCTTCCTCAACCCATGGCTGCGCGCTCTGCGGCTTTTACTGGCCCAAGGACGTGAAAGCGTTCCTGGCCAACGCAAAACAGCGGTTTATTTCTCTGGCCGAGCGCGCATTTGGTCCGGCGCCGTGGGCAGCAGCGGTAAGTGACGTGCTATGGGAAGCAGAACCTGCGAAGAGCACCAATAACAACAGCAACAAGCGCCGATTCTTGGATCATGCGAGGACGCGAAACCAAGCTAAAACAGCGGCTTCGTCTTCGGAAATCAGTGTGCCGCTGAGCGTGGCGCTGAAAGCAGCTAATGCTTTGGAGCTGACCTATCAAGAGCGTTGTGGCATTTCAAAGGTTACCTCTAAATTTTGGAACGAGCTGAGGAACTACAGCGGCTCGACGGTCTTTCGACTTTGCCAAAAACTCGATGCAACCGAATCGGCCCTCAATGCACACCATGAAGCTGCCATCAAGGGCAACAGAGCAGGCAAGGGACGCGCACCAAGGGGTGGCGTGGGTGAGAATCAGCAATCTGCTGCATCGCCGGCGAACTTAGACAAAGAAAAGAAATCTCTTTTAGCTGAGGTGAAAAGGTTGCACAAAGAGTCTGTGACTCGAACTCGCGGGTCTCACATGAGCTCGCCTGGTCACAAACACAACTACGCACGCTGGCGCACTTACAGCCATGCCGAACAAGGCCTCTGTGCGGCTGTGGCGCATGCTCAACTTTTCATGCATCGTTTGCCCCCAGCGGACGTTGCGCGTGCCATGCCCACGCTTGGAGTAGCCATTGAATATCAGCTGGTTCTTGCTGCACGAGGGCGTAACTACAAAGCGCTTCGCAGCGGGAACGGCAAAAATGGCGACAAGATGGTGTCCACCCTGAACGAGGGTGCCACTCATTTGCATGATTTGCACGCCCAAACTGCAGCTGACTTGGATGACTCGGTGTACCTTTGGAACGGAGGGAACAGAGGAATCAGCGGCGGAGAAAATGGAGCAGGAGCAGAAGCCGAGAATGAATCAGACAACGAGGAAGGTGACGACGATGACGGCGGCTTCGATGGTGATTACTTCACGCTGGCACCTGCTGCTGCGAGTAAACGAGGAGGCGGTAAGGCAAGAAGCAGCACCAATATTCCGGCCAGCGGAAATGGTGAAGGCGATGGCGAGTGGATTACAGTTGGCACAAAGAAGACGAAGCGCAGCAAGAGCTCTCAAAAGGGGCGCTCACGTGGTGGTCTCGTGGGAAAACCTCGCCGCTGATGGCTGGAACAGCAAATGGATATGGAACGCCTAAAGCACGTAACTTAAAAATTCCTTCGTCATCTCTTTGTGTGCCTCCACGATGGCCTACTCCCATTTTCTCACTAATTTCCCTCCACCACCATGTGGTTCTGTGATACCTCGTACGACTCATAAATCTGGCAGTTTAATTCAAATATATCTAGATTCTTATCTAGCCACATAATCGAGACAAGCCCCAAAAGGCCGAATGGGAAGGCCAACACAAGGCATTTCACAAAAGATACGCCGACTGGCCGTCAGGAATTGTGCGCGTATTTACTCATTTCAGGAGGACAAGCAATCGGGACAAACCCAGCACCCGAGACGAACACACACCAACACTGGTTATACTGCTATCTCCGTGTACTGCGGTATTATGCAGTAGAACTCCGTGCAGTGTTTCAAAAAAAAAGAAGGGTAATTCGCTTCTTGGTGCACGGATTCACTCGGAGCCTCGGCTCGGTTGCGCTCAGCAAGTCTGAAGTATACTGAAGAGCCCACGCATTAACTTATATCCCCCTTACGCGCTCAGCCTGCACGTTCCGCGTTCCAAACTCAGCCGTTTATCAGCAGTCAGGGCCGATACAGGTATCTGTTCCATCTTACGGCATTCCGCTGCCGATGCAATTCAGTCTTCTGTCACGCATTCCGCCACGATCCACGATTGAAGAACAAGGCTTTTCTCGTCAAGTCGGACAGAAAAACTCGATGGTTTTGCGATGGTTTGAATTTTTTCCCGATGTTTCGATTTTTGCTGGCTGGCTGTACAGAATCTGTACAGTATCATCCGTTCACCGTTCACAAGCTAAGCTATACTACGCTATAGCTTTTGTAGTACAGTAGCTAGCTTGGCTGGCCCAGACAAGCGAAATTACCGCAAACTCTACTTCGCCTTGATAGCATGTCCACTTTCTCCGCTGAAAGCACTCCTGCTTCTCCATATGAATTCGAAATCATGGCTAATGCGTTTCCGAGCCTCACGAGCAAGGAAGCAAAGGAGCGCCTACACCGATGGTTCGTTTAACTGTCGGTTGCGCGTTATTCGCCTCGAACTTAACTAGAATCTTTTGATGCACTTATCGACCTTCTGGATTAATCTTGTTGCACGATTCCATTAATCTGATATTATTATTGTATCTTGGCAGTATATCGATACTAGCGTCACTCTACGTGATTAGCCATAGTTGTAACCTGGGTCGATACACTTCATTTTGATTTTCCTTCACAGGGGCTTGACGGACTTACTCAAAGTGCAACGCTACAAATTTTCGGGCAAAGTAGCCGCTGCTGGCGGTGAAATGCAAGTGGTGCAAGACCTTCTCGCGTCCGCTCCTTTCGCAGCGCACACGCTCTGCATGATGAGCGCGCTAGGCTCCGAGCAGTGCAGTGCCCTGGAGATCGAGCGCTTGAAAGCAACCGTGACCCACATGGGCTTCTTTGACCCTCTCGAAAAAGAAGAGCTCTTGGCGAACAACGGGTACTTGCGCAAGTGCTTGAGCGACCGAGTCGCGGGCGTCGAAATTGACACGCTGGTTACGGACATGCTGCTGAACGAGGATTCGGAGCACGCCCACGTGTTTAACGCAGCTTCGCGGTCGGAGTTTCTGTTCCAGCTGTTCCAGACTTTCTTCATTGGCGGTGCAATGCACCAGCGCGACGAAGATGCTCTTGGCTACTTGGAACAAACGAAGGTGGGTAAGCGAGAGCTATTGCTTTCTAAGCACTATCAGTTATGTTCTCAGAGATTGTGAGAGAAGGAATTTTTGACTCTGCTAATTTCCCTGCTTTCTCTCTTGTAGGCGACATACAAAGAGCTTTTAACAGTGCACAAGAAGGCAAGCACGGGAAAAGTGGAAGTGACTTCTCAAGTGCTTCGCGTAGAATCGTCAGCGGCCTCGAGCAGCGGCGGCAGCGGCGGGGCGCTGTTTCCTGGTTGCGTGCCCGAGCACTCGCGCTGCTTCGTCATCGTAGACCAAGTCAAGAAGTGTGCCACTGTGGTGTACATGCCTTACAAGTCTTTCTGGTAGATGAATTAGCAGCGCCCTTATAATCCAGTCATTTGGTATGATAATGCTGACCGCAGTGTTTTCCCGCTAACCACAGTGCTGCCCCTTTTTGCCCACGAGCTGTGGGATATTCCCTTCGGGGCTTCGGGGCCTGTCTCAAGTATGAGATACATATAGCACCATCCATATGGATGGCATGGAAAAGTGGGTGGGGGGGGCGGTTAGTGTTGCTCATTTTCATTTGAATAGGAATATGTACATTTGAGTAACGCGCCTTTTCCGTTACCTAGCCAGCGCACACCACAACCGTGTCGAACTTATTTTGGTTTCGGGCGGGTTTACAGGGTACAGGGTTAGGGTTGGTGTTTATGTTTGCCTAAATTCAACTACCGGTACATGTGGCTTAAATTACGTGCTTAATTGATTTGAAGCGCGACGAGAGTGTTCTCTCAGCCAGCGGCCCGTACATGAAGCTTTAGCGGGCTGGTTGGTTTGTTGTGTGTTGCTCCTATACCGGGTTTGTGTGGGGTGTGTGGGTGTTTGCCGGTGAGTTTTTAGTTGTGAGTTGTGAGATGTGAGTTCTGAGTTATTACTGAGTTGCCTTGTATACAGTACCTTGTACCAAGAAAACCCACCCCTGTACAGAATCTTTTTCATTTTCCAACCGTGATGAGGACGAGGGCGCAATGCGCTAAGCGTCATGAAGTTATGAACTACGTCTAGTTCAGACGCACAAATAGTTCCTTCGAGGAATGTGGCCCTCCAAAAGGTTCACGTTGCAATCTTGAAGCGCTTAGCCACGTACTTAGGAGGTCAAATTTACATCAGGCTAACCTTGAGCAGGAACTGCTATAATACCCGAAGGACTATCTACTAAGTGGCAGCTTTGCTGAAGCTACCAGGTAGCATTATAGTCGCATCGTTGCCGACGCGCGAGTAGTACTTCTTGTGTTGGCGGTCGCTCTTCTATTACAGCCGTTGGAGGCCTGCACGTGCTAGGGACAAGACCATGTCAGAGAGCGAGGAAGAAGACTGGGGGGAAGACGATGAGGAGCTCGTTGTCGAAGAAATGGGCGGCGATGAAGCTGAGGGTACCGGTGACGCAGAGCCCACGGAAGACGTTGACGACGAAGCGAATAATATGCGCATGCTGGCCGAGGAAGCCGAGTACGAAAAGCAGGACGCTGCGGCGCGGCTCTTGCAAGGAGTAGTGCGGCGGGGGCAAGGCCGCCGTTACGCGAAAGAATACGGCAAGCAATGCTTCATCAAAGAGTGGGACCCGGAAAAGAAGCAGTACGCGTACGTAGACACGCGGCGGTCGCCGCCGTCCAAACAGTGGACCAAACCGAAATGGCTAGGGGACGACGATTTGGTAGAAGAAACGCGGTACCGCGCCCCTCCGAACTACCCGAAGCGACGGCAAACGCAACGGCAATTTGCGCTCGTGGCGCACACTGCGGAGTTCGATGACGACAAGGTGCCCTGCAGCCCTTGTGTTAAAAATGACATTGCCCTTGTCTTTGAAAGGATATTATGTACCCTAGGAGAGAATATAATTTCGCGGTGTTCAAATTGTACGCAGTGCGAATTGGGTGTGGGTGTAATACATTTTAGTTTGAGTGTGCCTCCTCAGCGCAACACTTGAGTCACTTTCGTTTATGAGACATTTCAGCATCCTTTGTATTCAATCTACGTAGGTGCCGTCGCTGCCTTCGCCCCTGGGCGTGCTGCTGGAGCACGAAGAGCTGAAGGAGCGCATGCAGAACCCGTACACGTCAAACTTCACGGCGAAAGACACCACGTTCTTGTGGGAGCCGACTAAGACCATTTTCATGAAGTCGCTCGAAGCGCTGCGCATCAAATGCCAAGCCCACGTGGATGCCGAAGCCCGAATGCTTAAGGGGAGGCTCGAAGAAAACTTTGTGGCGACCTTAGAGAAACTCTACGACGACCCCAACAGTAGCAGCAGCAGCAGTGGTGGTAAGTCGAGTAGTAACAACAAGAGTGCGAAGCTGCCGCCGCTGCCCACCTGGGAAGACGCCTCTAACGCAGAGTCCCTCTTGGTGAGCGAGCCCGCGTGGAAAGCCTTCGACCAGTTTCGACTGGCCATGGCCCACGCCAAAGCCTCCGCCGACCTGGCTGCCGCAGCCAACGCGGCGAGTTTGAAAGCTGAAGCGCTCGCGCAGGCAGCCGCCCAAGGCCGCAAGGCGAAAACTCCCCCCGGCAAGGGCAGCAGGGCGGCCGCTGCTGCCAAGGGAGCTGCCAGCGGTGGCGTTGGTGGCAAAATGGGGAAAAGCAGTAGCGGCAACCAGGAAAACCCGGATGTGCCGACTTCCACTGACTTGCAGGACGCGATGCAGACCCGCAAGAAATTGTTCGACGACTGGCACGCGAAGGTAGCCTTGTTCCGGCTCGAAGCCGCCAAGGAGGCGGAAGCAGCGCGGCGCGCCAAAAAGTTGCTGAAACTGAGGGCCGCGGAGCCCGGGCGAGCCATTGAGGAGTGGGAGCTCGACCCCGCACCAGGCGACGACGACGACGAGGAGGCCAACAAGTACGAGGACGACGACGTGCGCGAGCGCGACGTGGCCGAGTCTCTGGCCATGCGGCAGCTGCGGGCCCAAACTTTGGAAGCCATGAAGCGCATCAACCGCAACCGCGTGGCCTTGGCCGCGTCGCACGAGGAAGACAAGGGCGCGCACGCGTTGGACGTGTTCAAAGCGCTGGGCCCCAACTACAGGGCCTTGCGCGACTTGAACCCGTCGGCGGACCGCCTCCTGAGCTTGATCGGGCAAGACGGCGCGGAAGCCGAGCAGCACAGCGCGGCCACTGCCATCCAGCGTCTGTGGCGAGGCCACGCGGGCAGGCTGCATTTCCAAGCCCACAGGGAAGAGTGGGCGGCCGCCGCCAAGGAGCGCGCCGAGATTGAAGCGGCGGAAGCAGCGGCGGCCGCAGCCGCCGAAGAAGACGAGGCCAGGCGGGCGAAGCGAAGAGCGCTCGGCGTAGACCCGTTCGACTTGCCGGAGAAGTACCCCTGGGACAGCCGCTACCCGACGGCACCGCAACGGAGCCTCGCGATGGCGGACGCCGCAGTGACCATATACGTGAAAGCCCATGTCGGCCGCTTAAAAGGGCCCGCGGGGAGCCGGGGCCCCACGGGCAGGAGCAACGGCGCTTACTTGCTCTTTCGCGATTCCAATTGGCGCAGGTGAGGGACACACGTGCACAATAAAAAAAAAATTCTGGTAGGGTGTTTCCTCTTCATTGATTGGCCCAAGTTCGTTGCTCTATCTCCCATGCACGTCTTCACCTACTACTCCCCATTCATACTTTTCTTTCCCGTTCCTTTATTGCTTTTTCCCTTTTAATTTTGTATCCGATGCCAGTGTGGGCGGTGTCCAGCGCACTTGCCTTTCCATCGACTCCCTCGCCGAAGCCGTGCGCCTGATTCCGTTCCGACAGCGGCTCGTGGTCCTCGACGTAGTGCATTTGCCCTATCCCGACGACGACTCGTTCTTCAAGTCCCGAGTGCTGTACCCCCCCGCCAACCTCTATTCGGAGCTGGCTCGAAAAGCCGAGTGCGTGGTGATTGGGGCCTGCAGCATTGGCAGCGCTTACCGGACCGACTTGCCGCTGTCGTCGCCGCCGCGCCCAATGCGCCCACCGCCGATGCCTCCTGCTTCTGCTTCTGCTGCTTCGTCATCTTCTCTGACAGTTGGCGGTCTCCCCATGCCCCCACCGCCTTCTCGTTTCGCGCTCCTCAACAGCAGCGGCAGCGGCGACAATAAAGTCCACCCCATTGTGCATCCTGACGTGGCCAAGAAAGACCACCAGAGCCGGGTAGGGATGGACATCACATCCAATGGTGTGGTGGGCGTGGATGAAGTCGAAGAAGGCGACGAGTCGTTGCCGCAGCTCCAGCGGCGGTGCTATGGCGTGTACGCCAACAAAACCTCGCTGCTGTCTTCGGCGGCTAGCCTGCGCGCCTCGTCCTCGAACGGCGACGACGAGGCGAAGGCCGCGAGGAAAGCTGCCAAACGAGCCGCGAAACAGGAACGCGCAGCAGCGGCAGCGCAAGCAGCGAGTGCCGAGGCTCCTGGGGGCGGCGCTGTAGCGCAGTCTCCGCTCACATTGTCCATTCCAAAGCCAGCTGCAAAAGCATCGTCATCATCCTTAGCAGCGCAGGCGCGCAGTGCTCGTCTAGGTGCCGGCGGCGGTAGAGTAAAAGGAGGCCCAAAACCCGACGCCAAACTGAAGTTGTTGCCGTGGAAGCTGGAAAACAGCAAGAAATCGACGCGGCACGAGTGTTGCGAAAATGCGCTCTTGCATGATCGTCGAAAACCCGTACAGACGGCTGATTACGCGTCGAACCATAAGAGAAACGCGCGAATTGCCGCGGCAAAAGCCATCAAAGAGGCCAAACGCCACGAAGAGTTTGAAGCCGCAAAAGCTCGAGCCAAAGCTGCTCGAGAGCGCGACCATCCTCGGAAGAGAAAGAAGCAGAAGAAGGAACAAGGGGGTGAAGATGAGGACAGTGAGGACGGAGATGACGACGACGATGACGATGAGAACAAACAGGATGAACAAGAAGAAGAGGAGATGGAAATGCCGGTGTGGGATGGTAAAATATCCATCTTTGGGGAAGCTTTCTTAGACGCCGTGTCAGGCGAAGCAGCGAGCCCTGACGAGGCAGACATTGCCAATGCACGCGCCGAAGCTGGCATCACTTCCGTGAACTTTGGCTCCGGCATGGTGTCCGTCCAGAAGCTCTTTGATTTTCTCGCCAAACGAGTCACCGTGGCTTCCGCCAAAGTGAGGGCCGAAGAAGAGATACAGGGGGCCAAAGACCGCGAAGCCGACTTCAAGGCTTTGCTCGAGTCTGCCGAAGAAGCAGGTGGAGAATCTGCTACCCGCAAAGCGGTGCGGCAATGGGCGAAAAACGACGCGAAGCGACGGCGCGACCACCCGCCGAGGCCGCTGCAGCACGTAAATTTATGGGCCTACCACCCACTGTTGTGCACCCAGCTGTGCCCGTTTCCCGTGCCGACCCCACCCCCCAGCCCTTCGGCACCTGATGCAGCATCGGTGATGTACCGCCACATTGACGTCGCGTGGGAAGTGCCCGAGTACGACGGAGAGCCCGCCATGTACTTCGAGTGCCAAATTCGGGAATTAACTAGGCTCACCAGCCAATGGGCACCGGCCTGCGTGTACCGCAACGCGGAGGGGAGGTTGTACCCGTTGCGCCGCACCAAGCTTCGGGTGCCGCATTTGACGCCGGGGATCGAAGTGCAGTTTCGCGTGCGCGCTCGCAACCACGGCGGGTCCGTGTTTTTAGAAGTAGAAGGGAGACAGGGGAAGAGAAAAGTAGAGAGGGCCCATTCTGTTGCTGCTGCTTGTTCACGGTTTTCTTATGCACGAGCCTTCACTCACACATGCGCTTCGAGGAGAATGCACGCCTCTTTGCTTCCTGCAGTGAATTTGATTTCTTCTCCTTCTCCTTTCTTTTCTTCTTCTGCACCTTCCTATCATCTCAGCTGGGGCCCTTTCAGCGAGGAGTCGGTGTTTTTCATGGCCGGCGCAGCGCAGCAGCCCACTACAGTGGCCTACATGCTCGGCAAAATGGTGGCCTTTGGCCCCACACAGCTCCTCAACTTTTTGGCAGAACGCGTCAACCAAGCTCGCCTTCCGGTAAGCATTATTAAAACATGAAGAAATTATCTTGGTATATCCATGACCCAAGTGTGTCTATAAAGTTCGAGTCTTTTCTTCGGCGTGCGCAAGCCTCTTTCCTCGCTTCGCTTACAATGTACGAAAATTCATGAAGTCCTAGTTCATGTGATATAATTGGTCTGCTTTTTCTCTCATTCCACTCAGGTCCAGCAGCTGGGCCTCTTGCAGCTTGCTTCTTTGGGCCGCGACTGCACTGCGAAAGGCGCCGCGGGGGCAGCCCTGTTGCGGCCCTCGATTGCGCAAGCCGCGTGCCAGGTGGCGCTCCGGGCCATGCGCACCTTTCCGTGGGACAAGCCGGTGCAGCAGCGCGCGTGCCTGCTCATGGTGCGGCTTTTGCTGGTGCACGGGCCCTGGATGGAGAAGTACGCGCGGCAGGACGAGCCCAAACGCCTCAAACGCGTCGAAAAAGCGCTCCGGGCCGAGATGGAGCTCGACGACGTGCCCGACGACGACGACGAAATGGACCCGTTTGCGGCCCGCAATCAAGTGGGCCTCTCCAAGAAAGAGAAGGCTGCGCTGAAGCAACAGGCCGAAGACGACGGCATTTTGGACATTTTGTTTGCGCTGGCGTCGGTGCAGCTCCGCTTTGGCCGCCGCGAAGTTGCCATGCTCTTCGCGGTCGACGAAGTCCTAGGTGCTTTGCAACGAGCAGCAGAAGCTCCTGAAACCACACAGCCACCACTGTCACTCAAGCTCTATTGATATGCGTTATTTACTTCTATGTATTCTCCTAATTTATAGTTATATATCTTCCTGCTTTTAATATTTGGATCCTGGGTTGGAAATGTTAAGTGCCACGATTCTCATAACAAGATATTTAGTCAACCAAAAAAAAGGACGTTCGGCTCCTTTGCTTTTTAACTCAAATATCAAATTGCTAGCCTTCAGCCTTCTAATTCCGGCCCCTCGGGGCCTGATTGAAAAATAAAAAATAAGCATGTCACATGTCCGGTGTAATGGTGTAATGCCCAATGCCCAACAGAAATGAAGTCGATTACCGAAGGTCAATTGGCTTTCATGTGATCTCGATATCCATGAGCTCGCCAATTGCGCAATTGCGCCTCAAGCACACGCCACGCCGCCACACCTCACAATCTCACCAACTCACCACTCACCATGCTTAGTAAGGTGAA
>Ga0307931_1001583_pt1 | contig 14962 bp, 18 predicted proteins | sample OrgLakmetageno47_FD_201816 | JGI IMG/M metagenome (GOLD analysis project Ga0307931, IMG submission 201816) | Saline water microbial communities from Organic Lake, Antarctica - #47 | ecosystem: Environmental > Aquatic > Non-marine Saline and Alkaline > Saline | place: Antarctica: Organic Lake... | reverse complement strand
GATTTCATCCTTCCCCTCCCTTCCCACTTCCAATAATACAAGTTCAGGTGCCCGCGCAATGCGCGGTTTCGGAGCAATGTGTTTGCTGCGGAGCAGTAGGTGCGTGTTCTTAGCACCTCAGTGCGCGGCCTTGAAATGCCCGTGTATGAGTTCCATTATAGTTCCCATGGTGCGTGTCCCTTCTTGTGCCCGTGGTCCGCCTTGTGCATTTGATTACTGCACCTGTACAACAGAACTGTACTGTACTGTAGTACTGTAGGTACATAAAAAACGACGACCACCACGAACGAACGAACGAACGAACCACGGTCGAAATTCCATTTAAGATAAAGGATCTTCGCCGCGTCGTTGCTACACGTTGCAACTGCTTGCGTGGTCGTGGTTCGTGGTTGGATCAGCAGTCGTCACGAATCCTCGCAAGAATCCAAGAATAGGTTACTGAACAGTACAGTATAGTACGCACTCAGCATCATCCAAATGTATGCAGAGCTAACACTTTTTGAGCCTGTGCATTATCATCGCCCCCAGTGTTCCTTTTGACGGTATGGAGCGTAGATTTTTCCTCTAAGGAAAAGAACTTATGATGATAGAAATGCCAAAGAGTTCTATTTCGACGCAAGTAAGGTCTGTAGTGTGCGTAGTAGTTCCAGTTGTTCTAATAGGACTGGTGGCATGGAAATTGAAGGGCGACGACGACACATGTGCTAGCGAAGAATCCACACCTGAGGCTGAGGCTCCCGATGCCGGTGCTAACGTAGAAGAGGATCCGTCTACCTCGTTGGCTGATGCTCGTGGTCCTGTTGAGTCAGCGGCAATTTCCGAGTCGTCGCCTCCGAAGCCGCGCATTGAGATCAAAACATCTCCAGGGCGAGGCCGCGGCCTTTTCATGGTTGACCGTCAGGGTCAGAAAGCTGTAGCAGCGGGCCAAGTTGTGGCGCTAGTGCGGCCGGCTCTGACTCTTCTGTTCGAGCCTTTTTGTTACACGCACTGCTTCGGCTGCTTTGCTGATTTGCATGAGGTGATTTCAGACCATCTTTTTGAGGACAGTACCACTGCGATTTTATGAGCACAAGATCCTCATCGAGATAACCCTTCGCCTTATTCACTTTACTCTTTCGTTTCAAGGTACCTGGAAGACGTTGTGGCGACTGTGAGCGTTTTGCGGTTTGTCAAAGTTGCGACCAAGACTACGGCTTGTACGACTGGCATGCGGAAGGAGAGTGCCGACGCTGGCAAACTATACCACAAAAAGTCCGGAAGCAAAAGCGGTGCGTTTGCTTATATTGGTAGAGAATTTTACTTAGCAATTAACTGCTTCACTGAACTGCTTACAAAGCGTTCTTGTTAACGCTTGCACGTATATGGGTGATATTTATTCGTGCTTTCCTACCAAACACTGTATCGCACAAATTAAAAACAAGTTCAATGAATTTCTCTTTTTTGGATCAATAATATGCCTTTTCCGTCAGGTTGGATGCGCTGTGGCTGCTCGTGCGGTACCGAGCAGCCCTGGAAAGAGACGTGGACTTCACGGACGTGTCCGAAGCAGCGCTGGTCGACCACCGCAGCAGCAACGGCAAGATCGGCAGCGACGGGAGCAGCAGCGGCGTCGGGGGTGTGAACGCGGCCGTGCGTCTCGAGGCCGCGCTTCGGGCTACCGCAGCCGCGCAGGACGCTTGCGGTGGGGGCGAAGGCGGGAAAGAACCCGTGCAAGGTCTCGAGGCTTTGCAAGGAAACGAGGTAGACTAAGAGCTAGGTCTTTATTTTTTTTCTTGCTCTCAAATAGGATCAATGGTGCATTGCTTTGCATCAAATACAGGCTGCTTTGTTGCACCAACCTCACTGGACTCATTAGAGGCTTTCACGGATTACACTGTTAGTGAAATTTCACTAACAAATTCATGCAATGATCTTGCTGTTCGAACCAAATTTGATCAGTACTACAGTACGGTACTACAGTACAGGACTGTACAACCATTGAACTGGTTCTTGTGATACGATCAGTCCATGAATTTGTTAGTGAAATCTTTTGTTAGTAAAATTTCAGATCTTTGACTGCCCCCATTAACTTTTTTTCCGAATGGCTTGGGTTCACAAAAATTTAAATTTAGGATTTCCTCATGAATCACTTGGATTCTGTGCTTACTTGCTTGTGCTCGTGGTGTTGTGGTAACTCAAGGTGCCGCCAGAGCTGCTGCCCCTCGAAAAGTTGACTGGCTTTGCCCAGCTGGCGGACTTGCAACCCCAGATTGTGCGCACGCTCATGCTCCGGCTCCGCACCAATGCGGGCGCCATTCACCTCTCCAATGGGAACAACGGTAGCAGCGGCACTAGCAGCGCTAGTACTAGTAGCACCGTGCAAGTAGGTTGCGCGCTGTCGAGCACGCTGAGCGCGTTGAACCACAGCTGTGAGCCCAACGCCACTGCCACTGTGCAGCGCGGGTGGCTGGTTGTCGCCTCACTAAAGCCCATTCAGCCTGGCGAAGAGCTTACGATTTGTTACGTTGACGCCACGAGTCCTGTGGCAAAACGGCAAGAAGTGCTGCGTGAACATTACAACTTTGATTGCGCTTGTAGCCGCTGCGTGCGCGAACTTCAAAAGGAAACATTTGGCAAAGCAGCACCTGAAGGCAATTGAGATTTTGACGCGGGATCTTACTCGACTTTTTATGTAAATTATTTCTTGAAATGCTCCTTGGAATTCCATTTGCTTATTGAAAAGAGCGCATTTAATCCGCCCAGAAGTCAGGAGTCAGGGTTTATAAAGGTTAGAGCGCATCGCGATCTCTATCAGTAAATACTTCACACAAAAGCCCATTCCTCCACCTCATGAAGCCATTTATATCTTGCCGCTGTCGTCGGCCATATAGTTTCCTTTGAGGCTTTGTTAACGTGCTGAACAAATCCGGGTTCGGTGGTCGGCGGTCTTCGACGGTCTTCTTCCTCTTGGTCTTGGTCTTTGTCTTTAGAATTTGGGAACTTCGATGGAACATGGAACGATGGAAGAGGAAGAAAGTGATGAATTATCGTGTATCAATGAACTATCCGCTGTGCGGTAGTGGCACTCGTATAGTATTAAAAGTCACCCTGAAACTGAAACTTCTCTATTTTCTATAACCGTACGAAACATCAGAGCCAAGAGCCACCAGTACTAGTACGAGTACGAGAATCAGTATCTTTTGTATGCGCTAAAGCTAAGGTCACCTAAGTTAGATGGCATCTTGCTTTCGAAATTACTCGTAATCAAACAGATTTCCTTTAAGAAATTATTTGAGCAGTAATAAGTGAAGATTTTGTCAACTGCATTCTACAAAAGGGCGCTATGGCACAGCAAGACGCTTACTTCTTACGTAACGATGAAGAAATATGGAATATGTTGGTACATGCTTCCTAGAGAGCACTGCCCATTTCAATGCTATGATGTTCGTTTTCGCCGTCAGATTGATTTACTTCAATTCCATCCTTATTTGTTGCACCAGAATTACCATCTTCCTCCTCAGAATCATCGTCGTCGTCTTCGCCTTCAATATTGATGGCTTTGTAATCCTGACTGGCAGTTTGAGAGGTTTCATCGTCAAGCTTGTGCACTTTGTCCCACGATTGGTAGAACCATTGATAGTGGGTGCCAACGACGAGAATGGCATGAATGGAGAGCCAGACTACGACAAGAATAGAGTAGAATACATTTTCGAAGCGTAGGGAATTGCTGTCCGTGGCGTATGATGCAATGAAGTTCTCTACCACCTCAATGCCAATAAGCACGAAGGAGAACAAGACATACTTGTCTAGGAAAGTCAAGTAAGGCGTTGGAGGAACCATTCCAGTGATCACGAATTTGAATGCAACAATTGTGAGCGAGATTGTCATAGTGATTGACATGCGGTCAGCGAGGTCATCGATGGGCACGCCAAGGACGCAAAAAGATGCGAGGACGAGTACAAAGATGACAAGAACAATATTCCAAAGATAGAACCATGGAATCCGTGAGAGCTCAATTATGCAATGAACTTCTGAATCAATGACGTCCTTGTCACTTCTTCTTTCCAGAAACCCCTCAATGCTATTCAAATCCCAGTTTCCGAGGGAAACATGGCATTGCGTCTGGTCGTCTAGGGAAGGAAATGACTCGGGGCAGGGGACTCCACCATCCGCCACGGGGCGCATTGGAACCAAATTACAGCCATGTATGTAAAAAGTAACTTTCGCAAGCTGTCGATCGAATGGAAACTGATTCAGCTCAAATGTTTCGTAACAGTCAATGACCCAATTCATGGTGCACCCGGTGCACCCAGTAGACGGGTCCATGAAATACGACATTTCCGTTTCCGTCTTCTCTTTCATGTTGAAGAAAATGACTTGTGGTACCCACGGAAGTGAGCTTTCATCCACCCTCGAGAACTGCGGGGACGAGTCATCGTCAAAAGTTACAGACGCCGGAGCCCACACAAAGTGACATACAACGTCAAAAGTAATGGAACTGTTGGGTTCGTCAATTTTAACAACGACAATTTGCATGCTATAAAATACTTTATCAGGTGCGGACAGCACAGCATCACCCGATCCTGGCTTCGAAGTCAAAGTATCGCGACTCATTGCCTTTGGAGGGCGCAGTGCGCAAGTGCCTACAAACCTAAGTTATAAGCCTCTGCAAGACTCAGCAAGAAGACCAACAACCACTGCAAGCGAGCAAGCGAGTACAGTAGTCAGGAGTTTGGAGTGAAGAAAACGAATGCCAACCCGTAGGGGCGTTAGTTATTCTTTTTTCCTATTTTGTGGACGTTGGAAAAAAGTCCTCGTGCCTTGAGCTTAGCTAGCTACTTACTGTAGACTGTAGCTATTACTCGCGGTCTTTACTAGGCCAAGTTGCCGACCTGATTGGGGTTCTCCAGCTTCATCGTCGAGGACCAATTCGTTAACTTCGTAAGACAATCCTTTAGATCACTTCAGATGCACAAAATGGGGATGCCATCTGTATCTTATCGAAGCCAAGCTATCATCCATGAATGTTCAACGAGTTCCTTGTGATAGCACGAAGTATTGCGCATAGTGCATAGTGCTGTTGTACGAACCTTCCACGGGATATTAATCAATTTTTCATTTGATCAGGTGTGGGATAATGTACCATTTGATTGCTGTGTTGCTTCTTTCTGTGGCTTGGTGGCCAATCTTTGCTGCCGCACCTTCAGCAGTTCGGGTTTCGAGCGCCGATTCAAAGGTGAGTTGGAATGGTTCTGTGATGTTGACAGCCGGAGCAGGAGCCTTGACCATTAGTATGACAAGAGCATGAGCGGTCTTGCCTTTCGAATGATCATTAGTCCGTACGCCTAAAAACTGCAGTGGTAATCTCGGGCACACAAATAATCGAAAACAGGTGTTGGGCTTGGCAGGCGACTACGAAGCTGACGGAGAGACCGTGAACGGCGGGCCTCGGTACACGCGCATAGCGGGCGTGCCGCAGGCGACTCCTAACAGTGGCGCAAGCCCAGCCGCTGCTGCCACCGCAGCCGCAGCCGCTGCAGCAGCTGCGTCGTCTGCGCCAGCGTCTTACTTGTTTCGAAGCGACGCCGGGCGTTGGGCGTTCGCTAGTGAAGTGGCTGACGTCATGGCTTCCAAACGGCTAAAAGCCATGAGCAGCGGCCACAGCGCGAGTGACGTGTCAGCTGCCTCGCCTGTGGGCCTGCAGTACAAGTACCTCGACTCCGGCACCTTCAGTTGGCGTTTGGACCCTAGTTTTACGGTCCAGGACGTGTCCGCTACGATGGCCGCGAGGCGGAGCCGCAGCGCAGCGCGCAGCGCGGACTTAGAACGAGAGAAAGCGAGTGCTGCGCGGCGGCTCGAAGCCGAGAAAGGCAAAGCCTTGGCCGAAGAAGCGGCGCGTCGGAAAGCTGCGAGCGCGAAAGCGGCGTCGGCTGCCGCGGCGGAGGCGGCCGAGCGAGCGGCCCAGAGGGCCAAAGCCGCAGACGCCGAAGAAGAGGCCGCGGACGTGGTGGCAGTGGTGGAGAACCTGCGGCGGGAGCGTGAAGAAAAGGTGCTAAATTTCAAAATAAATCAGAACAATTTCTTCTAGATAGCTTCAGGCAAGATAATCTCGCTCATTTTTGTCTTTGTTTGACAATATCTCTTTCGTCTGTTTGGGTCGACGGGCGCTATATCATTTGTGTAGGTGGGCCGCATTCAGGCGGAGCACGCGCGCCGCAAGACGGAAAAGTTAAGACGAGAAGCCGAAGTGGCGGCCACGGAAAGAGAAGCGGCAGAAGCTGCTCTCAAAAGGGTACTACTCGAACGGAGCATGCGTCTGAGAGAGAGGGAGAGAGAAAGAGAGTGAAGCAAATTGAGTTACAGGGTATGCGTGGTCTTATAGGGAGCCACGATGTTCTTGTTGACAGGGACTTGCTGCGCCCCTTTCCAGTGCTGTAATTAAATGCCTCAATCATTTCACTTTTTACTATTTCCATAATTGGAGGTACGGAACGCTAATTCTAATTCATTCCGTCTGATTTTAGATGGTAATGGAGCGCGAAGCAGTGGAACGAGCTCGTATGGAAGCAGAGAGAAAGGCGGAGGCAGCAGCTCAGGCAGCGGCTGCAGAAGCGGCGGCCGAAGCAGAGGCCGAAGAAGCCAGAATGAAGTTGGCTGATGCTGATGCTGAGTTGCACGCGTTGGAGAAAGCTCGCACGCTGCTAGGGGAAGCGGCGGAGTTGGAAGTGTTGATGCGCGAGAAGACAAGGCAAGCGATGGAAGCGGCTGAAGTCGCGCAAAATTTGGCCACGAAAAGGTAATTACTCTTCAATTTCTAGCAATGTTTTTCTTTCATCCAAGACGGATTGTCCGCGTTGTGAACTCAATTCTCATCTCTGAGAAACGTATAAGGGTATAGATGAAAGAATGGAAGTTGTGTGCGAGATAATGAGAGTTTGAGTTCCTTCTGTTTGCACTAAGCGTACGTTACTCTCCGGATTTGGTGTTCGACTTCATGCCCTTTCAAGATCCCTGTACCTTCTTATAACACTTCTTCCCTCATACCATCGACTTTTAAATCACTGCGCACGTGTTTCTTTCCTCGCTCCTTTGCGTGTTCCCTTCATTCATTAAAGGCATGCCGCAGCAGATCAGTTACTTGCAGCGGCAACGCGCGCCAAGAAAGCTGTGGACTCAATTACCTTCGAACTTTAATGAGATCATTGCACGTAGTTTCGCTGATCTCAAGTGTCAATTCAATCTACACTGTCCTGCATGTGACTTAAATTTTTTGTTTGGTAACTCGAACATGAGTTATGCAGACACACACGACAAATAGAAGCCAATGCTGCAGGTAGAAGCAGACGCGTCCCCCATGTCTTCGTGTACAGAAATAGAAGTAGCGGATAACGGTTCGGTAAAGCTCTGAATGCCAAAAAAGTTTAGAATTATACCCATATCACTGGAAATCGGAACTCAATCCATTCCATACCACCGCCATAGCTGTGCAGATGTTGATGCTTGTTTCTAACACTTTATACACATTACACAGGCCCCAAAGAGGCGGAGTTAGAGTGCCGACGTCAGAAATGTGAAATACGGAGCGATTCTGCGTGTACTAGAGGTGGGGATAATCATGAATCAGGTGCTTATGCTTGTTTCTTGTTTCGACTCTGGGGGCACTGGCACTAAAGGCCAAAGGGTCAAGCAGGATGAGAGGGCTAAGAGGCAGAGAGGGAATTCTTTTATTGGAAATCATTGGGTATTGTGCTGGTGTGGTTGGTGGTGTGGGTTGACAGTTCCGCTTCGTCAAAAGAGTAAGTAGGCGTTGTTCGTTGTGCTGTTTCCTCTGTAAAATTCATGGCTTTGGGTCTGCTTATACAATATTCTATATCTGAGCTCTCGACAGACATCAGGTGCTATGTGTGGCCATGTGGCTTGTGACTGCGACTGCGACACTGGCAGTGGCAATGGCAGTGAACTGCAAAGTGTGAAGTATAAACTAGCCCTCTCTGCAGGTAAGTTAGATGCCAACGCGTACGATATGAAGTAAGGCAGCTGGCGGCTGATTGATGGTGAGCCACCGATTAATCTTTTTCCTTGCTTGAAGTCAGGTTTAGATTATTTGTAGGGCCAGTCCTGGAGCAAATATGGCGCTGGTCCCGAGGGGCTGGAATCAGAATGTTAACAGGCAGGAAAGGGTCATGACAAAGAAAGCAGCGCAACTTGAACAAGTAGAAAAACTAATGTGGCACACATGATCGAGCAATCATGAAAGTAGTGATGACGGTCCAGAGTAGTCCGTTCTTCTATATCTTGAGATAAAAGTTCTTGCGCTTACGCATAGTTGAAACATCGGCTTCAAGGAGGAGTTGGCCCATTTGCCTTTGTCGACTTCTCACCTTCAGCCTTCTTCCCGCCTCATAGCCGAGAGTAAGCTGAGCGTTACGATGCATTAAATTACTTGTAAATCTCGAAGCCAATTTCCAGCCTGCAGTCCAACCCGTGCGGTCTTCAGTGAAGCGAACTGCACGCACTTCACGGAAGACACCCTTCACCGTTACAATAGTAAATGCTTTCAGACTTCCTCAACTCTCGGCGGCGTGGAGCTATGTTTTCCTCGAAAAGCATTAACACCAGTTAAGTTTGAATTGAACTCTTCTTGTGCTGCGCCTTCTATTCTTTTGAGGCATCAACTCAATCTTGTCCTTTTGTGTAGGCCACGGGCCTTCCTTGATGGGCTAAACAATTAACTTTTACAAATGAGATCAGGGAGTCGGTAAGGGGCCGAGACGGGCTCGCCCAATCTAACTCATATTTCTATTTATTCTCGTCAATGAAAATATCTACACGTGACCGTACAACGCTGAAGTTGGCAAAAGTAAATTCTATCACGTGGCATGAACAAAGAGGAGTGTGACGCTGCACATGCAAAAATGCCCTGCGTGCTGTTTTGAATTCGGTTTTGGTCGTCCATTTAGTCAGGCGAAAAAGATGAAGATTGCAAAAGAGGGCGCATAATCAGGTTCAAAAAGAAAAATAACTTAAGGTAATATTCTGCTACTACCATATTTGAAAAAATAAAAATTCTCTTGGCGGGGGTCGAACCCGCGACCGATGGCTCATAAGACCATCGCTCTAACCACTGAGCTACAAGGGAATCAACTACTGTGGCAAATTTACAAAATTTGAAGACTACTAGATTACTACCATAATTTCAAGCGGGACCCTTCTTCTATTATGGCACTCCTGCCTCCGCCGCTGCGGCCGCAGCGACACCTGGATAAAGGGCTAATCGATTGTATAATAGATCTGTAGTTACCGCTTTGTGTGGTGCTCATCTGTACTGTATAGTATACTGCAAGTACAGTAGTAATGTAAACATCTCATAGGTACTTATGCATGTATTACTGTACAGATTCTTTCGATCCGCTGTCGTGTGCCCCTGCGCACGCTCCTGTCTCCCGGATGGGAATTCGATAAAATGTATGATTTACTGCTGTGCTTTGCTTGTTTTAATCACAATTAAAGTGTAAAATTAATGTCGGTACTCAAGAGGGATAAAGAGAAGAAATGAGGGAATCTGTCGTATGTCTCAGTTAGAGAACAAGGCATACAGTATGAGTGTACATACGATTCACCTGGAAGGCACTTGGAGTACTTACAAGCTCGCACAAGCAGTACGAGAGAATGGCACTTTTTGTAGCCAAGATTAGCACCTAATTCCTAGGCACCTTTTTTGACACGGGCCGAGAGGGTCGGAGTTAGAGTGCTAACAGGCAGAAAGGAAATGCAATGCAGCTTACACGAAAGAGGAGCGAATCAGGCGCACATGCCCAAGTGGCCATGGGGCATCTTTTTCAATGCTTTCGAGGACACTTCATCGCACACAATGGGGTTTGGTACTGCCTCAGGTTGATAGCAGGTGGCTTTGCTGCGTTTTCGTTGCCTGCAATGGACCCGTACTATACAAATTAGACGAAATGCCCATTGTTATGCAAATGTAAGGCCAACTCTAGCCCACTTTATGATAGTGGATTGTCAATGATGCATAAGAGCACAAAGATAGAAATGTATAATCATTGCTTCATGCAAAAGGATACGTAGCTAATTCAGGACAACTCCAGTGGATACTTGCAATGTCACGATGTTACACAGGCCCCAAAAGACAAGGGTCAACCGCTTCCGTGAAGCAAAATGATTATATGTACCATGTGTGCCCCAAGGGAGATAACCCTATTCGAAATATAAGTCTCAAGTAGCCCAATATGGCCATGTATAATTCGATTCAAAGTAGTTTGGCGACTGAATCGCCATCACGAAGGATGGGCCAAAGTGGAGACACCAGACAACAGTAGACTCACCCAATTCCCAAATCACATTTCTTAGCCTGAAGGCTGAAGGAGAAGGAGAAGGAAAAGGAGTATAAAAGAGAAATTTTCATTAAAATTCATATTCGCAAGAGGACACCTAGAGAAGTCAAGCTTGTTCTATTTGTTATAATCTTCCTATCTACTCTACTGCTATATAGTATATATTGCTTCAGGGGGTGCTTCTGTTTATGTGAAGTCTAGTCCATTTGCTATTTGTCTGGCCTCGTCTGTAACCCTTTCGGGCTCCTTCCGAAGAAGACAGACAAGGTCAAATAGGCATCTCCACCTTTCACAATAACCGAGTTGGACATATCTAAGAGTAGGAAGGTAAATACATATTTAAGAGTAGGAAGGTAAATCTAGAAGTAGAAGTAGAAGGAGCCAAAATCCCAACACCAAAATTTGGCTTCATAATGACAACACCAAATTTCAGCTCAATAATGATTGAGATAGCTACGACGACAACTTTTCAAAAATCAGTGCAGAAAAATTGCGAAAAGTTCTTGCAGAGCACAAGCTCGTATCGTCTGTGTGACATCGCTTTCCGTGTAAATTACCATCAAGCAAAGAGCGGGTCAAAAACGCCGCCAGGCACGAGGCCAACGTTCCGCACGAGCGCTGCGCCCGCTTGCATGTAAGGGTGCGCGGCGTACGCTCCGAGAGTACCCACCGCAATGAGGGCATAAGGGGCCCGGGCAAACTCTTTCCAGACGTCAGGAGGCAGCGTTTGGCGGCCGTCCAATATCGCCGCGAAGGGCACCACCTGAGCGCGCATGTGCAAAGAGAGAGAGAGAGAGGGAGCGAGATAACGTGCGCATGCGTGAGAGGGAGTGTGTGCACATATGTGTGTGTGTGTGTGAAATGTGAGCACGAAGAAGCAGCAGCACGAAGGACTACGAGCTAGGTGCATGAGGAGAAGACGATTTTGACAGGTAAAACTTGCAGTCATAGGCACAAAAAGCATATTATTCGCAAGAAGAATTGCAGCAAGAAGAACCGCAAGCAATCCTGTCATCGTACAACAAGCATATTCTATTTGTTGAGAAAAAAGATCAAAATTACGAATGCTGGGTGATGTGTCCTCTATTCTCGAGCGCGCGAGTATAATTGTTTGGGTGCTTTGTCTATGATCGTGTAGGTGTGGTGGATCGTGAATCCGTGCGCGCGCGTATGCATCCAACATTGCCACTAAACGTGCCTCGTCGAATGTGCCTCCCTTTGACTCCCTTTTTTTGCTCTCTCTCTCTCTCTCTCTCTCTCCCTTTCCTCTCTTTGTTAATTACCGAAGTGCGGGCCTTCACCACCTCGAACTTCTCGCCGTGCGCCGCTTCCAGCCGCCGGTCCCCGTGCCAGGCCGCAAACACATGGTGGCTCACCAGCAAGGCCATGGTCAGCAGAGTAAAGCTCGAGCCCACCATGGCCAAATGGGCCACCGACCACAGGACTTGTCCCACCATTTGTGGGTGCCGCGTGACCCGAATCATCCCAGTTTCCCATAAATGCACCTATGGGAGTAAGGGCACCAACACATGCGGAGGGTGTGAGCCTTTGTCATTACTACATGTGGAGCGTGTGGGCCACTGCCATTTTCGTCATTTGATTTGGTGGTTTTAAGGTGAGACAACTACGAAGATTGTATGGTATGCTAGCAGTGCGAAGAAAATAACAGATCCGAACATAATCAAGGTGCAAAGAACACTGTTACGAAATGCTCTCTTGTCCACCTGAGGCTTTTCAACAGCAGCTACTTCTTTCAAGTTGAACACCGTGGGGTACAGGAAGAAGAACGACACGAAGCTGAGCATCCAGGCCACGGCATGTGCTGCAGGCACACTCTGAAGGTCCCAAAACACCACCCTGTGAAGGTAAATATTCATGAGGTGATACATAGCTCGGGGGTGCAGACAAGTATATTGGCTTGGCTTGAGCGACGTTGAGGACTGCCTCTTTAGACCTGCGCTGATGGACACGCTACATGGCCGCTATCGTTTCAAAAGAGGCTTACTTTTGAATTAAAGTATAAAGTACTCACCCGTCATGTGCATGAGCAATGAAGTAGACAATCCAGGAGTAGGCCAGAGGCAGCGAAGCAGAAGCGAAGATCACGCGCCAGGTGCGCGCCCCCACAATTTGCTCTCCTTTCGATCGCAGGCTGGCTAAGCCCGAATGAACTACCGGAAAAATAAGCCCGAAAGCTAGCGTTACCAAGTGCGAGTTGCCACGTGCCAGCGTATCAAGCCAAGCAAGAAAGTCATCTCCGTAACCCGTAGGAGAGTAGATCCAAAGCACCTAATAATTTCGTGAGCGGCAGAGAATGCCAAAACAACCAAGAAAAAAAAGATACAGATGGAGGTCAGCATTTGAAGCCTTTCACCATTGAAGGACATTAGAAACTCTTCGTGAAGACGGCTATTAGATGAGAGCACAGCTCGAGGCATGAAAATTACAACTGTTGGGCAAGCGATAATATCGGAAAGAATTCAGTACCGCTAGGGCAGAAAGTATTGTGCCAACAGCAGCGAAGAAAGTCGTCCATCCCGTTTCGCCCAAGGCACCCCATTTTTCGTTAGCCCACTTGTAGGTGGCAGCATCCTCACCGACCAATTCTAAAGGTTGAGTAGCAGCGACACTTTCGTAGAGCGGAGTTTTTTCGATCGCAGCACCGAGCACATCAAGCAGAGGCCCGCCTTCCTCGGTTGGCCTCCCTGCCAAGCTGAGCTTCCCGAGCACTCGAAGCGGCGGACGCACGTGTGCGGTGGGCGTGTGCTTGGAGGTCACAAATGTCGACCCAATGCTACCTAGACGGCCATTTAATCCGCTGAAGGCCGATGCCGCAGGCAAGGCTGCTAAGGCTAGGAGTATTCTCATAGCTTGAAGTTCTCTTTGAGCTCGAGCAAAGCAACAACCAACCAGCTCATAGACTCATTTTCTTCGCATTCTTGGCATTCTTGCTGTGGTGTCCAAAATGGTACTCTGTAGTAACTAAAGACAGAAGACAGAAAAAAGATTGATCTTTGTTGAAACATTTTTCTCCGCAAAATGCCACAATTGACGCGGTTACCACTTTTGGCTGGGCGATGCCTTCGAGTTCCAGGCACTGCGCGAGCTGTCTCAACCTATGCAGATTTATCGGACGAGAACCGCATGATTCGGGACATGGCGCGTGACGTAAGTTGGAGATGAACATGACGGTGCCAAAAAAGGAGGCTTGACACTCTCTGCAACTAAATGATAATAGCGCGTTGCGTTTGAAATCTATCTCTCTTTAAAGTTTACAAATCTTTTCAATATTGTCCTTGATTGTGGATTAGTTCGCAGAGAAAGAGCTGAAGCCTATTGCCGGGGATGTCGACCACTTCCACCGGTACCCAGCGGAAGCGGTGAAGAAGCTCGGTGAGCTCGGGTTGATGGGCGTAGCCGTGCCCGAAGAATACGGCGGCGCTGGCATGGACACCATGGCCTATGCCCTAGCTATGGAAGAAATTTCGCGGGGCTGCGCTACTGCGGGCGTGGTTATGTCTGTGAACAACTCTCTCTACTGCGGCCCTGTGAGTCTTTTTTCCATGCTTCTGTCAAATGCGCGCATGTGCTAGTGAATGCCTGCCCGAATACTGCAGTCTAGGCGTATACATCGAATTGATCGATTGAAGTTATTCAAACAAAGCTAGAAATGTAAATTTGTTGTGCTAGAACTGGAGGTTCCCGATGTATTCCAAATGAAGCTAAACCGACTCGTGCTAAACACTTGATTCTGCAGGTGGAGAAGTACGGAACGCACGAGCAAAAGGAGCAGTACTTAACGCCTTTCGCGAGCGGTGAAAAACTCGGGTGCTTCGGCTTGAGCGAGCCCGGCAACGGCAGCGACGCGGGGGCTGCCGCCACCGTGGCCACCAAAGAAGGCAGCGAGTGGGTCCTCACCGGCACCAAGGCCTGGATTACCAATGCCCACGACGCCGACTGTGCGGTAGTGTTCGCGACCACCGACCGCAGTTTGCCCGGGTCCAAAGCCATCAGCGCGTTCATAGTCCCTACAAATACGCCTGGTTTCTCGCTGGGCGCCAAGGAAGACAAACTGGGGATCCGTGGCTCGTCTACAGGGAACTTAATTTTGGACGGCGTGCGAGTGCCCAACGACGCCATGCTTGGCCCGGAAGGCTCAGGCTTTAAGGTAGTATACAAATGATTAGGCTACTGCCCCCATTATATGAATTATTACATTTGGGAACACCATTATTTTTCCCTTTGTTCTTATCCTCCTCTTTCCTTTGTTTCACTCCCGTCACCCGCTCATTTACATTCACTCGCTCACTCGTTGAATTCTTTTTATTACCTCACTTTTGTTTTGTCTATTTTTCGCTCTCTGGTGCATATGTGCACGGCGGCAGATTGCCATGGTCACACTGGACGGAGGCCGCATTGGGATTGCTGCCCAAGCGCTCGGGATTGCCCAAGCAGCCCTCGAGTGCGCCACTGCTTATGCCCGCGAAAGGAAAGCGTTCGGCCAAAATATCGGCAGGTATGAATGGTTGTGGCAGTGTTGATGACAATGTTTTCTTCTCCTTTGATTAAAATCTCCAGCCCACATCTTTGCTTTGACTTGTATAACTTGGGTGCGGTGTCTTTGTTGATTG
>Ga0307931_1001579_pt1 | contig 14983 bp, 15 predicted proteins | sample OrgLakmetageno47_FD_201816 | JGI IMG/M metagenome (GOLD analysis project Ga0307931, IMG submission 201816) | Saline water microbial communities from Organic Lake, Antarctica - #47 | ecosystem: Environmental > Aquatic > Non-marine Saline and Alkaline > Saline | place: Antarctica: Organic Lake... | reverse complement strand
GTGGGGCGGCGACAACTTTGCCAGCACTGCCGCTTTACGTTCATCAGAATAACGAGGCACTATCAACACCTGAACCGCCCAACTGGTTAATAATTAAGTAGTGCCAACTATCCTGCCAGAGGGGGCCAGGTCGCACCCCTTCATGGCACCAGAAACATCAGCGGTAAAAGGAACGAATGTAAAAAAATCTGATAAACCGCGTTTCTGAATATCTGCCTGTTCCTCACGAATAAATGCACCGGAGCCAAAACACACCACGTGCAGTTCAGCAGTGGGCTGACGGCCACTGAGCTTTTCGATGGCGTCTACTAGAAGGCCGAAGCCCTTCTGCCTCATAAACCTTCCAAAAAAGCCTATCACGGCAGTTTGTTCTGAAAGAGAGAATTCCTCTTTCAGATCTCGTGGGGCGGCATCCTTAAACACGCTGGTGTTGACGCCATTCAAAATGACGGCCATTTTGCGTGTCGGCAGCCTGGGTAACATAGAAGATAAGTTAGATTGCGCGTCAACAGATACAGACTGAACCAACGCACACTGACTCAAGGCAGCGAACAAGCCCACTTTTTTCAAGGTACCCTTCCATCCGGAAAACTGACTTGGCAACAAAACATCATGGGAGGTAAGGATAACGGGAACACGAGACAGCCTGGCGGGAACGATACAACCGACGGCAGAGGTAAAACCATGGGCGTGAACCAGGTCTATTTCCTGAGATCTGAGTGTTTGCCACACCAGCCTGAAACAGGATTTCAACTCAGCGCCGTCCGTGGGAAAGAGTAGCCACTCTGCCACAATTAGGCCAAGGTCCTCGCGTAAAGCTTGCGTGCTTTCAGTATCAGCCCCGATAAAAATGAATTCATAGTTACTGGAGGGGAACCGCGAAAGCACGTATTTCAGGAACGTTCTGATGCCTCCCACGGGCCACCGAACGACCAATAAAATCTTTCGCTTACCTTCCACGCAATCCATAACCAATTCTTCTCCATAAATTTTTACTTTCGAGGAGGCTTATCTTAACAGTAAAAATGGTATTCTGATTTCATTCTCAATAAAGTTTCTCGTCCTCTGGTCTCAAAGAAATGGACCCACTCGCTATACAGTGACGGGGCGATCATAAGTGTTTTGCCTCAAGCTGAGCACAGCTTTCTGGAGAAACGCAATGAGAAGACCGAGAAGAACCCGGTCGACTGATATCACGCATATCCCGATGGCCAGAGGGTACGTCTATCTGGTGGCTGTGACCGACTGGTACTCTCGTCGCGTGTTGTCCTGGCGCCTTTCGAACACGCTGGACACGGCCTTCTGTGTTGGTGCGCTTGAAGACGCTATCGAGGTCCACGGTCGACCAGAGATTTTTAACACCGACCAAGGCAGCCAGTTTACTAGCGACGATTTCACCAGCGTTCTCAAACAGCATCAAATCAGGATCAGCATGGATGGCAAGGGCAGATGGATCGACAACGTATTCGTGGAGAGGCACTGGCGCAGCGTGAAATACGAAGGCGTCTACTTGAATGCATACGGCGATGTCGCAACGGCACGACGCTCTTTACGTCGTTATTTCACGTTCTACAACACCGAGCGGAAACATCAGACTCTGGATGACAGAACGCCGGATGATGTTCATTATTCATACGCAGCCAAACTGGCTGCTTAACCGTGGAAGACACTTAGCAACCTGTCCGGTTTCTGGGGTCCATTTCTGTCTTGAAAAGTAATACAATTTCGCTCTATCTTCTTGTGTCAAATCTGATGGAAACATTTTGCAATGTTTTGCAACGAGTTCAATCAAATAAGCTACTTACTTGGCGCAACCCACTCTCTAGAATATTCTTCAGTGGAAAAAATTTCTCTATCGCAAGATAGCAACAAATGCATTCCGGAGTACATAAATGTCTTGTAAACATATAAAATCATGTGTGTTTTTGTTTTCGACCAGCGCTATTTCCATAGCATCTTTCAGTGCCACTGCTGCGCCAGTGGTTGACGGTTACACCATGGATTTTGGTTCCACTGGAGGCACCATAAGGTTAAATGGCTCAGGATTCACTCGGGGCCCTGACGTAGCGCTCTATGATAATTTCGACGGAAGGAGCCCAGGGGGGACAGTCAGTCTCAGTGACCCGATAGTTGGACGGTGGGGTTCTACAAGCAATAATCCTCGCTATGTAATTGAGAGTGATGGCAATGGCGGCTTCCTTGCACGAAATTTCGATCTGACGTCGGGAGGAAAACTGGCTCAATTACAAGCTCTGTTTGATCGCCCAGAGCGAGAAATTTTTTACTCATTTTCAGTAAAAGTGCCACAAGGGTTTCACTTTTCCGGCGCCTCTTCGCCCGATGAATTTTCCACGCAAAGCTCGTGGAAATTTTCCTGGCTTTATTCAGGGCAAAAAGGTTACGGACATGATGATGGGCTATTTGATGTAACAGTCCCAACACATGTAGGCAGTGGGAATTTTGCGGTCGCTGGAAATAGTGGTGGGTTATCCTACATAAACAATGGGCGAGAGTGGTGGGACTGGGGTTCTTTTAATCACTTTGGCTATTATATGAAAATAAGTGATGATGCCGAAACAACTGATTCCATTGATTGGCTTTTACGTATTGCATCAGCAAAGAATAATATAGTGCGTGGCGGTGATACGCCCAGATCATCCTATCAGGGGACAGACTATCAGTTTGACCGCCTGAATTTCCCAGGCTGGTGGGGTAATGGAAGCGGTGAAAATTTCTCCGCAATCTATGACAACGTATATATCGCTGTGGGCGAAAATGCTAATTCCCGTATTGTTGCCTCTGATAAGGAAAATATCGATAGTAGTACGAAAGTTGTGACACTCCCTCCGAATAATTGGTCAGACGAACAAATTGAGCTGGACTTTACACTTCTTCCGAACTGGAAGGAGGTCTACATTCATGTTGTCGACTCTAACGGTAAATTTTCAGATAAAGGCATTCGAGTTTGTATGGAATGCCCAAACCCTATATTTCCATCAATAAAATGAGCTAATTTTTACTATATCCCAACTCCCTGAGTCTTTCTAAATATTCTTATTTTAAGCATATAGAAGACTCCGGGATTATTTGACGCTATAGCTCGGTATTTTTGAAGAGACTCCCCGGATAATGGATCGCGTTCACGGAGAGCCCACCTTGCCCCTTTTATCCCATCGATTAATCCTTTAAGCCAGTATTTAAGGTATCCATCTCTTAATGCATACAATAACAAAGCACCCAGTTCGATCGTACATTTCTTCAAAGCCATTATTATAGGCAGGTGCGTTATCGACATCCAAATCACGTTTCTGGTGTCATAATAATAACGACGCCATGATACCCGGCCCGCTTCAGCATGAGAATGCCTTACGGTAACGTCCGGGCTATATAGCACTCTTTTGCTTGCTTTTAAAAGACTTAGCGCTAAATAAGGGCCTTCATGACTGATAAAGAAATTGTCTGGATAACCGCCTACTGAAAGAAAATCCAACCGTCTTAATGCGACAGCGCCTTCACTTATCTCGTAAGTTTCGAACTCCCGATCTTTCCAATCATCCATCTTGCGGTGATGTATCCAGTTGACCTGATTTTCCGTTACATCATCAATTACTCTAAAATTAACGGCAGTTAACTCATTATTTTCCAGGAATTTTGACCGAATATATTCAACATAATCCTGAGTAAGCCCGTAGACATCGTCGTCCAGCGTTATAACGACATCGGCTTTGGACCGCTCGACGCCAATATTCCTGGCACCTACACCTATATTTTCCTTCAATCTAATGTAATCTGCTCTAGCGCCACAGCTCTTTATGATTAACTCAACATCCGCCTCAGAATTATTATCTACGACTATAATATTGATATCACTATCCAAATTCTGGCTTAACTCTTCAACATTTCGTCGGATTTCATTTGGCCTATTATAAGTTAAAACAACAACATCAACTGATAAGTGTTTCATATTTGTCAGAATTTCCTATATATACTAGAGCTTTATCGTGTACCCAGAAAGGTAAATCCATACAGGCACTTTTCGAATACGGCCATGTTGGAGGTGCCAGCATATCGACCAATAGCCCACGGGTCCTGCAAGGAAGCCGAGGTTGGGAATGCAACTAATGCATATTGGTAACCAGCATTTATCACAGCCTCTCTGGTTCTCTGGTCAAGATCTGCCCTCTGGCCATTAGGATAACAGAAGGAATGCGCAGGCTTCCCTATTTCGACTTCAATTTTCATCCGAGATTCAGTCAGTTCTCTCTGAAGCTCAGAGTTCGTCACCTGGGTTAAAATCGGATGGCTCACAGAATGACTGCCTATATCGAGCCCACTATCTGACATTTCTTTCACCATCCGCCACGTTAAACCTCGATAACGTTCTGGTGAACCAAATGGTAGTTCTACCTCCAGAGCTTGGGCGACCCTTTTTATTAATGCTATTTTTTCCGAATTAGAAATAACCAGGCAAGTATCGCCAAGTTCCAAGCTACGTGGCGCTGAGCAGCCGTTTCTAGAGATGCTTCCAACTCCGAAAGGTTAAGATACTTTTGATTTGTATTTTCCAGTACGTATTTCAACTGATCAGGCCAAAGCCAAAGTTCCCCACTGACAAACCCTGTTGTAACAAACAGCGTAGCAGGAAGGCCCATCTCCTCTAAAAGAGGAAACGCATGCTCATAAAAATCGCGATAGCCATCATCAAAGGTGAGCGCAACCGCATTATCCGGAAGGGTTCCCCGCTCCCCTGCCTTAACGAGATCGTCCAGCGCCATGGGGTGGAAATCCTTTTTAATCATGCGAAGCTGTTCCCGGAAAACATCGACATTCAGCCCGTCAACGCCATTGCCGCCATTTACACGGTGATACATTAATATGCGCGGATGCCGCCTTGCCAGATATCGTGCGAGGCGAAGCCCACCTATCGGGCGCGCTAATGTATAAACTAGCTGATTGAATGTCATTACAAGGCTTCCTTCAAAATAACCACCTTCACACTCGTCGAAGGAAGAGCTTTGCGAGAGATTTCCAGGCAGACCAGTAAGTAGGGTCGTACCTTAACCCTCTTATGAGGTCAGCCAAGGGTTCTGCTAAGGTTTTTTCGGCACGGGCAACTGACATACTCCGGCTGATATACATATCCGCCCACGCACGTGAAACAAGCTTCGGTGGCAACGTATCTTGATTTGCTTTAAGAAATTTTCCCAATATCAGAAACGCATTTTCATACCTCCCCCGGTAATTGGAAGACATCTGACCGGACCATACTCGATAAATATAGGTTTTCTCAGGGACGTAATGAAACTTCCAGTTAATGGAATACCGCAACCACAAATCCCAATCAATTCCCATGGGCAAGTTTTCATCGAAAATACCGTGTTGCTCGGTACATATTCGACGTATTACAGCAGTACCGAAAGGCACAAAGTTCTTGATTATGAGTTCATGAGTAACATTGCCACTGTGCCGTTCATAGGGCTGGGGCTTGTTCAGCGGCAGATCATGCTCGTCAAGATAGGACACTTCGCTGTATACAACACCCACCTCCGGTGAGCTGAACGCCGGAATCTGCTTCTCAAGTTTATCGTTGCGCCATAAATCGTCAGCGTCACAAAACGCTATGTAGTCGCCCCTGGCTTCTTTAATACCCCGGTTTTTGGCCTTTGGCTGACCTCTGTTTTCAGTTTTTATGTACCGAAAACGAGCGTCTTCCCTGAAAACTTCCATCTCCTCTTCAGTGCCGTCAGTAGAGCCGTCATCGATAACAATCACTTCAAGGTTTTGCCATGTCTGATCCAACACAGAACGAGTAGCTGCCGGCAAATACTGCGCAGTGTTATAGCTGGCAATAACTACGCTGACAAGCGGTTGCTCTTCCATGTTCAAACCTTGCATATTGAGAACCGATATTTACCAGAAGCTTCCTGGGGAATTGTGGGCACATCATTAACCGTGAGGGAAACACGTTCATCGAACACTTCTCTCATGGCTTCAAGCAGCTTGTCGTCAGTCTGATCACTGAACTCACCGCCTTTGACGCGGTTAATGGTAACGTGGTTAAGGCTGTCCTGAACCAGTTGCATCTGTTCGACACCCGGTACTTTGGTGAGCGTGCGTTCCACCAGGGAGATACCGGCCACCCGGCCGCCCCCGGGTAGTTTGAGGAAGTCTGCAACTCGGCCTTCCAGCCGTTCCAGCAGGGGGAAGCCCCGGCCACAAGCGCACTCGCGCTCAGTGTATACCCCCACGTCTTCAACCCGGTAGCGGATCAGGGGCATGGCGAAGTTGTTCAGGTCTGTTACCACGATCTTACCCGGCTCGCCAGGTGGCACAGGGTTATTCTGCTCGTCCAGGAACTCCACATAGACGTGGGGCAGATTCAGGTGCATGCCTTTATGCTGCTCACATTCGCAGGCTATCAGGCCGACCTCTTCACAACCATAGCGGTTGGTTACAGCGCAGCCAAAAACCTCTTCGATAATGGCGCGCTCATGGTCCAGCAACATCATCGAGGTGGCGACAATACCCTGGGGCCGGAGATCGGTTACTTTGTTGTCCCGCAGGTAGCTGGCAAAAATGAAGATGGAATGGGCATGACCGAAGACGGCTCCCGGTTTTTCCTGCCGCCATTGATCTACAAAGGCACCCATGGATTGATCGTTCAGATCCATGGTATCCAGGTAGATCGTGCGATCCAGCAGATAGTGCCGCAGCTTCTGCTTAAAGGACACAGGCACCGGAGGGTTGCCCCAAATAGCCGCCTTTTTCAAACCAAGATCCCAGCCGGCCCAACGGTCTGCCATCAATTGGGCTGCATTTCGGCGTTCCTGGCAGGCCTCATCAAAAAACAGATTCAGCGAAACACCGGTAGAACCGCCGGTTTTGGCGATTACCAGTTGGCTGCGATCAAACTGGTCGCTGATAAAGCTGTCCAGGTTATTGCGGAGGTCCTGCTTGGTGGTGACCGGTATCCGCTGAAAATCTGCGGGGGTGCGAATCTGGCCAGGCTCAATGCCAAGGTGCTGAAACCGGCTCCGGTAGAAACCACTGTGCCGCCCGGCGTACTTCAGCAGGTTGCCCAGCCTTTCCCATTGCAGACGGTCCAGACGCTCCCGGCTCCACCATTGCTGTTGTTCCAGGATCTTCCATTCACGGAGCCGCTGGCTTCTATCCTTCAGGTCCCAGAGTGGGTAAAAAATATGTTTGGACAATGATTTCATCATGCCTGGCTGGCCTCCGGCGCAAGCGACTGGTAAAGGGCTATATGCTCAGCAAGCATGGTTTCAATGGAGTAACGCCCTCTCACCCTGGCGGCCCCTTCCCTGCCCATTGTTTCTCTCAGTTCCGGATGCTCAATTAGTGTTGCCAGTTTGTCGGCAAGCTCCGCTAAGTTGCCAACCTGGACCAGATAACCATTTAGCCCGTCACTGACAATCTCCGGATTGCCCCCGGTACGGGTGCAGACTACCGGTTTACCACAGCGCATATATTCGATAATGGCGTTTGAAAAGCCCTCCGATTCAGAGCAGAGAACGGCAATGTCGAAATCCTGGATAAAAGTTTCAGGCTCTGCCTGACTGCCGAGCAAGTGGACGTGCGCCTGCAGGCCAAGCTCTGCAATGAGCGTCTCATAGGGCGCCTTTTCGCCACCCCCGACTACGCGGAGTTCCACCTTATGGCCAAACCCAACCAGCATGCCCAGAGCGCGAATCAGGTCTTCAATACGTTTGATAGGGCGCAGGTTGGCGACGATACCGATCACGAGGGTGTCTTTCGATGTTTCGGCAGCATCGCCTTTCGCACCCGTTTTCTGATGCTCGGTTTCCGGATAACCGTTATAAATCACATGTATTTTTTGCGCAGGCAGGTTTTCCACGGTTTGGATCATTTCCGCGACGGCCTGGCTATTGCAGATAGCAGCTTTGACAGAACGCCCGGTGAGCCTGAGCATCTTTTGATAACCACCGGTATACCAGAAACCCATATCCCGTCGGGAGATGATTGGAGCCAGCCCTGCCAGCCTCATCATCGGCGGGCAGATCACCGAGCTGTCGTTAAAAAAGCAGTGTGCCAACGAAAAACCCTCAGACCTGAGCCGCCTGCCGTAGCGAAATATCGTTAGCCAGCTTGCCGGGTCTGAAATGCGACCGATGCCCAGGTCATCCACAGCCACGGGAAATCTGCCGCTTTTGATATAATCAGAGCTCCGAAATACCGCAAAACGCACATCCCAGCCCTTCGCCACTAACCCGTGCACCAACTTCAGAACCTGGCTTTCAGTACCGGCGTGGGGGTTGGCATAACTATCCATGATAATGCTGAGCTTCATCCAAGAGCCTTCTGATAAACGTCCAAGTATTGCTGTGCCATATTCCTGGCTGAATAGATCTGACGAACCCGTTGCCTCGACCATTCCACAGCCTCGGCCATTTGTTCTTTTTTCTCAAGACTGTGCAGGATATCTGCTGCCAGATCCTTGGCACTCGCCAAGGCGCTGACCGTGCCGCCTCTGCCATCTCCCAGGACAGTTCTGATTTCGCCAACATCTGAGGCGCAAATGGGTACGCCTACCGCCATGGCTTCCAGCAAAGTAATGGGAAGGCCTTCGGTACGGGAGGGCATACACAAAAGATCAGACCGTGCCATTAGTGCCGGGACGTTATTATAGTATCCGGGCATATATATAGATTCCGTAAGCCCTAAATCCTGAACCTGCTGTTCCAGTTGTTGCCGCTGCATTCCTTCTCCGATAACCACAAGGCCTGCCCCCGGGTGTTGAGCTTTTACAGGCCTGAAGGCGGCAACCAAAAGATCAAAGCCCTTCTCATAGGAAAACCGGCCAACCCCGAGCAGTAGCGGATTGTGTTTGCCGATGAAGCTCTCCAGTTCAGGTCCAAGGGCCTCACTTCCCGCTTGAACCAGGCGAACCGTATCCAGCCCATTGGGTATTACTTTTACAAAATCGGACTTGGCCACGCTGCAAGGAATATCTCTTTTCATTGCCTCAGCTACCAGCACAACGCAACTCATTTGCCGAAGAGCCAACCTATCCAGGGTCTCGTACACCCAGGATTTACTGAACCTGGGAGCTTTAACATAACCGTGAAGCGTGGCCATCAACGGAATTTTTCGAAAGAATTCCGGCCATAATCCAATCAGCACATTGAATTTGTAACCATGAGAGTGAAACAACTCGTACCCCTCAGCTTTTGCCCACCGGATAATAGCCATGGAATCCTTCGGATTGAACCCCGGTTTCATTCGCCATGATATCATCGGCAGGCTCAGTCGGCGGGCCTCTGTTTCCATAGCTTTTTCCTCAACGTTAGGTGCGCCAGCACTCAGGATCATGGGTTGTAGGCCAAGTTTTAGCTGTTCTGCAACCAACGCTAAAAGCATTTTTTCGGCGCCATAAAGTCCGCCGCTGTCTATCAAATGAAGTATCTTCATTCAGGTTTATACTCTCTCTTTAAAAGCGCACGACCTAAAAATATTAGGTTAATTTTTATGAAGATTTTTCAGCATTGAAACCAAGAATGAAGTTCAAATTTTTCCTCCCTTTAACCTCTTGCTTAACTTTAGGGAAGGTATTTCAATAACATATAAAAAAAATACTGAAAAAAACACGCTTACAAAAATTCCGGATAGAAATATTGCCGTAGTGATATAACCACTCTCAAAATCTTCAAATAGATAAATAAAAATACTAATTGATACCCAGCCAACTGTAGCATGGGTAAGGTAGAAGCTATAAGAGATCTTCCCAAAAAATAGCATAATACGGGATCTTAGCACACTGAAGATATCTGATTTTGTGCATATAATCAAAACAGAAACAGTTAAAATAGGAACCAAATTATAATAAAATGGTCCATACATTGTGGTCGCAATACTTGAAATAATCATTGCACTTAAAAGCCAGCGCCAATTTATACTTCCATTTATATAGAAATACGTTAGGACACCAAAAATAAACTCGTAGGAATACGGTAAAATAGTTCCTGGAACTCCGATATCAAAAGACGAAAACCGAAAAAACGGGCCTAGAAAACAAAGGCCCATAGCTGAAATCGCCAAAAATTTAGAGATATAAAATCGAAACCGATCATGAGCGAAATAATAAAATTGGTAAATAAATGCAAAAATTATATAAAACTGAAATTCTAGACAAAGAGTCCAGAACACGGAAGAAATACTCTGTATGCCAAAAAGATCCTGAACATAAAATATATGAGCAAAAATTTCCGTAAAGCTTGGAAAATTAACTTCGGAAGCTGTGTAAAATCGATCTTTTAGAAACATAAGGAAGATTGCGATTACGATTGCGAACCAGTATGGCGGATCAATTCGAATAGATCTTCGCAATAAAAATCGAGATGCGAATTGAGTAGTCGCTTCTGTTTGCGCGGCACTATACATAATCACGAAACCGCTTAAAAGAAACAAAGAATATATCGACACCAAAAAAGCCTGCCTCAAAGAATTCAAAGACCGATTCTGGCACCCAGTCGGTGTCTCTTTTTTGAATCGCTCCCCAGAAATGGTAAAGGCCCACCCATAGTGCTGCCACCCCACGCAGACCATCTAATTCATATAAACGTTTACCAGCGAAAGACTTTGAGCTCATCAATACCCTTCCATCAATAGAGCGATGCAATTTCACGTCAGGCGATGTAACAACTTAAATGAAAATTGAATGTCAAAAATCTTATAAGTTACAACAAAATTTTGGTCTTGGTTTAAATAAATTAGACCAGATGCGAACCCGATGGCTGGATCCGCCTAAAACCTGATCAATATGACTGTCGGATTAACCTTTCCTCGGATTCCAGATAACCTTCTTCTCCCCTTTGAGAAACGCCAGACAAGCTTTATACGAAGCTAGATTGAGCAACATGAAGTAATAAGGTATCGAATAAATTGCGGAGAGCGATTCGCCGCCGGCTTCCTTTTTTTGGCCGCTCCAGGCGAGCAAAAGGAAGGCTAGGTATCCCACCGCTGCAAGGGTGTACAGGCCAGTTACCGATGCAAGATAAAGGGTCGCGAGCGCCAGCGTTACCAAGGGCACGAAAGCCCCATACCTAAGCAGTTTGTGGGAAACCATCTGCCAGGCAAACAGTGGATCTCTTCCGGGGTTCATCAAGTGTTTCATATCCTTCAAGGCCCACATGGCCCGCAGGCTTACCCGCACCCGCATGCTGAATTCGCTGCTACCGTCGCTGAGTGCCTCTTCTTTCAGCAGAGCTTCTGGTTCATACACCACACGATAGCCCTGCTCCACTACTTTCAGTGGCTGTACGAAGTCAGGCAACTGGTCAGCGCGCAGGGGCTGGTATAACTGTTTTCGCATGGCGTCTATTCCGCCATCCACGCCAACCACTGAGCCGATCTGTGTTTCCTGGAATCTCAGCCAGTTTTCATACTTCATGTAGGCGCTGCAGCCATCACCCACCAGGGAGCCGTCTCTGTGTACGTAGACCATTTTTCCGGTTACGTAGCCTACGGCCGGGTCATTAAAATTGCGAACCAGTAATCGCAATGCCTGAACGTCCCACTGGGAGTTTGCGTCTGAAAACAACAGTATCTCGCCGGTGGCGTGCTGATACAGAGTGTTTAATCCGGATGTTTTACCCTGTCTCGGTGTCTGCCTGAAAAGGCGCACCGGGCAGGAGGCCTGCCTCTCGATCTTTTCCACAATCTCGTCCGTTCCGTCGTCCGATTCATCGGAAACCACCAGGATTTCAAGGTGGGCACTGGGGTAATCCAGTTCCAGCTTGTTTCTGAGTGTGGCTTCAATGTCTTTGGCTTCGTTGTAGGCTGCGATCAGGATGGATACTTTCGGCAGATAATCCTCTGATTTTTGCACCGGCCTGGGCTTGATGGCGGCAATGGTTTTTACCGCCAGTGGGTAACCAAAGTAAATGTAGAACAACAGAAAAAGCGACAACCAGAACACGAACTGCATTATGCAATCCCGCCTGCAGCACTGAACTCACCGGCTTCAGCTGGCTCTGCGTCCAGAATCCCCTGAGCCTTGAGTACGTTGCTCATGGTGGTGAACGGGAAATGCCCTAATAGCTTCGACAACCGGGCCTCGCAGACGTCCAGATTGTTGTAGTGGCGGAACCGGGAGAACCACTTCACATCCAGCCTGGGCTGACCCGGGTCCACTTCCCACGGATGCAAGTAGAACACGAAGGGCTGACCTTGGCGGTTGATACTGCCCAGCCCCCACTGGCTGAACCAGTATGGAAAAAGACGAAAGTAACCGCCGCCTGCGATGGGCAAGGTATAACCGGGCAATTTTAAGGTGCTGAGAGGAAACTCGGCTAACTTGTAGCCTTTGTCGGTTGTCAGCGTATGCGGCCATCGTGGCGTGCCGGGCATGCCATACCGGTCGTGACGGACAGGAAATATCGACGAATCCCAGACAAACCCTTCCTCGGCCAGAATATCCAGCGCCCAGCGGCTTTCGTTGGTGATGGAATAGCTTGCCGCCCGGTAGCCGGTAATGGGCTCACCGGTAATGTCTTCAAGGATTGCTTTGGAGCGCCGGGTTTCGTCGCGGAAAACTTCAGGCGTCTGGTTATAGATCAGTTGATGACTGTAACCGTGGCTGGCGATTTCGTGGCCTTCTTTCTGGATGGTGCGAACCAGCTCGGGGGACTTTTCTGCCACCCAGCCAAGGGTAAAAAAGGTTGCCTTGGCGTTGTGCCGGTCCAGCAGGCTGAGTATGCGCTGGGTGTTTGCCTCGACCCGGTATTCCATGGAATGCCAGTCTTCACGGCGCACCGCTTCCGCCAGTGCGGCAACCTGGAAATAGTCTTCAACATCGATGGTCAGCGCGTTTTCTATGGCATTCATTGTCGTTACATCCTTGCGGCTTTGGTACTACCTCAGCTGGTAGTCAATACTTAATAGCGCCCAGTTCTCTTCATGTTCCTGGGACGGTATGTCGCTGGTGCGTTCACTTCTGCCGATTCTGGCCGCCAACTCCAGGCGACGGGAAGCGCGGTAAACCAGCCCGATATCCAGGCCCACAATATGGTCTTCGGATTGATCCATTTCGAAGGTCAGATAGTCATAGCGAGCGTTGGCGACAGCTGAAAGCTGCGGGGTTAATACTCTGGCATACCCCGCTCTCAACCTGGCACGGTCTTCCTGCTCGGTTGAGTTCAAATAGTCAGACCGGCTTGCGGACGCCGACAGTGACAAGATATCCCCGTTACTGAACTTTTTGTTTAGGCCGGTTTCAACGATGGTTACTTCGACGGTATCGCTGTCGGTCAATTCGAACGTGAATTCATCGAAACGAATGTCAAAATCCGACGTTTGGTCCGTAAGTTCGCGGGACGCTCGGAGGTATACATTCGCACCTGAATCCAGAGCTCGCGTGAGGTTGATATCGCCCACAAATCCGTCTGATTCTTGTTGGACGGACTGACCCTCTGTTTTGATCTCGCTTACGCCCAGGGAGCCGCTAAGAGCGGCTTTCGTCCAGCGTTTACTGAACGTGGCGCTAACCGTCCGGGTCTGGATTTCGGTGCTGGTTTCGAGCTCTACATGACTCACAGAGGATGACAGACCCGCGGAAAAATTCGGGGAGAAGGCATGACTCCAGGCAATGGATCCTGTCACTCGCTCACTGTCGGTATCGTCCGAATCACTGAAATCAGTATTCTCGTATCGTGAGGAAAGCTGAATTGAATCCTGCGAGGACAGCATCCGACGGTAACTTGGCCCGGTGCTAAAGACGTTCTTCCGGGTGCGGTTATCGGGGGTATCGCTCTGGCGGCTGCTGCGAGTTATATCGCGAATCTGGTTTTCCGCTTCCCATGAGAGGCCCCTTGCCAGCTCACAGCTGCCGAAAACGCCTGCGTTGAGTTGGGTTTGCGGATCATAGGTTTTTTCTTCGTATATCGAGTAGGCAATTTCGCCGTCTGCGCTGGCAATGCATTTTCCCGGGTCGCTCTGAAAGTTGCCCCTTAGCGATACCCGGTGTTCAAGATCTTCCTGCTCCTGCACGGCGGCTTTTGCAACGTTGTCGCTGTAACGGGACTCCAGGCCCAGGTAGATCTCAGCCGGTGCGCCCAGAGCAATGGCAGGGCTGGCAATGAGAACGGACCAAAGTATAGAACTCTGCAATCCATTGCGTGATATGAGCGGCATTTCCTTAACCATTAATAACAGCACCCACAAATTTGTCAGGATTGAAGGCGCGAGCCGCATTTTCCACTTTGCCTGGCGTCAGCTTCCCGTGGGGAACCACCAACAGGCCGTAATCGCAGAGTTCTGTGAGAATTCGCGCATCCGGCGAGTCTGAGATGGGCGCTGTATCAAGCACGATAAAGCGATCCGGATACCGACGCCTCAGCGCCTGCAGAAACTGCTTCATTCTGAAAGACGTAAAAAACTCTGCGGGGGTTTCGCGGCGAGTACCTGCGGGGATCAGCCGCAGCCGAGGAATGCCGGTCGGGTAGATAATCCGCCCGATTTCGTAATCGGAGTCTTCAAGAAAATCCGTAAGGCCCGCTTCCGGCATGATGTCCAACGCTGTATTCAGCGACGGCTCACGGAGATTGCAGTCTACAATAACCGCTGTTTTTGACTGATCAAATGCGAAGGCTGCTGCGAGGTTCAGAGCCACAAAAGAAGAACCTGCATGTTCACTGGCACCGCTTACGACCAATGTGAAGTTATTGCCCCCGGAAAGTTCGAGCAACTTTGTTCTGAGGTCACGAAAACGGTTTACAAGATCCCGTTCAGGGCTTTCAGGATAGATGATACGCCGTTCAGCCAGGTCGTCTGCCGTCAGCCTGCGTGGCTCCTGCATTCGGGTAATCTGCTTGCTGATAACGTACTTGTCGACAGCGCCCTCCGGCGGTTTTCAACCCAGTTGTCCAAATGACTGCGTTTAAGCAGCCAGTTTATTGCGCTCAATTTCCTGCGGCTTTCCAGGATTGAGCGATACCGGTCCGGTGAC
>Ga0307931_1001576_pt1 | contig 15005 bp, 20 predicted proteins | sample OrgLakmetageno47_FD_201816 | JGI IMG/M metagenome (GOLD analysis project Ga0307931, IMG submission 201816) | Saline water microbial communities from Organic Lake, Antarctica - #47 | ecosystem: Environmental > Aquatic > Non-marine Saline and Alkaline > Saline | place: Antarctica: Organic Lake... | reverse complement strand
CACAGCTGACGCAGAGCACCGGGGTCTTGAGGCCGTAAAGCGAGTGGAGAGCAGTCTCTCTCCAGAGCACTTGCCAGGTGAGCGGCATGATCGTGAATGCAGTTGAGGCGCAAGTCTCGCCGACGTTTTGCGTATGGGGTTAGACGCGGCCGCGCTGACGACGGTGGCGGCGCAAACCAATCATCATACCGCGGTGCCTTTACTGCCACCGGGCTTGGAAACTCTCCGCGCCTGCGGGGGCCTTGGCGAGACGCTGCCAGGAAGTGGATGTCGCCGATGGGAGATGCTGATGCAGAAACCTGTGCATCCATCGACGCCTCTACAATGGTGAACGTGGGTCCTTCGCGCAAGCGTACTGGCGTCCGCGGCATCGCCGAGGAACTCGTTGCAACAGTTGCCGCAGCCAGTGGCGCAAGCAAGGCGCCTTGCCGCGAGCGCCTTGGTGTTCCCACACCGTTTGGGGTTCTCGCCGTTTCAGCCTCGGCTAGCGTTGCAAGTGGGGCACCCAGCAGCGAGCGTATTGGTGCCCTTGGCGTCACTGAGGTGTCCATCTTCGCTGTTGTTCCAGGTGGTGTAGCTAGCGAGGCGCCTAGAAGCGAGCGCACTGGTGTCCTTGGCAGAACCGTGACATCTGTTGCCAGCGCCACTAAAGCTGAAGGGGGAACGTCCTCGACGCTCCGGTTCCGCTGCGAGGGCTTGCGAGCGTCCTGCAACCAACTGGGGCCGTCGCCGTCCTCATCGGATGAAAACCCGTTACCGAAGTGGCGCTCTTTAGCCAGCTGGGAGGTAGAGCGCTTTTGTCGTGCGGGTACATCCATTTTGAGGAGGCTATTCGAGCGGGCGTAAGCGACGGCGCCGTCCAGCAATAGGCGGCCGCTGAGCGGTACCTGCATTTCAACGGGTGCAACGCCAAGTTGAGCGCACAAAGCGTGAAAGTACTCCATGTTTCCCCTTGAAACAGCATCGGCCAAAGGATTTGCCGATCCAAAGCAATGCACTGCTGACGTAGGGCCACCAAGCGTTTGGGCCTGTGGGAGTTCTAAGATGCGTAAATGAACGTGCGCCATAAGTGGGCTTTTCGCGCGTAGATTCGTGAGCACTTGAACCGAATTGAGAGAGTCGCTGCAGAGCGCGACGCGAGCGCCCGCAGCCAAGTCGCCAAACGTTATCAGATTGATCCCAATGGCGACCAGTTCTAAGACCGAAATGGGAAGTAAGAGGTGGTCGCCATGTAGGGGCAATACCCAGTAAAATCCATGCATGTACCCGCCAAGGCCCGGCACTGCGGCGCCCTCCAGGGCAGCATCGCTGTAAAGGTGGAGCAGAGGTGGAGCTGCTGATGGGGCCTGCGGCGCTTTAATGCTGGAAGCGAACATGCCAGCCGTGGAGCGAAGCAGCGCGACCCACCGTTGCGCTTGTTCGCGGATAGCTGGCGTCATGGTGACAAGGTCAGCAGGATTGGGTTGATGACCGTTCATCCCTCGTGAATAGGGTTCATAGAGACCATAGAAATAAGTGCCATCGGCACCGGCTACGAAGGGCTTTAGATATTGCAGAAAAGATGTTGCTGCTTGGTAATCAGAAAAGGCCATCGAAGTGCCTGCGGCCATTGTCATCAGAGACGCCATGGCGCGCAAGCGCTTGTTTTCTGGGTGTCACGCAAAATTTTCACGAAATAGATTATTTCAACGCCCATGGCACCACTGTTTCTCGCTAAACGTCGCTCGACGCCGATAGCGCAAAGCTTTAGCTAGGACAAAGCTTGGATATTATCTTTAGGATATAACGCTTAGGCTAAGCGTCCCATTTTTTATGTCTCTTGCTGAAGAATTGCTTTGCGAGATGCCTGCAAAGAATGGTGCTACGCCCGGCGACGAGCATGCTTCTGTAGGCCCTTGCGCTCGCTATGGACCATTGTCACCGCATTCTCGCGCTCAAATGGCTCCGGGTATGTGCTGTAAAAGTCATGCTGTCTCACGCACGCCTGCTATGAACTTTTTGTTGTCGTTTCTAAGATTATCTGATTCCAGCTTTTATGGGCCTTGGCAGATAGAAACGCCCCAGCTGGTCATGGGCACCCTCACAGTCGCCCGAGTGACTGTTGACGACGATTGAGCAACCAGTATGATCGCATCAGTTGGTGCGGCACTCTCGGCTGCGTCTAGAGTGGTTTTATGCGCTGCGAGCCTCGGTTTTCCGCCATGGCGACGCTGCGGCGCTTTTTTACCCCACAACCGTCAGGTCCAAGAACGCGCTGTTCCAGGTGGAAACTGGTACTGCAAGTATCACTGCAGCCTTATTGAATGACTACTATCTGCTGTGTGAGATTTTAGCGGAGGTCGGGGACGTTGACGTGCGTCTAATGATGAGTTTGCTGCCTGGGAGTGGTGCCACCTCGCGAGGGAAGCGCTCAACGCCCACGCTTTTCGCACTATTCATCGAGGCCAGAGTGCCCATAGTGCTTCTTGATTCAATATATAAGTTGTTGAAAGCGATGCCGCGCTTGTGCGCTTATTTTCAACCGCATCTAGGGTAGATACTGGCCTTTTTGGCTATTTAGTAATGTTTTGCTTGTTTTGTGCGGATTTTGAGCTAACGCCGATGGCCTTATCGCGTGCCAACCCGCCCGCACTGGGTTTCTGACGGCATTAATGTACTCTATACACTTAAAGGTAATCTCAAACAAAGCATTTTTCTACTATTACATCGTGCGCGTGAGAATCCACGTATACAAAAAAACGCACACTAACGCTTTTTCCACATGTGCGCGAGGACATAAAGATATACACATTATGGAAAAATGCTCTGTTTGAGATAACCTTTAAGTGTATAGAGTACATTAATACCATCAGAAACCCAGTGCGGGCGGGTTGGCACGCGAAGAGGCCATCGGCGTTAGCTCAAAATCCGCACAAAAAAAGCAAAACATTACTAAATAGCCAAAAAGGCCAGTATCTACCCTAGATGCGGTTGAAAATAAGCGCACAAGCGCGGCATCGCTTTCAACAACTTATATATTGAATCATGTGGCACTATGGACACTCTAGCCTCAATGAATAGTGCGAAAAGCGTGGGCGTTGAGCGCTTCCCTCGCGAGGTGCCAGCACTGACAGGCAACAAACTCATAACTTGATGCACACCAACGTCATTGATCACCGCCACATAATAAGGCACATTAGATGATAGTCATTCAATAAGGCTGCAGTGGTGTCTGCGATACCAGTTTCCACCTGAAACAGCGTGGCGTTGGACCTGGCAGCCAGGAAGTAAAAAAGCGCCGCAGCGTCGCCATGGCGGGAAACCGAGGCTCGCATTGCATAAACCCACCCTAGACGAAGCTAAAAGTGCCGCATCGACTGATGTGATCATGAAGCTTGCGACCGCATTCTCGGTAGGCGTGTAAAGTTGACAAAAACAAAAAATAAACCGAAAGTACTGTACTTGAATTCGGATACATTTTATACCATTCCATGAGCTTCCAATTGCTCTGCCTCTTTTTTTCTTTCTTTTTTTTAATATCATGTCAATCTTGCTGTTGTCATTATAATCCTTGCTACTTCTGTCTCTCATAGCTTGTGGACCATCTGTATCCAAAGACGACTTTTCGTTACGAAAATTGAGCGCATTTGCCCACCTTTGACTCCAGAGCGCCTTCTTCCTAGCAGTAGTGAAATAACTCAAGAAGAGAATACTAGAGACAACAAGACGACGACATCTTCCCCTGAATGGGACCATGATGCGTACTTTGGAGCAATCAGCTACCGCGCCCTAAGTGAATCTTTAGCGCCCAGCGAGAGTGCCCATAACAACAGCAGCAGCAGCAACAGCAGCAGTCGTACTGCTTATAGCACGGGCGAGATGATAGGAGCACCAGCTCTAGTGCAGGTGGCGACAGGAACAACTTTCAGAACATCCATGTTTCTGCGAGTGCTTTGCAACGCCAAGAACCTTCCCAAGCGAGAGGGCGTTTCACACCTCCGGTGCCTCTTCCATCGTCGTCATCATCGCGGCCACCGATCTCAGCACACACTGTCGCTTCAGTGCCCGCGAGCCGTTTTGCGAAATTGAAGCCCTCTGACCACTACACTTTGAGCACAGGTGCTGCTGCGGCGGCTAATGCAGGTGATGGAACGGCTGCTACCTCCAGTGCTTCGAGCACAAATAAGAAGGGTACGACCAGTAGCATTGCGGCACCGGCGCCTAAACGAGCTCGTCAGGAGTTATCGTCAACAAGTGCAACTGCTGCACCAAGTGCGATTGCTGCACCAAGAGGCGCTGAGCGAGCGACAGCGGCAGCAGCAGCAAAACAAGGCTCGGTAGAGGCCTCAGCAACAGCAACAACAGTAGCAGGGGCATTGTCATCGATCCCGAAGAAAAAACGCCCAAGATCTCCGCCTTGAAAGGCCTCCGGTCAACTACAAGGAATGGCAAGCCATAGCAGTGCCCTACGCCTCCTCAAGTATATGTTGTATTGATTTGTGTTCCTTTCTCTTAGCTCCCTAATTCCAGCACTTTGTAGCCTGTGTCTGTATCAAAATTCCCGGGCCACGTTGGAGAAAAGGCAAGATTCTGCTAATAAGGAACACCACAATCGCACAAAAAAAAGAAAGAGAGACTGACTCCGAGCAGCGAGGCGAATGCGAATGCGGCACTTTTTGAAGGCGAACTCGTTGTATATGTTTCGACATGGGTTTACGAATACGAACGATAGGGGATAGGGTTACAGGGTGTAATTAAAAATACGGCCGTATATTTTCGCAAAAAAAAACGCAAAGGTCTGAGGGAATTCCGTATTTCGCGACATATTTACTTCCCTGGGGACGTCATCATAGACACGTGATCAAATATTGGCCTATATACTGCGCTTGCCATGAATTTAGTGGGAATATGTCCGATTATATCATTATAACGCAATTTGCGGTACATTGACGTATTGTATGACGTATTTGGGTCAAATCTTGACATATTTATAAGACCTACTACCTACTACATTATTAAAATGTACAGATGTACAGTACAGATACTCGTACAGTAGTACCATAGTACCATAGACGTACAGACGTACTGTAGTAGCATTAGGACCACCGCACCGCTCCGTCCGCTCCTCGTCGTGCTCTCGCACTAGGGTCGAAGTCGAAACACAGGAAAATGGAAACATATGAAACAAACCCGGATTTTGCGCGTGTTTCGTTTCTAAGAAACACAAAAAGCGCCGCCCTGGGCGTTTCTGGTTTCGAGAAACGAAACACTAGGGTTCCGCGCGCTGTTTCTCCAGCAATCCGGCTGGATATTTCGTTTCCATCTTTTGGTACGTGGGGCGTCACAGGTGAGATCGGCAGGCGCAGAGAACAGGCGAAATACTAATATTTGTACGAGGCCGCCATAACTGTGCATGCGAACTTCGCTTTAGATGACAATTTACATTACTGGACTTATTTGCCTTTGATCCAGGCTAATTCACAACACAGGCCCCTTAGGACCACCTACTTCGAGGGGCGAAATTGAAACGAAACCCGGGAGAAACCTTGAAAATCCAGGTGTTTCGTTTCCGCCTGGGAAACAGAAACAATCAGTCTGCCTTCCAGGCCCGTTTCATGAGAAATGAAACAATTATGTCGTGTTTTCCCCCGGTTTCTCGTCCACTCCGGTGCACCCCCGGGAAACAATCCCTGAAAAGTCCGTGTTTCGTTTGTTCCTATTTTTCGTGTTTCAACGTCTTCCCTATCTCGCACTACTAACCGTCGCCACACGCCGGCTATACAGAGCTTAAGCCCAGTAGCACGCAGAAGACAGGCCTCTACTACCACGGCCAACTTGCACTTGAAGGGCACGCCTAAAATATCACCCAAATTGTCCACATCACCATTGCGTGTTTTGCGTGGTTTTTACTGCTCAGTCAACAACACACGCGATGCGAACACCTACATCTCCAGTATGATGAGCGCGAGACTGTCGTGATGGCGGAAAAGCAACACTGATACTACATCTGACTATTGAATTGAAATATATATCAAAATTTCAGCTGGTGCTACAGAAATATCTGTACGGGAACGATATCACGACCTCAGCGCTCCTGCGCTCCTGTAGAGATATCTTTTATAAAAACCGTGGTGCAGAGAATGGAATTCCTCGAGCTAGCGCTAGGCCTGGTAGCTTGCATGTCTGTATTATGCTCATGCTATGTCTTCATTCAACCTCTTTCGTTTCGTTTGTCAACAAATCAAACTCCGGGTGCAGTCCTTCAAATGGTTGGTTTAAAAGCTTTTTGCGATTTCATCAATGGATTCAGGTTTGTTGCGCAAGCTTTCTGGTCGGTGCAGCGGCACAACGAAGCCGCGTGCTCAGTGTACGCATGGCTGACGTACTTCTCAATGCTTGGTTCAACATCATATAACTTTGCAATATCAGTCGAAGTCTACATCCTTACTGCTTATGGAGCTAGTTCTCGCCCAAAAATGTTGTTGCCGGAGAGCAACGTCCAATTTTTCATAATATATAGCACTCTTGTACCTTCAGTGGTTGCATCAGTTCTTACATCACATGGGTGCGCAGTATATTCGAGCACTTTTCGTGACTGCGCAATCTATGATTTTGATAAAACCGTACTGTGGCCTGCTTGGCAAGTGTGGTTATTGTTAGCGCCGATAATATTTCATATCTTGTTCTCGGTATTCACCCTTTTGACTGTCCTCTACCGGAGTTATCGCGAAGAACGAGTGCACATTCGCTCCAGTTCATCTGCAATTGAAAGGCTTGGTGCTCAAACAAAAATGAGGAGAAAAATGATTTTGTTCACAATTTTCTTCGTACTTCAGTGGGCGCCTGTTGTTTCCTTGTTCCTCAAAGTTATTTTCGGCCAGCCAACTTCCGTATCTCTCATAATTTTCGCCCGCTTGATTGAGCATTCTATTGGCATTTTTGATGCAGTCCTCTGGTTTTCAAACATTGAAGATACAGTGATCGTTTCAAGCAATTGCTTACAAGTAATGCGGGACTCAGCGCACAAATTTTCAAAAACTAAGGCAAACTCCTCTTGTGAAGGAAACGGAGTGCAGCTAACACCCATCTTTGATACTTCACCTCGTATTTTGATTGCTGAGAACACCAGTTTTTGATAGCAGTGCCACGTCATTTGTCCTTTCTTTGGTGGATGAGTGGGCGTAGATGCCAGAATCAATCGCGCAAGTACATTGAATGAAGTATGGAGTAAGGAGTGCTGATGCATTGTCCCATGTGATCGTTTTTCAATTTCATGGCCGGTGTTCTTTCCTCGGAACTATATCGCCTTAAGGCTTAACTAAAAGTTTAAAAAAAATACCTGTTTCATTTTCATTTCCATTTCCATGTACCGTTCATTCCGTATTCCGCTTTTGGCCGGCGCGGCATTCGCATTTGTTATTTGATATATAGAAACACCATGATCCATGGAGCGCATGTATCTTCGAAATGCCCATTAGAACTCCAAAAGCTAGCCAATTTGGCTCGCCTGCTTTCTGGTGATTTGACCCAAATTCTACTGATTTGATTGACATACACAAGTGGAGTGCTGGAGTGCTGCTGGGCTTTTGCATTTAACGCAAAATGTTCCATCTGGCAAAACGCAAAAGGCAAAAAGATGACCCCCCCCCCACACACACACACACACACGCCCCCGCCCACTCCTTCACTTTCACTGAGGAAGTCTACCAGGGAAGCGTCTTCGAACCTTAGCACACCTGGGGCGATAGCCACTAAATTATTCCTATGTCGTATGCACAACGCAGCTCGCACTTGGATGTTCTAACTTCTAGTGGACACACGAATTCTAAAAAGTAAGTTCCAATCTAGGGGAGAAAAAGACAAAGCCATGAGATATCCATATCCCAGCACAGTACCGCGCTTGCTGTATGTAGAGATGGAGAAGCAAAGGAATTATAGCACCCCTAAACTAGAAACCGTAGACAACAGCGTCGCCGCTTGATAGACATAGTAAACAGTAACCTCTTACTCGTTGCCTTCCTAATCATTTTCAAGGCCATTGTCGCCGCCACCGTGGTTCATGTTGGCACCTGCGTCAGTGAGGCTTCCTCCCAATGCCAGATGCAAGGAAGTCTCAAGCTGATACGCCATGCCTGGAGCTGTAAATGGCATCCTAGAACAATATGTTTTGGCCATTGTTAGCGGCATAAAAGGAGGCAAGACGAAAGCAAGTGACGAGCAAGGAAAACGAGAAAAATGAAGAAGAATTCGAAGCGACAAATGAACACATTGAAAAATATCTCGCCAAAAATTCTCGCCAAATTACTCACTCGTTCATTTCGCTCATGAAGGCCATGATGCGATCTTCCAGTTGCCGCGGTGGCATGCGATGCTTACGGCTCAGAGGTCGCACCTTGCAGCAACAAGAGGAAAATGGCAGATGATGAGGACGTGAAATCGAGTTCCAATGAAAACAGAAGGCAGTCTCGCATTAATTTACAAACAATATTTTCAAGTCAATCATAAATCATCATTGATACGGGAATAATGGTAGGTGTACAAAGGCCAGAGAATGAAAGAGTGAAGACATTTAAAAATAAAACGGCTTTTGTTTCTTTTTACGAGCGAAGATGAACACAAAACGCGGAAGTAAAAAGGTAGCAAACCTGCATGCGGCTGACCATTCCTACGGCCCCAGCAGCTGCAGCTGACTCCGCAGTCCACGGCACTCTTCTTCGGCTCGAATCTCTACTTGACGTTGACGCGTTTGAAATACTAGTAGCCGAGGCAGATGCAGCAGCCGTAGCCGTAGTGGTGGCATTGGCAGACGGTGACGGTAGCGGTGTCTCGACTCCCGCCTCTGCACCTTCCTCCTCTGGCAACGGTTGATAACGCGGCAGTAACACGCCACTAGGCAAGAGGTACATGCTGGTGCCAAGTGGTATCATACGGCGCGCTTCGGATCGAAGGTGCTTAAGCCGTTGTTGCCTTCTTTTCTGATCATCGCTGCTGCTGCTGCTGCTGATGCTGCTGACGCTGCTACTGCTGTTACTGCCGCCGCACATAGCTTTGCCGTATTTGCCATTGCTGCTGCCGCTGCTCTTCGGCGGTTCGTCAGTCTCCGCCGATGCCTCTATCATATGACTAAGAGCTCCATCAAGGTCGTTATGCTGCTTACTGTCATCAATGTCGACTTCTTCAGTAAGGAGTTGAGGAAAACCGAAGTTCGGAGCTCGCAATCCACTGAGTGCCTGTTTTATTGAGCCATCATCCAAATCAAATCATGGTTTAAAATGAGGGCATGAATGCCAAATACTAACAAAATTTGTAGTTCGTATGTACTCATCAACACAGTCAATTGTCTAATGCAAGGAAATGAACGGGACATGAGAAAAAGGGGTTTGGTTAGTCGCACTAACTCTAGAAAATAGCGACAAATTGAGAAGATAACTTAAATCAACCTGAGCCACCAAAACGCTCCGCAATCCCTTCATGCCTCCACCACTGCCGTCTTCTTCCTCCTCTTCGTCTTCTTCCGGCACGCCAAGGTCGCGAAGAGCAACACCGGGGCGGTACATGTACCTAATAAGAGTGGACGCGCGTCAGAAGTAACAACAGCGATGAGCACCACAGCCAGCGCTGCGTTACGAATTGGTGACCCAGATGACAATAACGAAAGAGAGGAAGTTCTAACGAGAGACAAAGCACACTTGTGCTTATTACGAGGGTTCAAACAGTCCTAACAATCCAACGGATGTATACGGTATTTTCAACTTACTTTGTCCAGGAGGGCCAATCTGGCGGCGGCTCGAAATCCACGTACTGCAGCGTGTCCCGCACCTATTTGCGTTGCAGTTAATGCGGATGAGTGAATGATGAAGTAAATGAGTTTTACAGCTGTCACGCATTTCGTGAACGCATGATTGAAAAACTTGGTTAGGGTCCCATGAGGACGAAAGTTCCTCGAGAGTGTGATCAAGGTTAAGAAAGAGTGCTGCAATCGTCAAGGTGGTGCTCTATTTACCCTCGAGAAAAGGTACTACAGATAGAAAGATCGACAGTGTACATGTGCGCAAGCGTACCTCGCCCATCTCAGCGCCCTCGGCTAATCGTGGATCTAATGTAGTACGCGAAGCTCCATCTGCTGCTGCTCCTGAGCTCGTGAGGTGGCTGGTGTACGAAGCGTGTTCTTCCAAGCGCATCACATAGCCGTTTGCCTGTTGGCATGAACAAGAGGAGGAGGGGAGAAGGAGGTGTTAAAAATGAAAGGCAAAAAATAAAAGATAGAATATGGTCAACGACAAAATGAAAGTGAAGTCAAACTACATGATGAGGTAAATGACTAGCCAAGGGGAATACTGGGCGGAATAGGTGAATTTTGATTCGTTCACACATACACGTACTTGAGAACCACGGCCAAAAGAGAAAGAGCCGTCGCAGTAATAAGTGTGCTCTTCAGGGCGATTCCTTCTGCTGCTGCTGTTGCTAGTACTGCTCCCGCTGCCCGCGCCACCACCATCAGCATTAGTGTTGCCACCACCGCCGCCGCCAAAAGGTGTGATGAATGAGCCTGTGAGCCAAGGTGGTAACCGTACAATGTCGAGGTTGCCTGCACCATTGGTAGCAGTACTATCTTCAGCTTGCACGGATGCAGGATCAGTAGCATTCCCAGCGGCAACAGCACTAGAAGTAGCTCCAGCTGCAGTCTCAGCCGCCTCGCGCAACGCCCGGCGAAACAACAGAGTTGCTTCGTAGGTGATTCTGCCACCATGACGTATCGATGAGAAAAGGAATGGAAAAATCAAATGAGTGCCAAAAGAATATGAAAAATTAACAGTGTCATCATATGCTTTATGCTTTACATTCTTGCCTGATGAGGAGTTCAAGAAAGACATGTGTACAAAAAATCTTACCGGAAGCAAAAAGTGAGGTCAAGCGTTTCTAATTGAAAGAGCAAACGTGGCGCAACGAACTCCTCGTTTTGGTCTCGTTGAAACATTCGACCGGCTGAACTAAAATCAAGTGATCTGCGAAGGCACAGCAAGCCGCAGAGTGCTTGTCGAGAAACCATTGGAGAATGCGCCAGAGAAAGGACGCGCAGCGATGGCAGCAAAAAACGAGAACCACCAACTGCAGGCGTAGCCCCGCTTCTGTTTGGTTGTTGTGCTGATGAAGACGTTGATGACTGCGGCACTTGCGGTGGCTGCAGCGTAGGCGGCGAACTATCTATACCACGCTGGCTTGAAGCAGGCGTGAAATGATGGCCCCAGGGAAGATGCTCCACCACTGGAAGAGACGACGACGAGGACGACGACGACGAAGCAGCAGCAGCGGCTCCATCTCGATCGAACGAGATTTTGGAAGGCGAGAAGCTAGAAGCAACGGGTATTGGTTCATTACATGCTTTCGCCAAGAAATCCACGAGAGAATCATTAGCTACTCCTTCGCAGCGCAGCTGTATAAGCCTGATTCCAAAAAATATAGCAATAAAGGGTGTCACAAAATACGTCAGCTCTCTTGCACAATGAAACCATAACGTTTTCAAAGTGGCTAGAATGTCGATGTTGGTTTAGCTACATACATCGCTAGATTCAAGTTGTTGCCGAAAACACTGACAGAACTTACCCATTGTAGCGGCTCCACATTCGTTGCACGACTCCTATTTGATAGTCACTAGTTAACCACCCGAAGTGATCAGTCATAGTACATGCTTTGAGCAATTGCGTGTCCTCGTGTCTATTTTCTTCATCAGAGGAGGAGGACCCAAGTGCAAGCACCTTGCGTCGTGCATTCACCACCAGTACTGCTCTGGACAGAGCACTGCACACTGCAGTAGCGAGGCACCTTGCCTTCGCTTCACAATAGAGCAATACATGCTCTAGCAAAATTTCAGGCAATGCCTCCATGAAGTCGAAGAAAATTATCAGTAGGAAGTTGTTAAGTGGAATGCGAGTGATGCCCTTGAGGACGATTTCAGAGCGCGATAGCAGCTGCCCTTAATTGTATTGAGCTCGGATGCTCTGATGCTCTGATGCTCTGATGCTACAATAGTACTGAAAGCTCAATTCTCATGAAGATCCGAAGATCCGAAGATCCAAAAAAGAGACACCGCTTCTCTCTGTTGGAGTCCTGTACACTTATCCGTAACCCCCTGTAATCGTAATCGCCAGTTCATAGTGTTCACTGTTCGCCGCTCTCTCGCTCACTCCAGCCATATTCTCACCGACTTTCTGGCCTATTAGCCCCTGCAGTACACGTTGGTTCATTTCAGTCCGGCTCCCTATAATGGTCTATTGATGATTGTAATTTACCCCCTTGTACGTCTTGCTCAAGTATGTAGTCGCCATTGAAGAAGGTGAAATTGATTGCTAAAAAGTATAACAAGACAAACGAGGAGAAAGGAGCGGATAGTCGAAATGCGATACTCCAGCCAGAAGGGGGTTCGGCCGTATATGTTTCCTTTCACCTTTGCCTCGCCCTCTTCTTCAACAAAAAGCCTTCTCACGAGTTCTGAGCTCAGAAAACGAGAAAAGGTTTGCACGGAGAAAGCGGGCACGGGGCAAAGGAAAGAAAGCATGAAAAACAGCGTCATAATTCTGAGCCAGAGCGCCAAGTAATGTACCAAACACGATGACGCACACTGCTCAAGATAAAGGAAATCGTCAGCAGCATGCGCACGTGCAGAACGAGTCTTGGTCGTTGCATTCGGAAGGGATGTTGAGAAAGAGAAGGTTCACGAATGATTTTTTTTTGTTTGTTTGATTTTTTTTCTGGTGAACGATGGAAGAATATGAAAGTTGACGAAGAAAAAAAGAAAAAGAGCGCTTGCTTGGTCATGTTTTGGCTTTTCAGTCAAAGTAATCAAGCAAACAATCTCATCCTTTTAGTCTTCAGCCGCTGGGGTCCTATTGAACAGGCAAATCCAGCGGCTACGAAGATCAGGTCATGAATGCCACGCCGCTCTTGCGTTCTATAGTAGGAAATGATGGAAGAATAGAATGTAATGGTTAGAGAAGGTGAGCACAAGGGACGGTAATCCCTTGTCTAGCGTGGTAATTTTGTTCCTCCTTTCCTTATTTCAGCTTTATTCTTCCTTCCTCAGCTCATCTCATCAATCAAACTATATATTTTTTTTTTCCCATACCTGCTTCTACGTTACGACGGTAAAAGTCTGCTTCATCCGCTGGTGTGTGCTCATCATACGGGGTTTGAAACAGGGCATGCAGGCGATGCACCTGTATGATTATTATCAATCAAATGTTATATTCCAACCAAACATATACATAGGCGCACACATGAGCACAGGAGTCAAGGTGACTGTGTCAAAAGTTCATAGAAGCAGCTTACACTAGGATAGAAAAGTAATGCCTTTGACAAGTGTGCGTGAGAGAGAAAGACTAGAGATGGCAAATCGAAACGTGCAATGATTGACACCTTGGAAAAGTCGCCCGTGGCAGCAGCGTCGTACGCATCGACCAACATCCACTCGCGGGCAATGTACTGAGCGGTAATAAAACAAAAGAGGAAAGGGGGAGGGCAAATATAAAAAAAAGAAAGAGTGTGAGGTCAAGCATTCATGGAAGAGCGAGCAATTCAGACCGAAAAAAAACTAGTTCAATTCGTTACGAAATGCGAGTCATGAGGTCCTATCAACACGCGCGCTCACCTTAGGATTTGCTTTCCGAAGCCGTGCAGCTGCGGCAGCGCCGCTCTTCTTGTCGTCGTCGCTGGCATCCTTCATTTCTTCACTTTGAAACACGGCTAGGGCTTGCAGCCACTTCCGAAGCCAATTCGCCCACTGTGCATCCGTTACTTTGTCGCTGGTCGGCGCCGAAAAGGACCGACGCAGAGGCACCACGAGTGCGGCATCGTCCTTAATGATCGGTGATTGGTCGGGGCTCCATTTTGCATCGCCACCCTCGCCGCAGCTGCTGTCACTGACGAGGTCAACGACGGCCGCGAGTTGACGAAAGAACATGGTGTAGTCTACTTTGCTCTAATGTTGTATATAAAAAAGGTTAAAGAACGAACCAGACGCAAAAGAACAGCAAAATGGGTGTGTTAGGAAAGCATATCCGAGAAAAATTGAGCATTGTTTCTCATAAAATGGCAAGGTGGAGAGCATTCGCTGACATCATTTTCAATTATTTTACATTGAATGCTCTAATTTCACCGGTACCTTACGCAGGAGCGGCTCGAGTTCTTGAAACAGTTCCCCCACTTCGGAATCCACTACGCCAAAGGGAGACGCCGTAGCAGCAGCAGCAGCCTCATCGTCACTTGAAGCGCTCGCCGGCGGCACATGTAATCCCAGCTTGCGCGCCCAGCACGCGTTGAGCGCATCGCCAAAAGTGGCCTGAGCTTTTTCCACCTGTAGGTGGTTGGGAGGGAGGGGCATAAATTCAAACACACAAGAAGTGAAGTGAGACTGGAAATCGGGAACCCAAAGAGATCGGATCTCTTTAAAAATATTTGCGATTTTCTTCCAAGCAGGCACACAAACTGAGTGTCCATCGTCTCTGAACTTTTAAACGAATCAATCGGCTGGAATTTGCTTCCTAAATCACTTCTCCCCCCCCCTCTTTTACCGCATTCGTCAAATCCGCTTGATTGCCGCCGAAGGCCACCAAGAGGGGCGCGCAGGACATGGCCAGCACTTGCCAGTTCGCAAAACCTGTTAGAGAATGTGTTTGTGTGGGTGTGCGCGTTTAGAGTATGAAGGCTATTCAGGGCTATTTTTGGTGTCGCACGTGCCTCGTATGAAAAAAAAAAGGCCGAAAAAAAAAAACAACGGAAAAAAAAAGGACACCAAAATGAAAATGTGCCCTAAACAGATGCCTTGAAGAAACCCTCGCCTACAGCTTGACATCAAAGTACATGCATTCGTGTTGTCATACACCTGCGTTGGGTTGGTTCATGAACACATGCCCTAATATGCAATTATTTACACGCATACATTCGAGCAAGTCCACTTCATGTCATACACCTGCGTTGGGTTGGTTCATTAACTTATACCCTAATATATACACACCATAAAACAGAAAAGC
>Ga0307931_1001573_pt1 | contig 15012 bp, 17 predicted proteins | sample OrgLakmetageno47_FD_201816 | JGI IMG/M metagenome (GOLD analysis project Ga0307931, IMG submission 201816) | Saline water microbial communities from Organic Lake, Antarctica - #47 | ecosystem: Environmental > Aquatic > Non-marine Saline and Alkaline > Saline | place: Antarctica: Organic Lake... | reverse complement strand
TGAGTACGGCCACAGGGGTCGTGTTCTTGCCCCAGTCATTGGCCGATACGGGGGTGCTTCCTCTGATCTCAGCCTCATTTTGGACCTCGTCGCTCGGGAAATGGCTCGCAAACACACGGCTTTTTACGACATTGGCTTTTCAGAAGCCAAAGCCTTGTTCAGACAGAAGCTTGCACGCAAATGGGGTCACGCAATTGCTCGGGGATGGGCGACTCTTCTTCTGGATCGCCTGAGGGACTTCGCTGTAGTCCCCTCCTCTGCGGGCGGAAACTCTTCTTTTGAGCTGCACTCTCAGAGCATGGAGGAGCGTGCCACTTTGGACCGCTACCATCACTTCCATGGCCACTCGGGCATGTGCGCATGATTAGCTCTTAGGTCTAGTTTGCGCTGCTTTGCTTTTCCTCTCTACCTGATATGCCTTCTAATTCCGGCCCTTCGTGGCCTGTCTCATAAAGAGGAAGGCGCGCGAGCAAAGGAGCTCGTGACATGCGGAACACGAGGTTCACTCGGCAGAAGTCGAAGTGTGCCTTTCAGCGCGCAAGGCGCCTATTGTTTTACCCTGAGCCATACGAGGCTTTGACGCGACAGGAGCTTCTTCCTCGTCCGTTGAGTGGCAGTGAGTAGAAAAGCCCCCCCCTCAAAAATACAAAAAACTACATACAAGCGGGCCGCGAGGTTCACTCGGCAGTTGCCCCTCTCCTTCCTGAATCATTCCGCACTTGCTTTGTTTGCGCAACGCACGCGCATTCCCACTTCTGCCCGCATTGGCTTCTGTGTCATTTGGGTTTGTATTAGTTCGAGTTCGAGTTCTCGGCAGAGGTCGAAGTGTGCCTTTCAGCGCGCAAGGCGCCTATTGTTTTGCCCCTGAGCCATAAGAGGCTTTGACGGGACAGGAACTCCTTCCTAGTCCGCGGAGTGGCAGTGAGTAGAAAAGCCCCCCCCCCTCAAAAATACAGACAACAACATGCATGCGGGCCGTTTGTGGCCTAGCGGCCCCTTCCTATCATAGAGCTAAACCCGTATATCTTCCATCATACGCCACGGACGCTAGTCGTGGTCGTCCTCCAGCGTTGTTCGAAACCCTCGCAGGGCCCTCCACCTTGAGAGCAAGCCGTCTGCGTATTCCCCGAAGAGTGCAGGTTCCGCGCTAGTGATCGGCAGGACAGTGCTGATAGTGCATGTAGCTGCCGCCAAAATCAGTCGATTCTCGACTGCGCCTGCCTTTGATCAAACGAAAGTTCCACGGATATTTCAAGTTCCGAGCGGTGCTGTGCATTCACAACGGAAGGGTTCATCATCTGTTGGTGGCCTGAAGTTCCTAGGAATATGTTCCCTCCCCCGATGCCCACCGTGCAGACTGTGTCTCACAGACGGACCGTGGGGTATTGTCGCCACTTTTGAAGTCCTACGGTACGATTCTGGATTCAAAGCCATGAGCTCCGGTGTTAGAGTTCCGTCGGAGTTTGCAGTCCAGACAGAGACTCATTTACGGATGTACGGAGTGAATTTAAACGTGTTAGCGGAGAGGCATGCCGCGTTACACTTCGAGGCGACGCGACTACAAGCCCGTGCGGTGGATGCCTCTACGCAACTGCCACAAAACAAAGTCCTCACAAAGAAGCACAGAAACCATGAACCATCCGAATTGGCTCTGTATTTTTTAAAACGGAGAAGAAGCAAAAAATTAAGGCCAAAAATTAATATTTCTACTTCGATAAGTCTTGGGTGTGCTATGGTGGTGCGAACTCGAACTCGAACTAATACAAACCCAAATGACACAGAAGCCAATGCTGCGGGCAGAAGTGCACGCGCGTGCGTTGCGCGCAAGTCAAAATCGTAAATAGGAAGTGCGTAGAGGCTAGGAAGTTTGGACTCCCCCTCTCTCTCTAAAGTGGAAACTGTTCATGAAATAAATGCTATGGCGGTGCAACGGGCGTATCGTCGGTCGATAAAGTGGCCTTCGGCGTCGGTGCTGGAATAAGTAGCTAGCTCGGTACAGGAACAGGAGGGCTCGTGGGTTTGGGTATAGGAAGGCTCGTAGGTACCGGGATTGGTAACTTCGTGGGTACCGGGATAGGTAGCTTCGTAGGTACTGGGATAGGTAACTTCGTGGGTCCTGGAATAGGTAACTTCGTGGGTGTTGGAATTGGAAGTGACGTGGGCACGGGGATGGGTAGCTTGGTTGGTGCAGGAATAGGAAGACTCGTGGGTGCAGGGATAGGAATTATCGTAGGCTGTGACGTTGGTAAAGGTGTTGGATGCACCGTTGGTAACGGAGTTGGCAGTGACGTTGGTTTTCCTGTTGGCAATGGTGTAGGCAATGGCGTGGGCTGCGGCGTCGGTAAAGCTGTCGGCTGGGGTGTCGGAAGTATCGTCGGTAATGGCGTTGGCTGAGGTGTAGGCGTAAGGGTAGGCAGCGGCGTTGGTTGCGGTGTAGGCACAGGACTTGGTTGGGGGGTCGGCACCGGCGTGGGGGAAGGCGTTGGCACTTCTGATGGCACTGGCGTTGGCAAGAATGTGGGCTGAGCAACGCAGTGTATGTCGAGGCGATAGTTGCCCTCGTTTGAGCGCCGAGTGGTGAATAAATCATCAGCTGCAAAGTTTCCAGAAGAAATGACGACGCAGTAGTCTCCAGCCGGCAAAATGATTGGATCGGTAGTGCTTGCAAATTTATTGGAGATAGTCGGCACAGGAGTCGGTACAGGCGTAGGAGCTGGTACGGGCATTATGGTAGGGCGAGGCGTGGGCTTATGTGAATTTGATGGTAGTATTGTGGGTAGTTGAGTAGGCTGATAGGTTGGTTGCGGCGTGGGCTGTGGAGTGGGTGCAGGGATGGGCAGCTTTGTTGGCACAGGAATGGGCAGTGAGGTGGGCACAGGAATGGGCAATGATGTAGGCACAGGAATGGGCAATGATGTGGGCACAGGAATGGGCAGTGAAGTGGGCACAGGAATGGGCAATGATGTGGGCACAGGAATGGGCAGTAATGTGGGCACGGGGACTGGCACCGGTGTCGGAAGAACTTCAAGCAACGAACGGCGCTGGGCGTAAGGATTGTATGTGCTGCTGCTAGGCTCTTCAATGAGCGAAAGGGGCGGAAAGTCTTCCTCGAACAAACGGCGGTAAGCATCAGTGCACGTGTCGGTGTCGCTCACATACAGGTTGGGCACGCGATCTTTGGTCACACAATCAGAGTCGTACATTTCAATGGTGCTGTCCAAGTCTGTGTCTGAATTGCATGTGGTGAGAATCACTTCTTGCAAGGAGCCCAACCGGAGAGTGTAGAAAACCTTGTTCTCAGTGCTAGTGACGGTGGCAGGAGGAATTTGCGACACATTAGTGTAAGTGTCGCAAGAAAGTACTTCAACATTGTCGTAAATTGTGAAAAGCGCGCCCCAAGTAAACTTTGTCCTGTCAGTTTCATCGACCATGCATGCGTAAAAAGTCCCCGAGTCGCCTGTCCACTTCGTTGTCACAGTGTCGTTGGCCTTGTACGTTGAACCCATGGTGTATTCGCACGAATCCTGGTAGCAGGTATTCTGAAAGTCAGCCGTAGCTGCTTTGCAAGCAAAAATAGTCATTTTGTGGTCACAGCGCGAGGCTTTCATTGGGAAGGATACGCTCTCGTACTGGTACCCATATGCGTCTTCACCATACGTAGTACCGAACATTGTTCCAAGCTCCATGGCCATGATGCAATACCAAGGCTCAAAGTAATCGTACGCAAAAGACATGTCCAAGTCTTCAACGCAAAAGAATCGGTGGCCCAATTGAATCGTGTTCGCGGCAATTTCAATGGAGTTGACGAAACCGTCAGCAGTAAAGTCCGTTACTGTGCCCAAGAAATTGCACGTTGCCGTGTTTTGCGAGCAACGAATCTGGGGCTGATAGTGGCCACAGTCGTAGATGCTTTGCGCTACATTACACGATCGGGCCCAAGTGAAGGTGACCAGTTCTCCTGAGGTAACGCCCGCAGTATGCGCAAACGTGCCGGCATCGTACCGCAACAGCTCTGACGTGCGCACCGTGTTGTTGTCGCCCCCGAGAGGTCCTGGCGCACCCGTAGTCGTGTAGAAAGCGTTGTCGTCCGTAGTGTTGATCCCGTAACGAGGGTCAATTTCGTCCCAGTTGATGCGGTCACTCACGTTGCCTCCTGACACGCTAGTGAAGCTGAGGTTTTGAATGCAATGCTGCGTGGGGTGCCACGCGTAAGCGTCTGATTCGGAAGTATCCTGCACGCAAAAGTGCACGTAACCCTCGAGCTGAACCTGCGACGCAGTTGCGTTTATCTGATTGACGAAATCGTGCGCGAGGCCGCGTGTGTTGATGTGCTCAAAATTCGTGGTGTTGGCTGGATCTTGGTTGGTGGTGGCGACCTCAATGACTTGGCACACATCTTCGCAAGACAACGTCGGGATGTAGTCGCGGCAGACCCACACTCGCTGGTTGACAACGCAGGTTTCCGTCCATGTAAAAAGGAATGTGTCTTGCACTCCTCCAGTGCCTGCTAATGCGTAAGTGGTGCTCTTGGTCAAACCAGAGCTGCCGTTGATCACTGGGAACGTGAGCCACTGCACGCAGAACAGACCGTTGCCGCGACCGCCCATGTAATAGTCGAAAGCATCGCTGACAGTGGCAGTGCCATCGTAGTGAGTAACCGCCGTCTTTTCTGCAGCTTCATCCTCGACGCAAAAGAAAAGGTTCCCCGACCACAGCTCAACAGCACCTGCTTCAGTTGCAGCGGGGCCTTCATCGCCCAGAGGAGACGTGTAATAGTAAAGCTCACTCGCGTTCGCAAAGAAGTGGTCAAAGTAGCTCGACGGGGAACGCTCGTCGGGGCCACGCCCGCTCGAGTCGCCAACGCCGATGTAAGTGGACTGAAAGCATTTGCCTTGGGCCATAAACTCTGAGCAAGTGGTCCATTCGGCCGTGTCCGTGCAGTAGTACAGAGTTTGCCCCACTTTACAAGTTTCGTTCCAGGTGAACTCAATGGTGTCTGGTTGCCCGGATGCGGCCAAGGTCTCAAAGACGTACTTGAAGCCATCGTCGGCGACACCACCTTGGGGGCCGATTTTCCCGTCGGTTCCCCCCTTGGGGCGGTGCAATTCCAGAAGTTGCACGCAGAACAGGTCGCTGTAGTCGAACGCCGCAGGGTTTTCAGCGTCTTGCATGCAGGCATATTGATAGCCCGTAATCGCGGTGCGGCCCTGGAGCACGATGTTGTAGTCTTTGGAATCCACAATAGAATCGTGGGCTGATTCACCAGCAGTAAAAGACCCCAAAAACACGCAGCTGGGGTTGTCGCCGCAGGTAACGTCCACGCCGTCGGCGAGTGGGCCCAAGCCGTTCTTGTCCGTGCAATACGACACGTTGAGGTAGTTCATGCACGATTGCTTTACGGCCAGAGTAATGTTGTCGTCGCGGTACGCATGGGTCGAGCCTGCCACAGGCGCCGTCATGTTCAAATTTTGCACGCAGAACGGGTCCGAGAAGTCGAACAGCTGGTAGCCTTGGGTGTCTGTGCCGTCACCATCGGCCTTGTCGTCTTCGACGCAGCCGTAATAAGTGCCCGTGAGGCCGCCGTTGCCGCCATGGTCCCACGTGTACGTCAAGTCCAGCGAATTGTTGAAGATCCGCGTGCACACCGACGGGTCGTACGAGCACGTTTCGTAAATGTCCGAGTAGCGGTCCTTGTCCCCCGAGTAACCACCAGGCTCCACCAAGTCGCCTGGGGCCCCACTCGCTGCTTTGCAGAAGTAGAACGATACCGGCCGGGTGTTGCACTGCGACGGCCACGAGAAGCTGACGGGCTCGTCCATGGCGAAAGTGGCTGCGCGGGCACGAGGCGCGAGCTCGAAGGTGAGGGGTTCCAAGCCTTGGCGGCACCAGGTGGGCTCGTGGGTGGGCACTGGTGTGGGTACGGGCGTGGGTTCGGGCGTGGGCAGCGGCGTGGGGAGGTGTGTAGGCGATGGCGTAGGTCGAGGCGAGGGGATCGGCGTGGGCAGAGGAGATGGCTGCTTGGTTGGTGCGGGAGTTGGCAGAGGTGTCGGCTGCGGAGTGGGCCGCGGTGTTGGGGCCTTCGTTGGCGCTGGCGTTGGCAGGTAGCTTGGCACGGGTGTGGGCTCAGGGGTAGGCACAGGCGAAGGCAGAGGCGAAGGCTGAGGTGAGGGCTTAGGCGTGGGAGCCGGTGTAGGCAGAGGCGAGGGCTGAGGCGAGGGCACTGGTGTGGGCTTAGGTGTAGGCGCGAGAGTAGGCAAAGGCGAGGGCTGAGGTGAGGGCTGAGGCGTCGGTAAAGGCGTGGGCTCAGGCGTGGGAGCACGTGTGGGCACAGGTGTTGGCGTCAGAGTAGGTACAGGTGACGGTAGGGGTGTTGGAATACGCGTTGGTACTGGTGTGGGGAGCGGGGTAGGCGCAGGTGACGGTAGAGGGGTTGGACTGTGCGTCGGTGTAGGTGTAGGCTGAGGTGTGGGAGAAGGCGTAGGAGTCAATGTCGGCAATGGTGTAGGAGTAAGCGTTGGGACTGGCGTAGGTGCTGGAGTGGGCATAGGGCTGGGCAAAGGTGTAGGCAGCGGTGTAGGAGCAGGTGTAGGAGCAGGTGTTGGTAGCGAGGTAGGCGCGGGTGTGGGTGCTGGAGACGGCAGTGGGGTGGGCACTGGCGTGGGCTGTGGGGTCGGAGTATGTGTCGGCATTGGCGTGGGCACCGGTGTAGGTACCAGTGTAGGCAACGGCGTGGGCGCACGCGTGGGCACCGGTGTTGGTAGTGGCGTTGGCACCGGCGTGGGCAATGGCGTGGGCACATGAGTAGGTAGTGGACTTGGCTGCGGCGTTGGGTTGTAGGTAGGTACCGGGGTTGGCACATAGGTCGGCGTTGGGGTAGGCAGTGGCGTGGGCACTATTGTAGGGGACGGCGTTGGCGCGTGACTTGGATCTGGGCTGGACCACCCTGGGTGAGGTGAAGGCAACGGAGTGGGCACGTGGGTTGGCTGGTAGGTCGGCACAGGCGTCGGCACTGGCGTGGGAGCATTGACGGGAATATGGGTGGGCGCTGGGGTAGGCAGCGGCGTGGGCGGTGGTGTGGGACTAGGCACGGGCACGTTGGTGGGCAAAGGCGACGGCATCGGCGACGGAAACGGTGTAGGCTTCGGGGTAGGAGCACGCGTCGGCACTGGCGTGGGCGGTGGTGTAGGAGACTGCGTTGGTTGTGGAGTTGGGACACGCGTCGGCAGTGGAGTGGGGATAGGCGTAGGCTTGGAAGTGGGTAGCGGCGTAGGCACGCGCGTGGGCACTGGGGTGGGCATTGGAGTAGGTGAAGGCGTTGGAGCTGGAGTTGGAGTGCGCGACGGCATGGTCGATGGGCTGGGGGTAGGCGATGGTGTTGGTGCGATGGAAGGTTCCGGAGTGGGTGCTGGAGTGGGAGCTGGTGACGGTTTCGTGAAAGGTTGTGGCGTGGGCACGCGTGTGGGCACTGGCGAAGGCACCACGGTAGGCACCGGAGTAGGGAGCGGCATGGGCACTGGGGTGGGTGCCGGAGTAGGTACTGGAGTAGGTGGAGGCGAAGGCAATGGAGTTGGAGCACGTGTGGGCTGCGACGTTGGTACTGGCGTAGGAGCAGGTGTAGGGTACGGCGTAGGCACACGCGTTGGCATTGGAGTGGGTACCTGCGAGGGCAGTGGAGTGGGCTGCACTGTCGGCACCTTCGTAGGCACTGGCGTCGGCACAAACGTGGGAGATTGCGATGGCGGGTGCGTAGGCTCTGCCGTAGGCAACGGCATCGGCACGGACGTTGGCACTGGCGTTGGCAGTTGCGTAGGCAACCGAGTGGGCATTGGCGTAGGCACTGGGGTGGGGGCCGGAGTGGGCATTTTTGTGGGCCTTGGCGTTGGCAACGGTGATGGGACCAGCGTGGGCAGTGGAGTCGGCTGAGGGGTTGGTACGCGAGTAGGGACCAAGGATGGCGACAAACTAGGTAACAGAGTGGGTGATAAGGTAGGCTTCGGACTGGGGACTGGAATGGGCACAAAGGTAGGCACGGGCGAAGGCAGAGGTGTTGGCAGGCGCGTTGGCATTGGCGAGGGCACCGAGGTGGGCACTGGCGTCGGCAAGGACGATGGTACGTGCGATGGGACTGGAGTGGGCACCCGAGTGGGCGAGCGGCTCGGCCCGCGAGTCTGTTCGGTGGAAGGGCGGAACGAAGGCTGCCCTGAATTTGGCTCTCGCGTTGGCACGGACTCGGGCACTTTCGTGGGCGCTGGCGTCGGAACCCGGGTCGGTCGGAACGTGGGTTCTGGAGTGGGCACCCGGGTCGGCTGCTCCGTTGGCGGGTGCGAAGGCGTGCCCGTAGGCTTTTGCGTGGGCACGTAGGTCGGCACGGGGCTTGGCACGTAGGACGGCAGACTCGATGGCGTGCCCACAGGCGCGTAGCTCGGGACAGGGCTCGGCACCAGGCTCGGCAACAGGGTCGGCTTCTGGGAGGGCACGAGAGTGGGCAGCGGCGAGGGCGGCCGCGTGGGCAGTGCCGTGGGCCGTGGAGTGGGCACCTTGGTGGGCAATGGAGTGGGGACCAAAGTGGGCAGCGGCGTGGGGTGCGGCGTGGGCACTGGGGTAGGCGGCGGCGTCGGCACGGACGTTGGAATCCGGGTTGGGACTGGCGTTGGAATGTGGGTCGGATTTGGCGTTGGCACTGGTGTGGGGTACCTGGTGGGTACTGGGGTGGGGACGGGCGAAGGTGGCGGCGAGGGCACTTTGGTGGGCAACGGCGATGGCATAGGCGAAGGTACGGGCGTTGGCAACGGCGTTGGGTCCATGGTAGGCACGGGCGTAGGCTGAGGGGTGGGGAGCGGGGTAGGCTGCTCCGTAGGACGGATAATTGGCGCCGGAGACGGGAACGGCGTGGGCACAGGTGTGGGCTTGGGAGAGGGTACGTAGGTTGGTAGGATAGTGGGCACCGGGGTCGGGACAGGCGTTGGCAATGGAGAAGGCACTGGCGAAGGCAGTGGCGTCGGCATAGGCGTGGGCACAGGTGTCGGCAACGGCGTTGGGTTGATTGTAGGCACCGGCGACGGCAATGGAGTGGGTACTGAAGTCGGTACCGGCGAAGGCACCACCGTTGGCAACGGCGTCGGCTGCGGGGTAGGCACCGGAGTCGGCGAAGGGCTCGGAACGTTGGTCGGCACTGGGGTAGGCTTGGCCGTCGGCAGAGGGGTCGGCTGCTGCGTGGGTTCGGGTGATGGAACTTGGGTTGGGCGTGGAGAAGGCACGTGCGTTGGCACCGGAGTGGGAACGATAGAGGGCACAATCGTGGGCAAAGGCGTCGGCACTTGCGTTGGCACTGGAGTGGGCACCATGGTCGGAAGAGGTGTCGGCATGGGCGTAGGCACAGGTGTTGGCAGCGACGTTGGTACGATGGTAGGCACTGGGGTGGGAAGCGGAGTAGGCACTGGCGTAGGAAGTGGTGTAGGAACCAGAGTTGGCACCGGCGTGGGCAACATTGTAGGCACAGGCGTAGGCATCGGCGAAGGTACCGAGGTTGGTAACATCGAGGGCACCGGCGTGGGCAATGGGGTAGGCACAGGCGACGGAAATGGCGAAGGGATAGGCGTAGGCTGAGCAGTAGGGAGTGGGGTCGGCTGCGCAGTCGGCAATGGCGTGGGTTGTGCGGTCGGCAGAGGCGTGGGCACGGGAGATGGTGGCCGCGTTGGCAGCGCGGAAGGCGCCGGCACCGGCAGCGGCGACGGCTGCGGGGTGGGCACGTGGGTGGGCACGGGGGTCGGGAACATCGACGGCACCGGTGTGGGGGCATGCGTTGGCACGTAAGTAGGCTGGGCCGTGGGCAGTGGCGTGGGCACTTCGGAAGGGGTGGCGGTGGGGCTGGGCGTCGGCTGCAAGGAGCGGCCGAGGTCGTCGAAGTCGGGGCATGGCGTTTTGAACCGGCCATGCATTTTGGACACCGAAAGCCTTTCCTCTTCCACCAGCGTCGTCGTCACCACCTTCTCTACGACGCCGTCCACGCGCAAAGCTTCCACCGAGGTTTCCGTCGGCGTGATGGTGGTGCGCGCCACGGTTACTTCCAGCTTGATGTATTGAAACCCCCCACACACCGCGTTGGAGACTTCCACTTTCACCACCGCGCCAGCGTCCGAGCTGGCCTGGCCCGCTTGCGTCACGTTCGCGCGCGCCGCTTCGTCGTGCCAGGGGTAGACCTCGTCCGACAGGTGGTCCTCGGGGCCCGGGTGCTGGCCAATGTTCTTGACGCGCGCGTCGGTCACTGCCACGAAATCGAGTGGGGTCGCCACGTCTACTTTGAAGGTGGCAAACGCGGTGAACGGCGCAATTTCGGCGGTGGGCACGGGGGTGGGCACGGGGGTAGGGCTGAAGGTGGGGCAGTGCGCGCCGAGCAGGGTGTCCCGGTAGTCGAACACCTGCAGCTGGATCCCGAAGGGGGGCAAGAGGCCGCACATGCCTTCGTTGGAGTGGGTCTTGAAACGGCTCAAGTGCGGCAAAGACGCCAGCGAAGTCGGCAGCGATCCCGTGAGCGAGTTCCCGTACAGCAGCAAAGTCTTGAGCGCGTTCAAGTTGCCCACTTGCTCAGGGATGGTCCCCGTCATGGCGTTTTTGGACACGTACAAAGTTTGTGCGTGGGTCAAAGCACCGAGCTCGGAGGGGAGGGTACCCGTGAGGGAGTTGGTGTGCAGCCACAGTGCGTTCAAATCGGTCAGCAAGCCGAGCTCAGTGGGCAAGCTTCCGTCCAAGTTGTTGCGCGTGAGCTTGAGCTTCACCACGGTGCTGGCCAAGTCTTCGTCCCGCGACTCGCAGGTCACGCCGTACCACTCCGCTTCGCACGGCATTCCCACCATCCAGTTCGTTTTCACCGTCCAATCGGCGCCGTTGGTGGCTTCGTACAGCTTGCGCAACGCCAGGTGAGGGTCCGTTTCGTAGGCTGAGGGGGCAGGCGACGGCACTTCAGACGGAGCACCCGTGGGGTAGCTCGAGGGGTTAATGGGGTTCAAGGTTGGGCGTTCCGAATGCGCCAGCGACGGTGCCTACAGTGCCAAAACAACAGCAACAACAACAAATAGACGTGCATTGTCAAGTACTTTCATTGCACACGCATGCGAGGCTTAAAGTTTAGGAAGCGACTGTCGTTTTCTTGCTCGTGCCCTTGTGGGGTCGTGCAGCTAAGAAAGTAGCGGAAAGCGCATGAAGCGTGGGTGTGTGCGTGCCATGTTTCACTTGACATTAATTTAACAGAGTGTGCGCGCAAGGCGAAAAGAAAAAAAATAATGGCATAAAAGCAAAGTACCAGAGTGGGTGGTTTTGTTGGCGAGAAAGTTGGAGCAAATGAGTCGGTTGGGTTCATCGAAGGCGCGGGCGTAGGCTTCGTTGGTACCATCGTAGGCGAATCGGTTGGGTGCGCCGACGGCTTGACAGAAAAAGTGGGCGAGGGCGTGGGGGCATGCGTAGGCGACGGCGTAGGAAAATGGGTCGGGTTACGGGTAGGCACCAAAGTTGGACTCAACGAGCGGCTCGGCGCTGGAGTCGGCTCGGTGCCCGGGTCAGGCGTTGCCACAATCGACGGGCTATGTGTCGGGTCGGGCGTTGGTACTGAAACGACCTGCGTGCCGCGCAAGAAGAGTACGTACAGTACGGCCAACAGCATGGCCGGAGAGGCCCCAACACAGGGCCTCATCTTCTTCTAGCACCTTAGAAAGGAAATGAAACCAGGCTCACTCGATAGTCGCGAAGCACTTCAAAGGCTCCTCGATTATTGTGTGCCGTATGAGCCAATACGGGACGAGAAGCGCGAGAGTGCGAACCCAAAAATGTAAAAAGGCAGTTTCACCCTCCCAAAGGGGATCTGGTCGCAAAAAAAATGTACAATAGATCAACGTAGTTTGATGTTTAGTACCGGCATCTCAAAAGTGCTCTCACTGAAAAATGTCCGTCCGTCACTCCGTCACATCACAGACACAAAAAACCCTTGCGTGCTTGTTCTGAAACGTTGCAATATGCTAGCACGTGCTTAAGACACGTTACGTATGTTCTGACACGTTGTCACTGACATCTGACATCAACCATGTTCTGACACCTTGTCACGTCACTGAAATCAACTACGTTGATCGTGGCGTGGCGGCGTGCGCGCCGCTGCAGTTACAGGGGGTGGTGCCATGTATTGAGTGGTCACCATCGTAAATCGAAAACCACACAAACACAAACCACACAAACCACACAACTCGCTCAAAAATGGTGAGGGCGGCAACTTGGCGGAATGAAGTTCACGCAAACATATACTTGAAAGTACTCGAGCATATCTTTTCACGATTGTATTTTGTTGCTTTATTCGATGGGGAGTCTCATCCTTGTTGAGCGTATTTTTGTGAGTATTGGTTATAGATAACCAGTACGCCTACAGTATGCTGTACACGTTTGTTTTGTATGAGGGACGCCATTCCATGACTCACTTCTTCTTCCTCACGTGTGTTTACATGTTCACTGGTAGGCTGAACTCGACAAGAAAGCTGACCCAGAGGTGCAAGACGAGGACAGTGATGACGAGCTGCCTGACCTCGAAGGTGGCGAGGAAGGTGGCGCGGCTGGCGGCGAGGACGGTGACGACTCAAAGCAAAACCGCAGCGAGAAGAAGTCTCGCAAAGCTATGCAAAAGCTTGGCATGAAGCCTGTGTCAAATATTATGCGCGTGACCGTGAAGAAGTCAAAAAACATCCTTTTCGTCATCTCGCGCCCTGACGTGTTCAAGAGCCCCAGCTCAGACACCTACATTATTTTCGGCGAGGCAAAGATTGAAGACTTGTCAGCACAGGCTCAGCAAAGTGCCGCGGAGCAATTCCGCGCGCCAGACATGTCGTCAATGGCGTCAGCAGGAGCAGGCAAGAGTGCAGGCTTGGCCGAAGAGGCTGTGGACGAGACCGGCGTAGACTCCAAGGACATTGAACTGGTGATTGCGCAAGCCTCGTGCACGCGCGGACAGGCTGTAAAGGCGTTGAAAAACAATGATGGCGACATCGTCAATGCTATCATGGAGTTGACAGATATGTAGTTCTGAAGGCGCATGTTCCTTAGATATTACTCTTTAGATATTAACTTTTTCAAGTGAGTTGAGAAAATGACGAAGGCGACTAGCAAAGTAGCGAATAGACGAGTCAGACGAGGTGCGGTCCATGGACCATGGGAAGGGACATGAAGGGTGGGATAACAGTTAACACTTACGAACTAAGTGGGCTTCTGCCAGGTCTCATTGCGTGCCACGGTGGACCATGTAAATGATACCATGGTTAGTAGAAATTGTCACTACGTCACCGTCACTACCGACTACCGCCGCGGCATTGCGCAGATGTAGCATCATGCGACGTGTGTGAGATGAGAACTTTGAGAACGAGAACACCAAGTCACAAGTCACCAAGCCCGAAGCCCGCGCCAAGCAGTCAACAGTCACCCCGCGCCAGAGCGAGTGGCCAGTCAGATCTTGAACTCGAACTCGCACTCAGAGCAAATACTAATAGCAGATACTAGACCTAGTAATATTCAAAATACGATGCTATTGCGTAAGTCGGAATCGCAAAGAGGAATTGCGTAGAGGGCAGGGGCAGGACGTCGAAGTATTTAATTTGGGACTAGACTAAGTAGGTCGCTCCTGCGCGACTGTTTCTCCGTATTAGTAGAGAGCACGCCTTTGTTCCATGGCATACAGCAAATTCGATTCTCTATGACTATTGGTATCATGGTGATTATTCTTGAGCTAATACTTTTACGAATTTGATAGTCATTTCTGGTCTGCTTTTCCGAGCCCCCGCCCTTAGCCCGAGGAGGGGCTGGATTTAGTGACCAAGAGAGCAGGGTAGCAGGGTGCCGACTGGTCGGCGTCTGCAGTGCGTCCACGACTGGACCGAAAGCCGGGCCCGGAGGTCATGTAACTATGTGCCTTTTAATCCACTTGTGTGCTTATTGCCTTCGTCTTTTGTCATCAGCAGCGAACAGCGAACAGTGGAGGCAGTGGCAATGTCAATTTCGACACAGGCCCCGAAGAGCCGAAATTAGAAGCAGTTTTGTTTCGTGGTGACGTTTTGGTAAGTTTGTGTTTATTTGACACAGGCCCCGAAGGACCGATATTGTAGGGCTAACAGGAAGATTTGAAAAGCAGTGCAGCTTAACTAGAAAAGAAGCGTTTATTGATTTCGTTTTCGGACCCACATATCCCTAGCTGGACGAGGTGGATTTAGCAAATAACAGGGAAGCTTGCCCAATTCCTTTGCTGACAGTGGCAGTTTCCGAGCCCCCCCCCCCCCCCCACCCCGAGGAAGGCCAAATTTTCTTTGACAGCAAGGAGTTCAGCAAGGTGCAGTTTTGTTGATGTTCCTAGAGTTCCACAGGCTAGACAGGGAGCCTGGCTCGGGGCTCAGGGTTCATTAATTATTCCAATCATTTGCCTCGTTTGAGCATTGATCATTCGGGGTTGTTTAAGGATACCTGTGGGCTTTTGGGACCTGTAGGAGGCCCTGGCGTCAATAGGTCTCGGCTTTATTCAACCCCCCTGCTCTCGAAGTAAGTGAGGTGCTCAGCTGTGAAAGCATCCGCGATTGTGTTTGTGTTGGTGGAAGTCCCACAACTCCAGATGGTAACACTAAGAAGCAAAGGCCAGTGCTGCGGCTAGAAAACGCACGCAAATGAAATCGAGATAAGAGCTTGGAGGAGCGTGCCACTTTGGACCGCCGCCACCACTTCCATGGCCACTTGGGCATGTGCATCTGATTAATTTCCTATATTAAGTTTGCGATGCTTTGAATTTAATCTCTACCTGTTAAACTTCTAATTTCCGCCCCGAGGGGCCTGTCTCAAAAACGTAAACAATGCGCTTGTTGCTGACCCGAGATCGAACAACGGCGCGCTCTCTTCAATGCAGAAACAGACGCAGAAACGACTTAAGTCCGGTTTCAAAATTATTTCATGAACAGTTTCCACTTTAGAAGGGGGTGGAAGTATTATGCTTCCTGCCCTCTA
>Ga0307931_1001572_pt1 | contig 15019 bp, 16 predicted proteins | sample OrgLakmetageno47_FD_201816 | JGI IMG/M metagenome (GOLD analysis project Ga0307931, IMG submission 201816) | Saline water microbial communities from Organic Lake, Antarctica - #47 | ecosystem: Environmental > Aquatic > Non-marine Saline and Alkaline > Saline | place: Antarctica: Organic Lake... | reverse complement strand
AAAAACAAAGAAAGGCAAGTACACAGCAGTCACAGAGGCACATAAAGAATGCACTTGAGCTGCAAATGCGCTAGCAAATTCGCTCCAGAAGGCCAATTAAGGCTCCAACTGGCGCCTTTCCTCCGAATAAGTCGGTGGGACTGAGTGCTACACGCGCCCAAGAGCCCAAGAACGGCGGGAACGGCTGCGGTTAACTGTTACTAGGGTTGTGCAATAGTCCTGATGTTCCAGGCCTAACTGGCACTGAGATCAGCAGGGATTTGCTGTGTGGCTTGGAGCGGCATTATATGTACCCCAGGCAATTGAGCCATATTTAATTATGCTTTAATCGGCCCTCGAAATGCGAAATGTTTCATAAATCAGCACCTTTCTGCTTTCTATCGCGGCACTTCCGTTATACGAATCCATTTGCTATTTGCCTTTCATACCTCAGTTCTATTCGTGTTTCGCTGTGGTCATGCCAATGGTTCACCCATTCGTCTAGTTGTCGCTGCCTTGTTGGATTGCTTCTTGAAACAAGGCCGCTGCTTTCTCACTGCCAAGGGCACTCAAAGTCTCGGTGTTGGCAGCTGCGATCTTTTCCGTGGCTGACTCCCCGCTGAGGCCAGCGGTCAGCACGAGGGAAATGGTGGGGTACGGAGAGCGTTTCTCCCAATCGATCGCCGGGTTGCCGCTGCCTTCGCCGTATCGCCAATCGGGGTGGAAACCCGCCATCTGTGGTGAAGTGTTCGCCAAAAAGAAGAAAAGAGCAGCGAATGAAACGAGGTTCAAACGGTGTCTTAGATTTCATACGAGATATTGACACCCCGTTGTCTCAAGCGAGAAAATAAAAATTCCCAGGGATCTGTGAGCAAGATATAAACACCTGGTAGAGCTTCTGCTGTCATGATAATCACTCAATCTCCCTTCCCTATCTTTCCACTCACCGTCACCACGTCGCCCAGCCTCAAATCTGCCCAATCCTCTTCTTCTTCTTCCTCTTCTTCGTCCACCAAGGGCGGCACTGGAAACGGCGGCTGTAATTTCTTCGCAGGCACTACTGCTTCCGTCTTTGTATCTGCGGCCTCTGCCCTTTCCCATGGCTTCGCCTTCTTATTCGTTGCGCTCGTTTCGGCTGCCGTTGTTGCTGGCTCCAAGCCCCCTTGAAGGAGCTCTTCGGGTACTAGAGTCTCAGGCAGCACTTCTTCTTCAAGCTCCACTAAGAAATCGTAAAATTCTTCGAACCTTGACCAGCACACGAGTATCAAATGGCCATGGTGTGAAGGATATGTTTAAGGCAATCAAGATGTCCTTACAGGAGTGTGTGTGAAAGGAAATTGGGTAATCATTGTGTAGCCTCAACAGCTGAACGCGCCTGTGAAAAACCTAGCATGATGAACAATTTACCCGAGATCGAACGCTGGCGCAACCACGAAAGAAATGGCCGTCGCTGCGTCGGGTACTGTCAGTTGACCTGGTCCTCCATTCGCCACGGCACCGGTGTTGCCATCTCCCATTCCTTCTTCCCAGCGCGAGAGCAGAGAAGCGGCCGCGAGTACCACCGCAGCCCCAAAGTCTTCACGAGTACGCGCTGACGAGGCCACAGTGGTGCGGCTGGCGCCCGGGCTGGCTAGGGAGGCAGCGGCCCATGGGCACAAGTTTAAAGGAGCTACGAAGGAGGATGCCCATTGCTCTGTGGCGGAAGCAGCAGCTGCGTCTTGAGTTGGGAACCGCTGAAGCCATGCGTTGCGCCTAAGCGAGGAAAGGAGACTAATTTATTTGATGACCGTTTATAAACTTTTGGACTAAAAATGAGTAAGTCTGAATTCTGGTCGAAACAGTATCAACACGACGTGAAGAACAAAAAGAGTTGGGGTGATTCATTACCGCTGATCTGAGTAAACGACAGGCTGTACAGGCACCGAATCAGCATCTGTCTCCTCGTTCACTGCCCAGCCCTCGGATGTAAGCAAATAACAACCAGGCGGCGCAGGCAATAGGCGACGAAATGCAGTAGCACCAGTATCGTCAACCTGCAAGTTCACGACAGCGAGCCTAGTGTCGAAAGTATCCGTAGAGATGCCGAGATGCTCCGCAGCGTCGTCAGCCTCGCCGGCCGATAACCATAGGCCTGCATATGCCGCAGGTCTATAGCAGGATGTACGAATTGATCAAAATCAAGATACGGAGAGGATGTGACATCAGGATGTATTGAAGGTTGACTAGTTGCTGTTGCACATAGTGCAATACTCCGCAAAAATAAGGCTAGGATATTCAAGGCAGGTAGAGCTGCATAGAAGAAAGACAACACCTAATAAATTCTACAGTTCATTCACTTTTTTCTCTTTGAAAGGGGTATCCTAACTAACCCGTCAATCTTGAGGCCCTTCGCCACTTTTGCCCATGCTGGAGGTTGTGGGCTCAGCGGTTGGACGATTCTCAAGTTGAAGAATGCAGTGATCAGCACAAACGAGCTTCGCGGCATCTTGCCAGTTCCGATTGTGACTTAATGCTAAGCCAAAGAAGATTCCTGGTACGAGTTGCGGAGTCCAACTAGGGCCACAAGGCTAGAGATAGCGTAATCAATTAATCGTTGTATCTTCTTAGTAATCACGCTATCACGCGCCATCGATCGCATATCGCGTGTTGATGAACGTTACGTAAAAACCTTAAGATATTCGGTAATTTTACCAGAGCTGCACCTACAGTAAAACGCAAAACGCAAAGACACAGCGCGACGAAGATACCCTTTACCCTTTGGCCCTTTGATGGTGCGACAGCGCAAGGAGTGCCATAGTCCCGACGTGCCCACGACACTGTAGCTCTCTACTAAATAGCTAGCTAGCTACAGCTAGCCAGTAGCCTGTTGCGATCGTTGCCCAAAGCCATAATACTTGTAGAAGACTCAGAGTCGTCATGCGTAATATTTTATAGCATCGTTGACTCGCAGCCGATACGATATGATTAATAATGAAGTACTGCTTTAAGTTGTGCTAGGTTAGTTCCACGCCCTCGGTCTTAGCTAGCTGGGTGTGAGTGATATCATGACTTCTAGCAACATTATAGCAGAAAGATTAGGTTACCTTTTAGGGATTGGTTCGTTGGCACTCTACACGCCTATTCTCTTTCGTATTATTCGAAATTGCAACGCTGAAGGTATTGCTATGAGCACATTTTGGCTTAAACTAGTGGCGTATTGCTGCTCCGATATTTATTCAATTTCACGCGGGTACCCTCTCTCCACCTACATCGAAGTCCTCGTTCTCACTTTGGAAGCAGCATTGGTTCTCGTTACGGTAGCGTATTTACAAGCTAAGATTGACACTGTCTTTGTCACAGCGGCCTTGGCGTTAGTCCTTACATGTGCTTGGGCGCTTGTGGCTGCACCCATAGATTCACTTGCGTTCGCAAGCATTGCTTCCACAATTTTGAACTCTGGAGCTTTAGTTCCACAAATCATCCTCAATGCACGCCGAGGCTCATCAGGGGATTATTCGCCTTTAACAGCTGCGATCGCTAGTGGTGGATGCATTCTAAGATTATTTACCGTTGTACGGCTTTCCTCCTCAGACCCTCTCCTACTGATCAACTTTGGAAGCTCCTTGGCCCTCAATTGCACTCTGCTTGCTCAGCTAATTTGGTATAGTATCATAGTCGAGAAACGGCCTTGGTCATCTCTTATACTGCGCGATTTTGAAGAAGTTTCTGCTGAGCCTGATGCTAATTCCACTTCCAAACCTCAAGCAACCGAATTGTCAGATGCGCTGCCTTCAATTCGGAAGTCTATGGTGGTTACTGGCTAGGCTTATTGAGATACTTGGCCTCGGTGGACTTTGAGACAGGCCCCGAAGGGCCGGAATTAGAAGACTAACAGGTAGAGAAGAAAAGCATAGCAGCGCAAACTAAACCTAAGAAGCTAATCAGGCGCACATGCCCGAGACTTTGCCTGGCTTCGGAAAGAATATATTTCGAATGTAAGGATTTAATTTTTCTATTGCCCAGTCGGATAGTTCAAACTTACGCAGGCGACTTTATTTAAAAAAGAACAAAAAAAAAGAGGGATTAAATCAACACACAGCAGCACAGCGCACAGCAGCAACAAGAAGAGCAAAAGCCATATAAAAAAGTACACACTAGTGACTACTTTTCATGGGAATTAAGTATACGCACATATAAATCACTATGTGCTTTAAAATTTCTGTTCATAGCCCATCGTTGCTTAAAATATGAGAACTCTGAAAATATATGAGCCCGTCAGGTTCTTGCCGTAGTAAGTGCCAAAGCAAACATTTTCTTTTTAAACACAGATGAGCACAAATGAGCCATTTCACTTAGCCACTCGGAGCACACTTTTATCTACGAAACCACCCTTTTCTAGAGTGATAACGCAGTAGGCAACGCAGGCGCATTGTCGATAATAGGTGGTGGGGTTTTTCGTGCTGAAAGTGATGCCCAATCAATTTTAGCGAAGAAAGGATGTCTGCATAACAACATGAACAAAGATTCGTTATGTTATCTAGAAAAAGAGAAAGAAGGATGGCAAACAGAAATGGCATGGGAAAAACGATGTCGAACTACTTCAAAAACGACAATTACAAAGTCAATTCGAGATAAAACGTGGCACGTTGAAGACAGGAAACCAATAAGAGTGTGCATCATACAGGTTCGTGCACAAGTCTATGCGCTCGCTTACTTTCGAATGCACGCGTAGTTCAAGCCTTTCTCTTGCCAACCCAGCCGGTCTCGCGGGTCGCGCTGTAACAAGTTTTTGATGAAGAGTCTACAGGGCAGGGAGGTGCGCTGCTGGGGGTCTTGAGGAAAGTTTAATTGGACCACTCGAATGTTGCGCTCCAAGTCAGCTCGCCACTCTTGGTCTGACGCCGTTTCACTGTCCAACGGTTCAAAAGGAGTGGTACCGTACGCCATTTCATAAACAGTTACTCCGAGGGACCAAAGGTCCGTTGAATGGTCGTATGAGTCCTTGTTCACCTGAATGCAAGAAAGAGATCACGCGTTCAATTCAGGGGCCAATGAGAAGTACGACTGCCGAGACTAATTTGTGCTTGTATGCACAAGAGTTGCAAGAGCACTCAACGTGACACTCTTCCAAAGAAACCCAATAATATTTCTGCCTTTTGTCTCCCAATTTTTACCTGTTCGGGTGGAATGTAAGCCAACGTGCCAAGATGAGTCGACGTGCGCTCGCCAACTTTCAGAAACTTGCTCAGGCCATAGTCACACAACTTCAAGTAGCCCTGCCCATCAATCAATAAATTGGAGGGCTTCACGTCTCGATGCACAATTTGCTTCTCGTACATGTAGGCCAAGGCCTCAATGGCACAAGCCGTGTAAAACCGTAACGCCATCACTCCACCGCGCTTCAACCCTCGGCCCCACTCAATGTGCTGGTCCATGGACAGCGAAGGGGCATACTCTAGCAGCATGTACAAATGGTTCTCGCTGTAAAAGCTGTTGATCAGCTGGGTGTGCCAGGGAGACCCTTTTAGTGCTAACATGATGTCACGTTCATTGAGTGCTTCGCAAGCTTTGGCATCTCGCCTTCCTCCTTGTATACTGCCCCGCACCATGACCTGTGCAAGCAAAGAATATGTAGGCCAGAAGATGAAGGAATGACGCACAAGGAAAATGCAGAATAAATCAATTGAAGCGAGGAGAAGTGCAAGAGTTGACCCATTTGAGAGCGTTGAAGACATCGTTATGAAGTCAATGTTTAGGCACCGAACTTCTTTGCACCCTTCACGTACCTTCAAAGCAAATTTTTCTTTGGCGCTGCAGTGGGGAGCATCCCACACCACGCATTTCACGCTGCGGCGTTGGTGGCGGTCGTCCAGCAAACCATTTTGCTTCAATTGCGCCGGCAACACTTCCGGCCTCCCGAGCCACTCCCATTGCGCCATGGCAGTCGCTGCTTTCGCGGCTCGCTCGGCTGCACGCTGCTGGGCATTGTGGTTGGCGGCACTTGAATGGACACTCTGGTGAGCATGTCCGCTATCTTTCTCTACACACGCACTGTTCTCCTCCAAGGAGATGGCTGTCTCCTCCACCTTAGTATTCCCATGAGCGAGAAAGACAGCTGCACGGTTCACTAATACATTGTTCATGAGCATTCTGCCGACAGGATTTGAAATTCCTTCAGCCATAGCACTACCAACACCGCTTAGCAATGCACCTCGCGACGGAGTTTTCGACTTTCGAAAGCCAACCATCCGGCGAAGCCTCTCAGTGCCTGTCACAGCACGAGGCCGCAGCTCGACACCGTCGTCAACCTCATCTTGCCCGATGCTCGGGTTTAATCCTTTCATGGGAGGCGAATGAGGAGGCGACTCTGATCGTGCTGACCCTGGCTCACGCCCTTTGTGCTGCTTCTTCACCCCCAAGGGTGCTGGCCTTTGCCGCGCGAGCCTCCCTGTACCGCTACTTGGAGGCGTGTGCGTTCGGTCATTTCTCAAGCTGCCAGTCGGTGGTGGTGGTGGTAGCAGGTGTGGTGCAATGCTCGTGAACTTGTTACCATTAGAGGTGCTAGCACCTTCTGTATCGATTTCACCACACCGTTGTCTGTCGAGTGCAGAAGCTTGAGACGGTGTGGAGTCGAATTTCAGTGCTGGTCGGCCCCTGGGCGGCGGCACCGCTGCAACAGAAGGTGCTGCTGCCTCCGCGAGTGGTGGTGTGCGAACGCGTACCGGAGGCCTCGGTGGCGGGCTACGATTTTTACGGGTTTTGGGCGGCTCGGTTACTTCGGAGCTTGCCCTGCGCAGGGCGTTTCGCGGGCTTAGGCTTCGGCGCTCTTTTGTTTTGGCGATGTCAACGGTCTCGCTTCCCAGCCCGAAAGTGGACCACCAACCATCAATGAGACTCTCGGTTGCCATAGGTAAAAACTAAGCCTCGAGCTCCCTTTACTTGACGTATATGAATCAATTTGGTTGGGAAAGAAGTGCAGACACGTAAGGCTGGTTAGACATCAAGACTCATGACAGCTTCATGCTGTCATCATTGCCGATTACATAGTAGTATACAGTACTCCAAGAGAGTGAAAGATACGGTGAGGGATAACCCGCCGGGATAACAGTCTCACACGCCTCGAATATAATATTTTTTTACAGTGCTTCTTTGGATTGGCTGCGTCAAGAAGGAAGGAAAAAATGGCGCTTCGGCACACGCTTCGTGTGGCCGCACGGAACTCGGGCCGCTATGGGCTCAACCGGGCCGCGTACTCCTCGTCAGCACCTACTCTAATTCCGAGCAGTCAAAACTGCAATTCTCCGTTCAGTATGATCAGAGAGGTAGGCCTCCATATAACACCATCGATGATATGCTCTAACTGAACAGCATAAAAAGAAGTGCCCTCGTCTTCCATTGAAATATATGGTAGCTAAGAAGGGGGAAAAGGTCATAATTATTTAGCAATAGATGCACACATCACGTATGGTAGCTTTCATGGATCCATGTTATTCATGTTTGTCTGCGGCTCATCGCCGTTGCTTAGATGCATGAATTTGACAATGAAACGCTCGTGGGCATGGCGATCTTGGGCAATGCCGAAGCTGTCAAGGTTCGTGCCTCAATACCATTAATATGTGCCTTCGTAGAGTCCTTGATGCTACGTGATTACGTTCTGCGCCGCTCCAGCCCGTACTGTTGTTAAAAATCATCATCATCATCATCATCATCATCATTCGTCTCTAATGCTTGGCTACTAGGAACGGCTCATCCGAGAAATTATGGCCAAGGACGAAGTCGAATGGGACGATGCGAAATTGAAGTTCGATGAAATTGAACAAGCCAACAAAGCCTTTATGGGCCTGCACACTCTGCCGTACAAGGTGAGGATTGGGGCGAGCCACGCCAAGAGATGTACATGTATAGATGGGGAGGAGGGATAAAGTGAGGACGCGTTCTTAGAAGCCCTTTAATACAGTACGGAGGCACTAAAGCAGCAGAAGATCGCTTGATGCTGCCCTTTTTGTCCTCCTTTGTACCTTCGGCTTGATTCCATTTTTTGTTCTTCCATACTTCTCTCTCTTCTGCGCTATTATCCTCTCGAGGTGGGCATTGCGGGCGCCACGGCTGCTGCGTTCGCCACCTTCCCCCTGTGCTTTGACCTCAACACCGCCATGTGGTTCAACGAAAACTTCGTAACCGCTGACGTGGCCGACCCTGAAGACCTGGAAACCTGGTAAGTAGGTGTAGGAAAAGAGGCAGAGACAGTAAATCGTGGCCTGAGGGTGTGCTGTACTAGTATTTGTGCTCGACTAGTATTTCTTCGGTCATCTTTACTTGACTGCCAGTCCATTGAACCACTCCAACTTTGCGTACCAATCTCTCTCGCTGCAGGCTTGAAGTTGGGTCGTGGACTTGGAATTGGATGGAGCCTCCGCTCGGGCAGCTCTCGTTCTTCTTGCTCTGCCTCCAGTACTCCAAAGCACAGGTTGAGGAATTGCTGCTTCTTCTCTTGTCAGCGAAAAAAAAGCATTCTATTCCTTGCACCCACTCACTCATATGTTCTTTCAAGTTGCCCTGGGTCTTTCTCAGATTTCTTTGGTCTAAATAAAGTTGGGTTGCTCTGTTTTCAGATGGAGAAAGTGGGCTTGAAGCCCTACACGGAGTGGCTCCTGAAGCGCCGGGCTGCCAGCCTCAGCAGCAAGTATCCCAAGTACCACAAGGCCATCATCGAAGACTATTCCAGCGACACCGGGCTCTTTTTGTAATGGAGCTGAGACTCATCGGAACAGCCCTAATGCTATGCGAATGCTGCGGAAGCGTCTCGAAGCGTATAGGTTTGTTCTTCGTTCCGAATCAAGTTTTATCTGAAATAGATGCGAGGGGAGTTCGAGTCATATAGTGCACATTTTTTCTGCCATTTGTATCACGGGCCTGGCCATCCATGGATTTGCGAGTTTCGAATATCCCCATGGGGCTGTTCAATCAAGGTCCAAGGGCGTGGACCACAATTAGCAATTCCAATGAACTCGTTACCTCGCTCATAGCTCATAATGTTGCCTATCAATGTTAGTGCGCAGTATACAGAGGCAAATCCTGGGTCACTAGATGCCCCCCCCCCCCCCCAGCCCAAGCCTCTACGAATAGAGATAGAGAATACACGCGTAGATACTGGGATATGGGATACCGACATGGAAGTGATGGAAGTTTAAAATGGGAAAGTGCATTGGGATTAAGGGATTAATAAAAAAAAAGAAAAAGTACTCTTTTATGAGGTGTGCTCGAGGTTTGGATTCACGTGGCCGCGTGATTCACGCGACAAGGCTATAAATTCACTTCACGCTTGATTTGCGCGTATTTGCGCGTGATTCACGTGCTCTACACGCGCGATAGAAATACGGTTTATATGGTGCTATATGGCCATCTGGCATATGGTTCATGGTTGTATGGCGGTGTGTGGTGTCTGTGGTCTGTGGTGTCGTGTGCGCGCGAGTCTCTTAGTTCTTTCCTTTCTCTCCTTCCCTTCTCCTTAGTGTTTCTCTTCGAATTTTTACTCCTTACGCGCCATCGGAGTCGCCGGCGGGGGTCTTCTTTATCACGCGGCGTGTCTGGGCGTCGTCCGCAGCAAGGATGTCGGCGTAAATGGCCACGTTGATGATAAAAGCCTCACGGATTTCTGTCTGGTCTTCTGCCTCTTCTCAATGTCGTCGTCGTGTTTGCCTGGCATGAGCTCACCCACCAATACCCAGCCTTTCTTGTTGTCGTAAGACCTCGCACTTGACCATTCGAGATCAACTACGACGCGCCACTCATCCAGTTACGGCGCGCCGCTAACTTGCAATGATTGCATTCCCACCCAGTACCTGTGTGCCTGTGTGAGCTACTTGCCCTGGTTTTGCCACATCCCTCGAAAGGGGCGTGGTTCGTGGTTTCTTTCCAAAGTCCAAAGGGCACTGGTACTCTTTGCCGCCATGGGCGCCGTTCAAATGGATATAGTTAGTTTTCTATTGCACTCGAGAGATTCGTATAGATTCAATGATGACGTCACTATAATATGAGCAGATTCACGTGACGTGATTCACGTTGATTGGTGCAATTTTCAATTTCCCGTGATTCACGGCGTGAGTCCTAACCCAGGGTGTTCTTCATAATTCATGAATTTGATTTATGAATGAAGTATAAAACTGGAGTACAAGAGCACGCTCCGAATGATTCTATCTATTTCTACACATGGCACTCAAAGAGGAAGCAGGCCGCTTTTGTTGCATTCAAATCGCCCAGGAATAGCGAATAGGAATTTCCGTTTTAGGATCGCAAAAGAGAACCGATTTCATTCCCATTCGCGGCTGCGAAAACCCCAGCAGGCGTCCAGAGCGATTTGATGAAAGCGGTGAATGTGAATGGGAGTTGGGCGAGGCGGTTTCATTGAACCGGCATTCCGCAGCCCTTTCTTCACTTCGCTGTCTATTTGTTTCTTTCTCTCTATTTGTAAACGTCGCCCATGTCAACGTTTTCAGACACGGTACCGCTGCGGCCGCTGCGCCCGCCACCCGCTGCCATAGCCTCCAGGCCCGATTCCCCCTCGGGGGTTTCAAACACCATGTCTTGGATGTCGGCCACCCCGACCGCCGCCGACGCCGCCTGCGCCTGTTTGGCCTCCCACGACGCCTCCGACTGCGCACCACTGCCAGCCTGGGTGGAGAGGACCGTGCCGGTGAGCTTGGTGGGGGCGTCGGTGGTGGTGGTGGCGAGTTGCGCGCCCTTGAGCTTAGCCATGCCGCCCGCTTTCTTGGCGTCCTTCTTGAGGGTGGACGCGCGCGCGCGGCCAGCCAGCGACATCCGGAAGTCGCCCTCTTCCTGGGTCTCGTGGTTGACGATGTACTGCTTGGCCTGGGCCAGCAAGCAAGAGTCCTTGTTGGTTTGGTCCACCCCCTCCAGCTGGTCGTCGAAGTACACGCAAGCTTTGCGGTAAATGGCGTCTTTCTCTTCGGGAGTGAGTTCCGCCACCACGTCGGTTTCTTCGCCGGTGTGCTCCTTCGCCGCGGTCCAGTTCAAGAGGTAGGTTTGGAACGGGAGTTGGCCGGGGGCTCCTTCCTTGGTGGCAGTGCAGCACAGCACGGTTTCATTCACGCCCACCACTGAAACTTGCGGCACGTAACCTTCGCCCGACGACACCGTCTCGTACCTGAGTGGAATTATTTTGGGTGTGACGAGAAAATGCACGGGTGCTTACGACGCCATACAAAGAAAGGAGGCCAGACATGAGCATGACTTCTTTGACGTGGCACACGCAATCGAGACCCGCAAAAAGATGTGCACGCAATGAGAACATCTCTCGCTCAACCCGGACAATAAGCACCGACATCCAACAAGCATTAGGTAAGTTGTACCGAGTGTCGAAGGTCTCGCCGCCGCCTTCAAACTTGTAGTAAAACAAACTGTAAATGCTCCCGTAGGTGTCGCTGCCAAGGTAGGTCACCAGGATGTAGCACACGATCACCCAGGCGCACACGTAGTAGAACAGCACCAGCTGGTACTGCGCGTCAAAAGTGCCACCTTCGATGGGTTCTTGAAACCATTCTTGGCGCTCAGGGTACGGCAAAAAGTTGTCGGAAACCGAGTTGCATTGCTTGTACACGTCAGTGGTGCTCGCGTTGAGGAACGCCGCGTTGGCAAGGCCCGTGGCTGTGAACGCGACGCTCGGGTCCTTGCACAAGTTGTCGAACGGCCACGAGTAGTAGTAGTGGCAAGTGATCACCGCGTGCACCAGCACAATCAGGGCCGCAAACATGCGGGTGATGCGCACCTGGGATTGAAAAAAAAAAGCACCGGGAGATAATATGCGAGATTGGAAGATAGAAACGATCACGTGCGACGGGATATAACATATTGTCCCCAGCCTACAATTCGCCATGAACCAAGGAAAACGTAACCATTGAGAAGCGCAGTAATACCAGTTTGTCTCCGGTCGGCGGCTTCTGGCGGAAGACCCGCAAAATGCAGTACTTGTCGGCCCAGAACGAGCAGAAGCACGCGAAGGCGCTGTAGTAAAAACCCACGGGAAAAATGGCCGAGAAAAACATGGACATGAGCACTGTCTTGGCCAGGTCGGTGTACCGCTCCGCGAGCAGGTAATCGGTCCCCGTGTTGAGGGCTTTGGCCCGATCATCCGTGCCGGCAATGGGCGCGAGAATGCGTCGCTTGAAGAAGCCCCCAACGTCCATGGCGCGCGCGAGGGGAGTGGTGAGGGCGTCGGCGAGAAGCACTGCCTGAATGGTCCCAATGTAGTACCCCGACAAGACTTGCGGGGAGTGGGAGAGCCCGACAAAGTACAAAATCAGCGACGACGTGAAGCCGCGGGCCGTAACCGTCTTTTGAATGAACGACTTCTCCATGTCCTCCAGCTCGTGGTGGGTCTCGAAGCTGGCCACCAAGACTTTGTTCACCGAGGGCAAGACGCTGTTCCAGAACGAAATTAAAATCGCGCCCACAACGGGGAAGCCGTTCTTGAAGGCCGCGTCGATCGTGAAAAAGGTCACAACCAAACCGCAACCCAGGACAAGCCAGCTGATCATCTGCTGCTTGATGAGTTCTGCGGTGCCAACGTCCAAGTTCTCATACATCACTGAGGACGGCTCCGGCGCTTCCCGAATGGCCAGCAAGTTGCCTTTGAACAAAAACTTGGGGTCAATTTGGTCGGTGCGATCGAGCATGGCGGGAATAGTGCCCACGCACATCGCCTTGAGGCATGCGCGCTGGGACTGCTCTTCGTTGAAGATCACGAACACCTTGGAGGCTTGGTAGGTCTTGTGCTTCAATTTGGAGATTTGCATGTTGACCTTGAGGAGTTGCATTGTGAAGTACTCGAGCGTCGGGTCCAGGCCTTAAAAGAGGGGCGAGAGAGGTAAAAAGAGGAAGACAAAAAATACAAGTGGAAAGCTTCAGTGTGAGGAGATATAGTTTCCACACCTACACACCTACATCACTCCCGTACTAACTCCCAACGGTAACAACCACTCTACTTCACCCTCCATCTTCGCTCACCCAAGATTTCCATGGCTTGCTTGAAGAGCGGCTTCGCGCTTTGGTTCATAGACAATTGTGCCAAAAAGCCTTCGTCCACGTCCGACGCTCGCCGCCGGGCCTTGGCGAACCTGAGGAAGCAAATAAAGGGAGGAAATACAAGAAGTTCAAGATGTCGACCAAAAAGAGGGACATTCTGTATCGTGAGTTGTCTCCGTTCGTAGTTCAATTTGCGCTTTCAACAATTTCAGTCCGCATTTCACGCACTCCGTTGAGTCGGAGGTGAGTATCTATATTTTATTCCATGCCGACCTCTAATGGCATATGTAACTCACCGAGCTTCTTCAATCGCTTCCAGTTTCATTTCGTTTTCGATGAAGCGCTTCTTTTTGAACAGCTTGAGGAGCTTGCCGTTGTTGAGGCACACCGTAACCATGAACACCGGGCCAAAACGCTCCTCGAAGAAATCCTAGAACATACACAATAAGACAAAAGAAGCACCGGCGACGACGTTAGAATGATTCATATACGATTAATTTTAAAAAAAAAACTCGAAGACGAGACAGCCCTACCAAGGCTGTAAAAACAGCGACAACCAGAGGCGTAAAAGAAGACCCAAATGATTAAAAAAAAACAAGTTACACGAGACATTGGTTTCTTCGAAGAAAAATACCCACCTTCCACTCGTCAGGGTCAACGCAATCGGGGTTGGGGTCTTGAACTTCGATGCTGTAGTCTTGCGCGGTTTGTTCCATCAAATCAATCTCTTCCGCTTCCCGGTTTTGCTTCACGGCCAGCGCGGCCAGCACTGCCGTCACAAACACCATGGTCGTGAGGTCCATGATGCCAAACCAGCGCCGCACTTTGCACTGGCGCTTCCCCACGGTGAGCTTGTCTTCGTTTTCGATGATCTCCGGGAGGGCGGTGCCAATGGACAGGCCCTCTTCACCCACGTTTGGGGTGTTTTTATCGTCATCGTAGATTTGAAACTTCGAATCGCGCCACTGTCCTGCCGTCGTGTCGTACGACCCGTAGCGGGGCACATTGTCTTGGGGGAAGTGAAACTCGCCCGCGTACACCGTGCAATCCGCGTTGAGGCACACGCGCATTTCGTCCTGGCACCTCGCCGAACCCTAAGAGAGAGACCGCGCGTGCACGGAGAAAGCGAAATAAATCCAGAAAACAAAGCGAAAGTAAGTAGAAAGGAGCTTCTCATGGGGCCTTCATTGCAAAGGGTACGGCAAGGCTTTAGTGTGCTTGAATGATGAAACTGGGATAGATGTGGGGGAATGGTATCCAAAAAGGAATCAATATTTGCTTACCACAGTCTTGAATGAATTGCCCATTTGGGGAATGGTCGCATCATAGAGTTCGGTATCGAAGTAGCTTGCCATGGGCGTCTGCAGCAGCGCGCACACCACAAGCATGAGCCCGAACCAGAAGGACGTCGTGAAGTACATGGTGATGCCGATGCCTATTCAAAAATGACACGCAACAGTCGAGTCTTGGAAGATGTGGAAGAAAGTGCGGGAAAACAACGTTTTAGGTCTACTTGAACGTATTAGCATTGGCTTCAAGGATTTGCACAAGCACAGCCTTATGATCTGAGGGCTCAAGAACTCACCGAAATCTGAGAGTTGGTCGATGGGGGTGCTCAGGGGGTAAAGCTCGCTCTTGGGGTCGAACTCGCCAGCTTCCAGCTTGCGCTTCCCGCCTTCCTCCTGCACGTACCGCGGCAGCAAGTAAAGTTGGCGGTAGTGCTCCGCCTTCAAGCGCCGCTGCTCACGTAGCACTTTCTTCGTCATGGCTTGGGGCGAATCATCTGAAGTGCCCGCCAAGGGATTCGCTGTTGCCATGATGTGGCAAGCACGCGCACTTACTCGTGTCTCGTACTCCAAGCAAGCAGGCCACCTGGAATGTTGCAGAGGCAAAACTGATGAGGAAAATAATGATAATAATGTGATGAACGCGCGGATGACCTGAAAGGTTAAGGAAACAGCGCGTGGCACTCAAATCGCTTACAACGTGAATGCGATCCAATGAAGAGAGAATCCACGGA
>Ga0307931_1001566_pt1 | contig 15043 bp, 18 predicted proteins | sample OrgLakmetageno47_FD_201816 | JGI IMG/M metagenome (GOLD analysis project Ga0307931, IMG submission 201816) | Saline water microbial communities from Organic Lake, Antarctica - #47 | ecosystem: Environmental > Aquatic > Non-marine Saline and Alkaline > Saline | place: Antarctica: Organic Lake... | reverse complement strand
ACTGCTGGCAGGCCAACAGTGGGGAGAGATGGCATCGAAATATCTCGAGGGGCGCTCATTCGTTCTGACAATCCTCCGCTAGCACCCAATGCATTAGATAGAGAACTGTATGAAGCTCGGAGAGTTCCTGAAACAGATCCCCGCGCTGCATCAACTGCTGACCAACGAGATCTGGCCTTCCCGCTCACTGGTGGCTTCGGCTCTAGTGGAGGATCACTGAAAATGTCTTCGGCTCTTCGGCTGCTGCTGCTGTCAAATTGCTGTCATCAGCGCTCGCCGCCGGCATCTCAGTAAGCGACGGGTTGCACGCCGTCACGGGCGCAGTTCTTTCATCCAATTTATTATTCGGTGGATCATCACCGCCCATGCTTCCTCTTGCTTCCTTCAACGCTCCTACTTGCAGTAGGTGTGTGTGTGGCGTGTGGCGTGTGGAGTAAAATTTTTGGAAAAGGAAGGACCAAGAAGTGCGGACGAACGAAGGATTACGTATTTTTACTGAAACTAAAACGTAACATTCCGTAGTTTTTATTGCCGTTTTGGGGTCGATACCAAAATGGCTTCGACTGCGCATTTTGTCGGCCTCGCCTTTGGGCTGGTTGGTACGGCTCATGGCTGGTATCTTCCAGGCGTAGCTCCCCATGATTTTACGCGTGGCGAGCGCGTTGAGCTGAAGGTCAATAAATTGACATCAACGCGAACACAGGTAACGTCTACAACACCATCTCACACTGCAGTGTGCCATTAATTTCGGCCCACGAGTATTGATCTTTACTGAATCGAAGTGAAGTAAAGAGCGTGTAAGCGTTATAGATAACGTACTTGTTTTGCCTACAAAGGGGATAACACCTGAAGATGAGGCGTGAATCTGTTGTACGCCTGCAGCTTTAGAACGCTACCCTTTTCATGTGCCTCTCTTGCGGGCCGACAATAACCACTTTTGTTGGGACTGGAGCCCATCTAAATTATGTCTTGAATTCCCAGGTACCCTACGACTACTACACGCTGCCTTTTTGCAAGCCAGCGCACGGAGTGCAAACGTCGGCTGAGAATTTGGGAGAGTTTTTGACCGGCGACCGCATTGACAACTCGCCGTACATGCTGTACATGCGGGACGACACCACATGTAACATTTTGTGCCAGCAAGTGTACGGCAAGAAGGACGTGGAAGTGATTGAGGCCGCTATCGACGAGAACTACCATCATAATTGGGTGCGTGGCAGCTCCTGCCTTGGTTGAGAGATGGGAGAGGAGTGAATGGTTGGTTTTGGGTGGCAGGGTAGGGCTATTGCACATACGAGTCACGAGCTTGAGTATCGCCACCCTTCCTGAATGCGAAGGAAACTCATTTGTTGCCATCTGCATTGTAATTTCTACCTAACCCCCTCTTTGTTCCCAATCACGCCCCCCCCCCCCCCCTTCAGTATCTTGCTACCTTTGCTGCTACGGCTGCTGCCAACTATTCCTGCTGTTGTCAACTGCTCCCATTTTACTCTTGCCATCATACATGTGCTGTTCTCACTAGATCATTGACAACTTGCCCGCGGCGTCGATTGTCGAGTCGTCGGGCTTGGTGGAGACCTCGTACTCCAAAGGCTTTCCCGTAGGGTTTAAGGCACCGCGTGGATGGTCTCCCGACAAGGCACCGGCCTCGGACGAGGTATGCACAGATAACAGTACTGCGTGTAGCAATTTTTTTGAACATAGGAGTCGTCAGTGGTGTGCCCCCCTCCCCCCCTCCTATATGTCTATACATGTGCGCATTAGTCAAACACCTCTCTCACTCTCTCTTTACTCGATTCTTCCCCCTCTTTTAGAGCACCAAGCACCTCAAGGGCATGGGTGGGATGATGAAGGAAATGGACGCGAGCGCCGACTACTTCCTGTACAACCACGTAGAATTGGTGGTCAAGTACCACGAGCTGGGCCCCGATTCCAACCGGGTGGTCGGCTTTTACGTGCAGGTGCGCTTCAAAAATACATCTGATTGGTTGGCATTTGCTTCTTAAAATGTCCACTATGTGTCCTTTTTTGTATGAAAGGTGGCTGCTCTTTCTTCCTCTCTCTTTCAATGCCATGCCTTGTCACACTCTCCCTCTATTTCCATCTCTCCATCACCCCTCTATCCCCCCTCCCTGCCTTTCTCTCTTGCATACTTCTATGATCAACAGCCCCGCTCGGTGCGTCACTTTTTCGCCAACGGCGAGCACTGGAACCCCAACTCGGCGGACGACTACATGCCCTATTTGACCACCTGCGAGAAGTACGCCGAAAACCCGATTGTGGACGCAGCCAAGGACAACGCGGAATGGTCCGGCATGTTTGACAACGGCGACGACGGGAAACAGGTGTGTTCAAAAGAACGAATCAATCGAAAGAATCTTCTTCGCATATTTTTGACTTCACGTCACATCAACCTCACCTCTCCCTCATTTCTCCTCATTTCTCCTGTTTTTCTTCTTCTTTACTGCCCTCTCGCGCGCACTCCCTTGGTTTCCATCTTTCACAATTATTCCCCATTCTCTAATATAGTACGGCGTGAAAGGCGACGTGGAGCCGCAAAAGGTCGAGCCAGGCACCGTGCTGTTCACCTACGACGTCACCTGGCGCCCCTCCGACATCCACTGGGCCTCCCGTTGGGACATTTACCTGAGCATGAACAACGCGGTGCCCTCCAAGGTGGGTGTGGGAGAGTGGATGCCGAGAAGCGGAAGTGCCTCGTTTCATGTATATGTTCTCTCGATGATCTTTACTCTCATCTACCTTGTGCTTCCTCTGTGGTTCCCCCCCGGTCTCTTCACGTCCCCCCAAAAAAGGTGCACTGGTTTTCCATCATCAACTCGTTGATGATCGTGGTGTTCTTGGCGGCGCTGGTGGGCATGATTTTGCTCCGGGCCGTCTACGGCGACATCAGCCGCTACAACCAACGCTCCGATGAGGTGCGGTAACGCTTATTTTTTTTTTTTAACAATTGGTCTGCTCTCTTTGTTTCCGTGACAATTTTCTCGAACCTCCTCGAACCTCACAGGCCATGTTTATGTTGAAATCCTATGATTTGCTTTGTCTTGGCGGTTTATCGTCTACAATATGCTTGCATGATTCCGGATCCTTGCTCTCTTTACTCCCACAACAGGTGAAGCCCATGACCGAAGAGCAGAAGATCGAAGAGCGGGAGGAGTCAGGCTGGAAGCTCGTGCATGCAAACGTCTTTGCGCCACCGCAACAACCCTTGGCCTTCTGCGTGGCGGTGGGCACCGGCCAGCAGCTGTTGTTCTCGGTGCTGGCCGTGGCCTGTTTCGCAGCGGTGGGGTTTCTCTCGCCGGCCAACCGAGGCAGCTTGATGCTCGCCATGCTCTGCCTCTTTTGCTTGTTCTCCTTTGGGGGAGGCTACCGCGCCGCGCGCCTGCACCGCGCCTTCCGGGGCGCGTCCTTCGAGGCGCCCGGTCTCTCGATGGCGTTCTGCTTCCCCGGCGCGGCGTTTGGCGTGTTCGTGGTGGCTAACATCATGCTCCACGTGCTCAAGTCCTCAGGTGCGCTACATTCGTGTTTGTAATCTGTGTGCGGTGTGCCCATGGGTTTGTTTGTAATCGGTACGTTTTTCGATCTTCATGCATCTCGCGTTTAGTTTGAACTCCACGGAAAGTTTCTTGGTGTTCCCTGAAGTACGGTGACGTTTCAAAGTCGCAATTGTTGTTTTACGATTTTGTTGTTGTGATTGTGGGTGTTGGCTCATGCTCTCATGCTTCACTCTTTGTACACATGTATGCACTTCGCCTTCCTATACAGGCGCGGTGCCCCTTGCAACCATGGGCGCAATTGTCTTCTTTTGGTTCGGCTGCGCGGCGCCGCTCAGCGTGATGGGCGCCTATTTTGGCTTCGCCAAAGAGCCTCCCATGGAGTTCCCCATGCGCGCCGATGCCATTCCGAGGCCGGTGCCCGACCAACCGTGGTTTTTGGGCCTGGTGCCGACGGTGGTGCTGGGCGGGATTTTGCCGTTTGGGGCTTGCTTCGTGGAACTGTTTTTCATCTTGAGCTCCATGTGGATGGACCAGTACTATTACGTGATGGGCTTCACCTTGCTCGTGTTCGGTCTGCTCCTGGTCACCTGCGCAGAAATTACCGTGGTCCTGGTGTACTTCCAGCTATGTGCCGAAGACTACCACTGGTGGTGGCGGTCGTTCCTGGCGTCCGGCAGCACGGCGATTTACTTGTTCCTGTACTCCGCGCTGTACTTCAGCAAGCTCGAGGCTAATCTGGCAGTGACCTACGTGATTTACTTCGGCTACATGTTCCTGTTTTCCATGGGCATGTTTGCGCTCTGCGGCTCGATTGGGTACTTGGCTGCGTACTACTTCATCTGCGCCATTTACTCCAGCGTGAAGCTCGATTAAAAAAGGAGGGAGGTGAGTGAGTGGAAAGTCATTGACCTCGGCACGGTGTTGGGTGGATAGAGCTCGAAAGAAAAGGTAAAGGGATATATTGCGGTGGAAGAGGCCCATAGAGATGGAAGAAGGCCTATGGAGATGGGCACGGAATGAGCAGGCGATTGAGTGGAACGTCGTTGACCTCGGCACGTCATTGGGTGGATTAGGCTTGGAAGAAAAGAGAAAGGGGCATGATTCGGCGGAAGTTCCATGGAGATGGAAGAACGCCTATGGAGATGGGCACGAAAAGAGCACGCCATCTTCCTCTTAGGCAGCTCGGCGTGCTCTTTAAATGCGGTTGCGTGTGGTTTGCGCCTGCAACCGCGCATTGGCATTCGACTGGCCCTTCCTTTGTGAGGCTTTCTAGATATACTAATACATACTAATACTAATTACTTATATTTCATAATTTCATAGCGCCAGCACAAGCCGCATACCTACACTTTATCGATAGTTCCCATCTCCCGATCTCGACTACCCCGACTTGGCATATTTAGCAAAGGAAGGATATATATTTTTTAGTTGCTGGAGCTGCTGGAATAAGCCTCAAGTTATGAGTCGCGTATAAATTTAAGGCGGGGAAGAAGGTTAGAACTTCGGCGTTTGGCGGTTTGATGTCACAGGAAACCGAAATAAATACTCTAGGATACATCGATACGTGGATGTCGGCCATTTCTTTGGTCCGAATTAAAATTGGTGGTAAAATATAACATAGCTACATATATGTGATATCTGAAATGCAGGTGGTATTGGTGTGGGAAAAGAAAATGAAAACACACGTCGAGGTCGGAGCAAGTGCCTTCTCAACGCAGGCAGCGGAGCCTCGTTTAACCGATCGTTCGGGCGGACTTGTACGGCGACTCCGCTTCGGCCGGTTGCTTCGGCCCGAAACTATTGAGCAACGGCGTCGGCTGCGGCTGTGCAAAAGGCACGCTGCTGAGAGGAACGCTGCTGAGCGGCACCAGCTGCGGCTGCGGCTGCTGTAGTGGGGGTGGAGGTGGTAGCGGTAGTTCAGCGGTAGGCAGCGGCGGTGGTGGGTACACCGGGTGTGGTGTGGTGGAGAAGGGAATGCCAAGCCACGAAGACGTCGGTGGGTGGCCCTGGGACGCCATGAAGCTGTACAACGAGTGCGACACGCAAGCTGGCTCGTAGGAAGACGCCCCCTTCACCTGGTGGTAGTCCCAGGGCGCGGGCTGGTATTCCGCCGAAGCCGCAGACCTCGCAGCGTACCACAGCTCCGCGGCGTACTGCGCGTACTGGTTGTAAGGGGAGGTGGGTGGAGGCGGTGGCCTCGCCAGAGCACTCACGCCAGCGGCCGCATCGTCGTCTTCGCTGTCCAAGTTGGTGTACTGGTTGTTCGAGTTGTGGTGGGTGTAAGCGTCGTATGGCGTGGATGTGGGCGCGAATGGATGGGCAGCAGCACCGGCACCAGTGGAAGGTGGAGGCGGCGCAACAAACGAATGGCTGCCCGCAGGAGGGACCATGCCTCCACTGCCATCGCACGAAGATGGTGTCGCAGAGGGGCCTGAATTGAACGCGTAGCGACCGTCCAGGAGGTTGCTCTGGCAAGCATCAGCGGTGGACGAGGTGGGAAGGTGCAGCGACTCCGCATCGCGCTCATGCCAATGAGCTGCAACCGATTCAGGCGCCATCGAGAGCACCGAAGAAGGAGTTGCGCTGGGAGAGGTGTTGTCGAAGATGCCCCCGCTTCTACCCTCGTCGTGTTTGTCATGTTTACTTCTTCTCTCGCCACTGGTGGTAGTAGTAGACCATGCTTCGCCTCCTCTGGCACCGCTGCTCACCGGGGCGGGTTCGTGGTGTTGCGGGCACTGTTGGTTCGACGGAGCCAAGGCGTGGTTGAGCTGCGCTTGCTTTCTCGCCACCGTGGCCTCTAGGCCCTTCACGCCGTCTTGTAATGTGCTCACCAGCTTCTTCTTGCGGTCTCGGGTCAACTTGGCGTGCATCCGCGCGCGCTCCTTGCGCAGCTTCTCCAACTCCACTTCCGACAGCTTCCGGCGGGTGCCCGAGTGCGCGTCCACCACCACGCCGTCTTTCCAATTCACCGACTGCCCCGGGCCCAGCACAGACGCCGCTTCATTGGCCGCGTAGGAACCGCCGCCGACTCCCACGGCGCTCCCCCCTCCGCCGCCGCCCCGGTGGCTGCTGTGGTTCCCGCCCCCGAGCGCGGCTCCCCGGCCCGAGTACGCAGACGCGTCTACATGTGCGTGCCCTCCCCCGTTGCCATTTTCGTCTTCGTCGTTTCGGCAATGGGCCATGTCCAGGAGAATGCCCGCGAGCTGGATTTTGAGCAAGGAATCGTCGAGGCGGGACACCTGGTTTCACAGTAACATGTATAGGAAGCAAGAGAAGGAATTGTAAGCGGACCCATGTGCGGGAGGAAGTATCTAAAATCCAGTAGTTATTGGAATTTTCAGAGGTGTTCAACTTATATTGGGTGAAAGAAAAGCAAATAGAAAAGTAAACTTTCAAAGGGTACGATACATATGTTTCCAGGACAGAATTTGGTTCACTGCAACGCCTAACGACTGTACTTTTTGAATCACCTCTTGTTCGAGAACTTCTGCTCGAGAACGAAGTGACTGAAGGTATGCTTTTTTGCGAAGACGCGTGCGCCGCGCATGCTCCCGGTTCCGTTCGCGGCTGCAGTAGAACACAGGCAAGTACATGTAAGTACACAAAAGTAAGAGGCGATGAAGGAAGAATCAGACGAATCGTACAGGCGATGGTGGCCACTTTCTTTGACAGCACGCACCTTTCAGCCAAATCTGCTGCATTCGCCAGATCTGTCGTCGCTTCTGAGTCTGAGTCGGCTCCTTCTTCGTCTTCTTCGTTTTCGTCAACCTCAGAGTGGCTGCGCTTTTGCGTGTCCCTCGTATGTTCATTGAAAATAGCCATAACTGTTTCCGGGCTCGCCATCGAATTCAGGAAGAACTAACAAGAAAAGAGTGAGATGGCGCGTGAGTTTGTGGACGAACAGGTGCTGTTTACAGCGGCCCGGCGTCCCCAAGTACAGATAGTGCGGACCTGAGATATGACGACGTCGGTTGCAAGTGCGCACCGATTTCAACGAGGGAGATGACATCACACACACTGGTTCGGTAAAATGACGTGACAGATGCTCATATTTTTTCTGTTGCTTTAAGAATCGCTGCAAGAACCACCTCGGAGAAACGTCACCCGAAACTCTGAACTCAAAGCACTTCATCGGGGGAAAAGAATGCTTGAGTTTACTTTTGTTCTTTTGTTTCCTCCCTTTTTCTTCCTTCCACCCACCCACCGACCAGTTCACAAATTCAAGGAGGTGCATGTGCATGCATTATTAACTCATCATACCATACATATATATCACTGAGATGACTATGAATCACAAAGCCTAGACCCTGCCATGGTGGAAGAAGTGACGACGATAGTAGACTTTGCTCAGCATACACTATCTTGCTAGAAATTATAATACACCATTATTCTCTACAAATATCAAGCAGCATCATTAGGATCACCTCTACAATGAAGCGGCAAAGCGTGGCCAAACCGGCTAGCGTATGTCCACGCACGCAGGAAGCACGGAGCAGCTCGGTGCGGCGTAGCGTCTCATTTGCGCAGGCATTGTCTGAGGCATCTTGCAGTGAGCTCTTTTCCATAATATGCTGCTGTCTGTGCGTGACCTTCACGTTCACGTGTGCCTTTTTCATGCCCGAGATTTCGGTAATAATCAGTGACCGCATAATGCCCGACGGTCTTGCGCGCTCTGACGACGGGCCTCAGTCAAGGCACGGTGGCGTGACGCCAAAAAATAGACGCGATACTGCTTATGCCTGGCGCAATGACACCGACCGCGCCTGTGCGCAATCTTGCCTGCAAGGAGGTGCTGGAGGCATCTTTTTGCAACCGTTCAGCCACTCCTACGACGCGGTCGGTTCGTCGAATGCTTTCGACGGGAGGTGGCCGCTTGAAGCCATTGTCCAGACAGAAATTTGCGGCGGCAGCCCCGGCGATCCTAGCAGTGGCAGCGACGAGAGGAAGAAAAAGCGGTCGGTGTTTGCGAACGCGCCTTATGTGCCGTTTGACGCCCGCCTTCTAGACCAGGAAGGGCTTGTCCTGATTGGTGAAATGCGCCACCCTGAAATCTCAGACCGCGCTGCGGCAGCTGCAGTCCAACGCCGCAACCGCGCCAGTGGGAAAGGCACTCTGAAGTTACCTGCTTCGGCTACTCCTGAGCAAGCTCGTTTGTTGAAGAACGCAGTGACGGAGGACAGCACGAACGTGAATGCACGAGTGCTTGCAAACGTGCCAAGGGGATACAATGCTGACCGAACGGTTGGTGGCACATCAAGATTCATTACATTAGAGAAATTTTCGTTCATTCTTGTTTTTTACATGTTTACAGTCTTAGGTCAATATAAGAATCCTTTCCTTGTATCTTTTTTTGTCTTCTCGCTCGATATCCTTCTCTTCTACTAGACGGCAGCAGTGCGGCGAGCGAAACGAGTGCTGTCCTCCTTCGACCTCGTGCTCTTGGGAGCCTGGGAAATCGACCCAGTGCAGCGGCGAGCTTTACTGAACGTCTTGCGCGGAGTTGATGCAGTAGCTACCATGACTGACGCCCAGGTTGTTGCGAAATAACCCGAAATACACTAGTCCTAGTGAAGCCAAATTCCCAACTAATCCCCGTTATCTCTCTAGTTCTCGATAGGGTTATTCCACACCACAGGTGGTATGATGAAAGGAAAGATAATGTTTTCTGTGAGAATTTCTGTGAAAGTTCATCTACATGCGATTTCTAGTGCGATACTTTTGATGGCGCCACTTTTTTTTTACAACCTTGCGTGTGCGTCATACAGGTGGCGTCAGCGCTCCAACTGCCCAACGAGTCAATTCCCTTCGAAGCCCCCACTGAAGAGCAAATAGCAGCAGCTGCGCTACCGTTCCAGAAACGCGCCCGCGCGAACGCCACGACCAGTAGTAGCAGTAGCGGCGGTGACAGCGCCGGAGATGCGCGGCGGATGCGGCAAATGCGCGAGCAGACTGACGTGGACATTCGGCTGTTTCACCACGCAACGGCTATGAGCACCGCTGCGTTTCGCGCACCCTCACTGAGCCCGGTGAGAAGGCAAAAGAACAAGAAAACAGTACCGAAACCACTTAGAGAGGGTTTTTGCGTGACCTGGAAGGTGAAAGGCGTGTCTACGATAACGTTTTAGCTCGAAAAAAATTTGTCTGTCCCTGCTAGCAAGTTCTACAAACTATTTTTATTTTTCCTCTCTAACCTGGCTTGTACTTTAATTCTTTGTTTTAAGTAGCTGCCCTTGGCTCATTCACTTTTGTCATGCCGCTTTTGGTTGCGTGTTTGGGCCATTGCAATCGCAGGGAATGTGCAACAAGGGAGCAGCCGATGAGCTCAAGTGTGCACTCTCTGCGGTATGGCTGCTCTTGGATATGAATAAATGTCTACTTTTACTGTTTCCCAATTTATTTTCTGGCTTACTTTCTTCGACCCATTTCGCTTTGTTGTGAGTGCCTAAATCCTCTAATAATTTATATTTGTCTGGTTGCGTATTCTGCTCATGTAACCAGAGCGCAAACAAAGACACTAAGTACTTGGCCGATCGGCATGTTTGCGGCGAGGCTCTAACGAAAACTGCCATGCCTATGGCTAGCAAGACCACAAGCGAGGAATAAATGAAATCATTTCTGAGCCAATTACCGAAATCGATATGTGCATCGTTGGCTCCCTCTGACGATTTTTAATTACAGCAGTTGCGGCATTTCGCATTTCGACAAGCAACTTTTTGTTTTAGGTGGCCCTAAGGCTTAAAATCCCACGCTGATTTTGAATAGCTCTAATTTACTAATTCTATCACCTAAAAACTGAGCTCCTGGGCGTTTAGCGCTGAATTTGGACCTACCTAACCCCTAACGGCCTAGCATAGTGTGTTATGTTTGGACGTTCGGACATATGGATATGGAATATGAGAATACGAAGTAACTAAATTTTACTATTCTTATCAAGAACCAAGCATTACATGAGAAATAAAAGAAATGGTTTTGCTCTACTCAGGCGATTGCCCGTTCTCATTTCTTCTTTGTTATTTTGATTATATCGACAGCCGAAGCCGGCAGCGAAACTTCTAGCTGAAAATATGAACTGAAACATGCAGTAATGAGCGAAGGCGCCTGTTTGGCGAAAGAAAAATAAACCAACAACACCTCATTCTCAGATGAGGCATTCAAGTCTCTCTCTATCGCCCCCAAGCTCAAATTGGGATTTTAAACTTCTTCTGAGTTCCATTTTCAGCTGTTTTAAAAGGGTAGAGTCTTTAATCAAATCCTTGCGCCCACCGACGTCTCGATTCCAGAAATCTTTATGGTAGGCACTGATCACGTTGTCGAGGCCGTGCAAAGGGTGGCTTAAAACATACGGTGCAATGATAGTGTTGCGATTTAGCACCGCTGCGAGCCGCGAGAATCCGCTGCTCGATGCAATCAAAACATTCGCCATTACTTGAGCTTGAAATGCAAAGCCTTCTGCCGTTTCGGACCCATGTGCTGTTCAGAGTAGAAGATTGCCCCAATGAGATACAAGAATTGAATGATAGTGCATGTGCAGAGGTATTTCGGACTTACCTATAAAAGCTGTGTTTGGGAAAGCGTTGACTATTGGAGCGACGTCTGGATGACTGAGGATTGTGTTGGCTTTTTTATCCTTCAACGTGTGAGTAATGTCAGTAAAAACATGAACCTTTAGGCAGCTTGGCCGAATAACGTCTTCAACCAGGCTCAAAGCAAACATTACCCAGGATGGGCTCATCCACTTTTCACGGAATGCTGGGACAGTGGTGTCTCGTAACGTTGTATTGTGTGCATTCCCCATGGTACTGAATCGTGTACTCGCAGCACCTCCACTTCCGACCCGTACATGTGCCGACACTATCACTTTTCCTGTGTTCATTTTATCTTGAGGGATCAGAATATTCATCTTCGGACTTTGGTAGGTCTTGTGAAACGAGGAATAGTAAAGCTGTTGCAGTTTGGGCCGAGTGATTGACACATTGTAGTGCCATAAGATATGTTTCAAGTCGACATGCCAAATCGCATCGCATTCCGATGAGCCTTCCGCCACAGGGCTTGGCTTCCTAGAAGGTAGTGTCAAATGCTCAGGAAAGCAGCGGTTACCGTGCTTACCGCCAGATAGCATGCCATTCTCACCTTCTGTTGTAAAACTCAACGAATTACACCACAGAGCGTGCGGTCCGATATTCTCTCCCGGTGGGCGATCACTGAATACTCCCCATTGGAGCTTTTGTTCACCGCAAAGTGTGTCGGGCGTCACAAATTGGCTAGAATCACATTCGAGGCTAATGCGAGGAGCGGCATTACTGATATGCCGGGTGTGGTTCGACGAGCCTAGCATCTTGCCAAGGTTGTGGCATATGTTTCGTGGAATTGCGAACTCTACCTCTTGCTCCGAAATGAGCACGAAATGCAGCAATGCGTTGATGAGCCCAAAGCTGTTCCCAAGGCCACCAATGCACCTCCCTTTAGGGACTACACAAATCATGATATTATCTAACTAACTGCTACTAAATGTCAGTGTAATAAGATATCTCATGGCACCTCGACTTGCATGAGTCGTTCCTTTTCTTAGCGCCTAGCTAGAGCTCGCTAGCTATGCTTGGAATCAATGACTAAAATAGAACCTCTCTGATAATGTATAAAAAGCTGGAGGCTGGAGGCTGATGAGCTGATAAGCTGATAGCTTCTGTACTTCACTTTTTTGTGCAATGAACACCCCTGGGTATTAGAGAATTTTCGTTCGACGACGCTGTCGTGCTCTCGTCGTGAGTCGTGATCGCAAAAAAAAAAGAAGAAGAAGCGGATCACAACGAGAAGAGGCAGGCGAGGCTAGAGGCAAGAGAGAGACTAGCGAAAAGCTAATGATTTAGAAATAATATATAATATATATAGGGACGGCTTTCAATGAATTTCGACGGGGTTGACTTTCTTGTGTTGAGAACGCGATCAATCGCACAACTATCTTGCACGCGAATTCTCCTTGTTCTTTGCCCAGTGTATTAATAACTCTTAGTCACCTACGAGTTGTTATTCATCGGCTGACGCCATTGTTTTGGCTCTCCTTGAAAACATAGTCTAGATCTAGACCTAGCTTTTTTGGCCACCATATTTCGTTACTAATTCTATCATTATCATTATGATTTCACACGTGGTGATCCTAAGCGCCCTACTAGGCACTGTCGCTCACGGCGCTCCCGTCATTTCGAAAGCCCGCGGCGAGTCAACGCTAGAAGTTCCAATATCGCCAGAATTCTCAGAAGTGCGCAATGCCATGAGTCGCTACCAATCGTTAGATTCTTTGCCGCCAGCAAAGGCACAATCACCTCCTCCGCCTCTCAAGCGCCAGGCGCGGAGGTTGCCTCAACTTCCATACAGCGTGTTTGATGCAACGCTGAATGAACGAGAGCAGCGTTGCCGGGAAGAGTGCGTTGCACACTTTACGAAAACATTTAAATACACTGAGGCGACAATCTGCGAGGCTCATTTGTTGCCAAAACCCACTCTAGCAGCATCAGCGACCAATGAAGCAGAGCCAGTAGCTTCAACAGCCAACACTCAACTAGCGTTCGATTCTTGCGGTATACGCCCACGCTTTCTCGGTTGCTTCACTCCAAGAATGTGTTCCTCGCATACTTATTTCTTATTTTTGCAAAGGCTACTCCTGATCACCTTCATTCTCTCCTTGACTTCCCTTTTGTTTACACCACATTCTTTGTTCGTGTTAGGAACGGGCGTTGATGCAGGGCTGTACAGCGGCTGTGTGGCTTGGTGCGACCCCAAAGAGCCGCGCACGAACAACACTTTCCGTTTCGACAAGGTGCGGGGTAACAGAGGAGGATGGCTAAGCCGTGCCATGCGAACAATTTACAACACCCGCTAAGTCTCAATATTGCTTCAAAAACAGCTTGAAGAATCTTTCTTGCACACGCATCAGGGTTTGCCAGCTAGACAGAGATTTATATCACTCGAGAAAAAGTTTGGATATAGACCGTGCTCTTTTATTTCATTATTCTTGCTTGCGCCTTCATCAGGTGTTTCAGCTCGTGGACAAAATAAAGTCGGCTGCTTCGCACGTCAAGGAGCAGTGTGCCTCCGTACAGGGCGGAGGTGGGTCCATTGTGATTCAGCGGCGCAGCACCAAGGAGCGTGGGCAAGTGGTGCAAACGGCCGCTTGCAAGCATGGCTTTCAATCGGGGTTTGCCACTCTGCTGGTCACGCAGCAACGGTTGCACGGCCTAGACCGGCTGAACGTGCCGGTAAAAGAGGGCAAAAAAAAAGCGGGTGTTCTTGTGTTGACTTTCAGCTCACACTTATCTTTAGGTTTTCTCACTTTGATCGCGTTTCTATTTGATACTGTCTCTTTTGCGCTTCTGTTTTGTTGCTTGCCTAGGTGGCCTATTACGAACATAACGTCATGGAAAACCCGCGGCGTCAGCGTTTCTTTTACTGGTACAATCTCTGTGTGCTTGTTCTTGACTCTTCGGTGCCTCGTGCACTTTCCTTCTTTTGTTACTTCACCCTTGAAGTCCTCACTTCTCTTGGGCTCCGCCTGCGTTAAAGGTGGGGAGGAACAGACGTCGCCACATCCGCAGCTGCCGAATGCTACCCCATTTACCGAGACAATCCTCAAAAGCTGGACTCTTGCACAGAGAAATTGCAATCGAAATGGAGCGATGAATTAGCAAGGCTTGTGTTTGTGCTCAACAATCCCAAGAGCACGATTGGAGAACTTCCGATGTCCACGAGTAACGCTCCACTGGTACAAATGACTGCCTATAACCCTCAACTTTGCTTTACAATTTGCTCACGTACATCGCTCGGAAGGAGAACAGATTAAGTTGTTTCGGATCGTTTGTCTTGTCCTATTCGCGTGTTTGATTTTTGCAATATTTTTGCTTCCCTTCAACCTCTATATCAGTTGAAGCAGCGCGTGTCTTTGCGTGCTTTGGACAATGTCTCTACGAGCCACACCGCCACCCGGCATTTGGGCCAAAACGCTACGGACGCTGCGCGCGTGTTCTGCTTGTCACACGAAGGCTTGAGAATGGAGCCTTACTACAGCAAGTGTGTCGTGGCCATTGCGCATGGACTCGCACTCGAAAGCGAGGTCTCAGACGCCGAGCTCCCCAGCCTTCGGCTCGTGTAGTTCTGTAGGGCCAAGAATCGTGCAGCTGGTTTCGCTTTTAGATAACACTTGGATAGAATCAGTTATAACAGGTATCATAAATCTGATGATGAAAACAAGTTTAGGTCACTAGGCACTAGGTCACTAATAATCCTTGCAATTCTAAATCTGAATTGGGATGGCTTTTTTATTGATTGTCCTCAAAGTGAGAGCAAGGTCCTCACTTCTCTTGGGCTCCGCCTGCGTTAAAGGTGGGGAGGAACAGACGTTACCACATCAGCAGCTGCCGAATGCTACCCCATTTACCGAGACAATCCTCAAAAGCTGGACTCTTGCACAGAGAAATTGCAATCGAAATGGAGCGATGAATTAGCAAGGCTTGTGTTTGTGCTCAACAATCCCAAGA
>Ga0307931_1001565_pt1 | contig 15045 bp, 15 predicted proteins | sample OrgLakmetageno47_FD_201816 | JGI IMG/M metagenome (GOLD analysis project Ga0307931, IMG submission 201816) | Saline water microbial communities from Organic Lake, Antarctica - #47 | ecosystem: Environmental > Aquatic > Non-marine Saline and Alkaline > Saline | place: Antarctica: Organic Lake... | reverse complement strand
CTGAAGATGGAAATAGCAGCAGCAACGGCAACCGCAACCACAGTAGTAGCGAACTAGAGCGAAACCCAGTAGTGGTGAGCGAAGGAGAAGCCGTGTCGGTGCCTTTGAGTTGGCGTGACGGAACGCCGGTAGCCCACAACCTCCAGCAGCGCCGATTAGGAAGCAATACAAGAGCTCCCGTGACACTTGCTGTAGCTCACCCAGGTACTCCATTCGACGCGTCAACTTCTTCTGCTCCTTCAAGTAAAAGCCGAGGGCACTTGATTTTGCCGCCAGCGGCGATCCCGCCTGAGCCTCGCGGCCTGGGATTGAACCCCCTCGAGCGGCATTTACAGACGTTTGACTACCAAGCACGCCGCTTGGATGCTGCGATGAGTGCGTTGTTCTGAAGTTGAAGTTCCTGTCTCGCCAACTTTTACTTTCTGGTTCTTTTTGTCTTTATATTTTTACTAACAATTGCTTTGTTCGTTGCTGTTGATTTTATTTGCTAATGCTGCCTAGATAACGACTAAGATTTAAATTCAGATTGATGCTAAACCTGCTTTTTTCATTCAAAAAGCAAATGGGAAGGGTTATTTCTGGATGCAGTTTTGAATTCAGATATAGGGGATTCGGCTTCTGGCTTCAGCGCCTTGGTGTAACTTCTCCTTTTTAAAAATATCACATTACTCTGGTATCTATTTTCTTCTTTAAAAAAAAAAAGAAAAAAAGAATATAGATATATAATTAGAAATCCGCGTGTGTTATATATTATAGCGAAAATATCCTGCATTAGCGAAGGACAACCGCACGAAGACCAAAGGCCACACAGGGCGTTTAAGTTACAAGTAATATGTGATGCTAAAAATCAGTAGGTGAATAAAGTTTCTCCCTGCCTCCCCTTTGATTAATGCCTACTTGCGAATGGCGCCCGACAAGTAAATGTTCCACACCAACGCCACCATGTTGCTGAACAGCACGCGGTACTGCAGGGGCACCACAGCGAAGCTCAGGGCGTTGGCCGCGGGCCAAATCTTCCAGTTGGCCAGCATCGTAGGCCACAAGTCCGCGCTTACCTGCAAAGGAAGAGTGTTGCATCGTGCAAACCAAAGACAAGGAGTTATGATCAGGTCTTGTCTCAGTCGGCGAAGAAATTTACTACAGTACAGGTAAAGGTAGTGCAATAAAGATGAGAGCGCATCGAAAGACAGAATGTCGACCTATCAGGGCAAGAGCATCACGCATGTTAGTATGCGCATGCAAGTGCGTACCTTAGCAAAGCCTTGTGAAAGAAGCGCAGGCACCCCTGTAGCGAGGAGCGCGCCCTCGGCGGCCGAGTTGATGAAGCCAAAGAACACGAAAAAGCCAGAAAGCACCAGCGTGACACCCACGGTCTGGTCAAAGAGCGTCTGCGCAAGCACTAGTTGCCACTTAGGGGTAGTTGGTTTCGCGAAGTACGGCAGGCGTGAAATTTTGTCGACCTGTGTGGATTCAGTTGCAGGCACACCGATTATTGTGAGGGTAGTGGTTAGATTCGCCTTGAAAGATCTCAAAATGATATATCTACAGCTTTCTTGCTACAAATATGTTAAATCCAACACCATATCTGCAAGTTTCGAGGAATTTTTTCAGTACTCACAATGCCGAACCAATAGTGCATGACAGGCCCGAAGTACAGGAACTGCGCGGCGCCAAAGACGGTAATGCGCTTCAGATCCAGAGCAGTGAAACCTGGTGTCAAGCGCTGGCAAATCACATCGCCAAGGGCAGCGATGAGAAAGCAGGTCCAACACTTGGTGAAAATAGGCCGCTTCTCCAACTGAGCGTTGTAGGCATCCCAAATTCCAGAGCCACCGCCGCGGAGGTCTGCAGCGCCGCTCGCTTGAAGCTTCGTCAAAGCGGCGGAAGTGCTGCTACCAATCAACGGCGACGGCTTCATGCGAGCCATAGCCCGGCCATTCGAGATTGCTTGCGAGCCTGCTGCGGTAGGCAACGCGAAGGCTCTCGCGGCTGTAGCTGAGAGAAAGAGGCCAAGAAACTTGAGCGCAAACATGATGGATTCGTTCCTTCGACACTACTTCTTGCTTCGATCTGCAGCACTATGCTGGGATGATTGATGAGGCAGAGCAAACAAGAAGAAGCAAAGATGAAGCACAACACAAATCACAAAAAGGGACAGTTCGTTGAAGTTGTTTCCAGATCCGTTGAACCTTCAGGTGTATTCCTGTTTCCAGAGTTCCAGTTCCCTGTCGTCCTCTTTTTTTTAAGACCTGAAACTAACTAGCTACACCACTACACCGTACTTACACACTCCCCGCCCCGTCCTCTTGTCATCCTTGACCGGTGCTTCGTAGGTTCGTTAGGCTCGTTGTTGCTGCCGAAGTAACATTGATTAGTGGGCAGCGGTAGATTAATCAGCTCGCCATAAACTCAAAAGATAGCCCTTTTGACCTCGTCAGCTAGTTTCTTTGAGCCTTCATTCATAAAGCTATGCACCCTCATGAAGCTGTAGCCCAAGCCATGGGCGGCGGCTCAATGCTAAATGGCGCGCCGCGGCCTGAGGGCGAGGAGCTCGGCGAGGTGCGAATCGACGCAATTTTACGATAGCGATTGTTATTGAATGGAAATCTAGAGGCAAGCTCGAGCAAATGCTTCGAGCGGTAGCCAGAACGGACCTACCACTCACTTTTATAGTTTTTATACGATCTTCTCTTACTAGACCAACAATGTTGTTTATAGTGATAGGCCATCTATAATTGCTTAATGTTGCATTCGGTATGTCACTCTTTGCTAGATTACCCGGCTTCTAGCAGAACATCACGAATTCGGGCTGATCTTCATTCCGCTCATCGTTACCTACTTCGTCGTACTCCGCTGGTTAGTGCACGCTAGCTTCCCAAGAGTTTCGATTCAAGCCTCGAAATTTGCAAACCTTTTTGGTTCTTTAGTCACTTAGTCGAATTAGTGTGAACCGTCCCTTCTTGCAAACTCCGCAGTTTTTTCAAGAGCTGGACAATAAGCGAAGCTACACGCAAGTATAAAACTGGCGAAAGTTTCGAAGGGGTAAGTCTCACTAATTCCGTTCGCTAGGCTCGTATCTAAATGCACTGTCACCTTAGTTTAATAGCACGTGCTTGATTTCCTGGCCTCACTAGCTTCTCTCTCTTCACATGTGTTGCGTTCAGCGATACACTATGGCATTTGACCGTCGGAACCAGTTAGAATCACAGCTCAACTGGGCTACCTCACGAGGTAAGCTAGCATGGTAGAACGAGCTCACTTGTTTGCTCAAATGCCTAAGGTTGAATATTTGCCTCGATTAAGAATTGAAATAAGTTCTACAATCACTGTCCATTTTGTGTGAATCCATCCTTTTCTAGCGATAGTACTAGTAGTTACTAAAGATACTAACTTTAATTCAATATACCTTGTTATCTTTATCTTTGCCGGTGTTGGATCTGCTCATTGACAACTATACTACGACCAGGCGACGAAGGCGCTTCTTCCGTGCTTCGTTCGCAGCTCGCAGACCTTGATCTTGAAATCGACAAACTTGAGGTATAACACCACACAGATTCTGATAGTAGCGGCCCGTATCTTCGTAATGATCTTGCGATTGATTTTCTTTATTTTGCATTCCACTTTAGGCCATATTTTTTTCTCTTGTGTTAATCTCCTCCTTTTCCCCCCTTCTCTGTGCTTTTTACTTGGCATGGTTGTATTAATCTTGCTGGGATATGTTGTGTGGGTTTCCAACAGGGCAATGCGAGTAAAGCACGACTAGAAGACAGCGACCCAAAACAAGACCTTCCAGGCGCAGAAAAACTGAACCGGCGCAACACTTCGCGCTCGTCCGCTGTTGAGGGCTTGTGATCTTGCGATACACTGCTATGTGCGCATCAATGCGTGCGAAGGGACGGGACTGAATTCATTGACAGGAGCAAAGAAGCGACTTTTTTGGGGCACTAAGATTATGTTGCTACTGCTACTAGAATTATTCTCGGAAGCTTGCTGACTAGGGCTGGGGGCGGGAGTATCTGGCGACACTGGCAAACGTCTCTTCTTGCTTCTTGACACTGGCCGGTGCTCCTTCCCATAACGAAATTGAATCTATATCCGCTCAAGACTTAACATAAGGGAATGAATGTTTCAATACCCAAAGAAATACCCAGAAGCACCAACCAAAAACGGGCGCTGGATTCAAAAAGCAGTATACAATCTCCCCTCCTATAAAAAAAATTTTTCGCCCCCGCGGCTCTGGCTTCGCCAGGGCCATCGCTCGCTTTCCTCCATACCTCCATATATCTAGCTCCAGGGAGCTTTAATTGATTAGTATTCACTTTAGCAGCTATAGCTTAATTCCGAATTCCCCGCTATGTCTATTGCGTATAAAACGAAATGAATTATCACCCTAATAACGACTGGATAATGGGTTGGTATCTAATTTTGATTTGTGTTTTTAGTACGCAAATACAACATTATAACAGCTGCGACGGAATTCGAAGTGAAGGCAGAAGAGGGCAGAGGGCGAAGGAGGAAAGCACCCGCCTACTTCTCAGCGCACCAGATGTCTCAAATGACCCGGGTTCGATAGCACACCATCCCAACCGCACAACGCGAGGAGGAGAGCTTGGGCAGAAGAAGCAGAAACAAAAGAACAAAAGAAAGAAAAATATTTCTGTGCACCAAAAGCTACATAGTAGGCCCACGTGCCTCGTCGCTTTTTAAAATTTGAAGTCGCCGTACTTCTTCTTTTTGGCCTCTTTTTCTTTCTCCGCTTTCCGCTTGCGCTTCCGTGCTTCGTCGTCGTCGTCGTCGCCACCACCACCACCACCTTGCTTGCTCAGCAAGGCTTCGGCCGTGGAGGCTACCCCCGCCGCAGCCAGCACCGCTGCATCCACCGTGCCCGCCATGCTCGCTGCATTGCCACCGCCGGCACCAGAGAGCGTGTACTGCTTGTCGGCCCCGAAAAACTGCCCCGCGCCCACCGCGGCCGTGGATTCCGGCACCACGGTGTACAGCGTCTTGGGTCCCTCGTCGCCGTAGCCCGCGCTCATGGCGAGGGACGAGTCGGGGGTTTCGGCGCCCGCGCGCTTGCGCAAGTCCACGTGGCTGTCCGGGGTCTCCATCCCGCTGAGGCCGGTAGTTGAGCCCCCCACAGAGGCCATGCCGCTAGGGGTGGCGGCCCCGCTCAAGTCTCCCAAATCCACGGAGGCGGTGCCGTCGGTTTCGTCGTCCCCACCGCCTTGTTGCAGAACAAACCAAAAACAAAAACAAATCAGTCTTCGATACCTTGATATGACATGGAGAATTCCCTCGTCAGGCGGCATGGAAAATCATATGGTTGTTTCCGAAACACACACCTTCTTCTTCGTCCGACTCCGGCTCAGGCTCGCTGTCCGACCCGAGCGCCGCCCAATGCGAGCGGTCAACGGCGGCTTCCCCCCCGTGGCCGTTGGCACCGTTGCCGCCGTGTTCGCCCTCTTCGGGGGTGGCGAACACGTCGCCGTACAGGGGCCGGCCGTACTCGTCGACGGGGGGTTTCCCCCACTCACCGGGCGAAAACCCGAAGCGGCACCCGGGCGGCAGCGGGGCATTCAGACCGGGCAGCCGTAAATTCGGGTATGACGGTGGGGGGCCGTAGCGCTGCATGTTCACCAGCCAAGGCGGAGGCGCACCGTCTGGAATCGCCAAAGCTTCTTTGAGTTTTGACGACAAGGCCCCAGGAGCTTTCTCTCGCAGCGTGACTTCGAACTCTTTGCCTTCGTAGTACAGCTCGCCGTGGTGGGTCAGTTGGGGTTTGGTTTGAAATTTGAAAAAAGCATCGTGAAGCACCTATACAGTAAGAGATGCACAAGCCAGTAAGAGAGAGAGGGCAAGTGTGATGAGCTGTTTGAAGAACATGAATGGACGATTTTGATCTAAAGTACACAACAAATAAGCTGAAACGGCTCAATCGAGGAGGTAAGGCAAAACGAAGGACTGTTTGAAACGGGAGGCGTGTACTTCAGCCTTAATGAAATGAGCTTCACTGAACGGAGGACTTCATTTTTCATTTAACGCCTAGGAAATTTATTTCTGTTTGCGTCTATCTAATAAGGAAGCAGGATGACTAGGCACCTGGTAATCGATGTCGATTTTGCCCATTTTTGGAGCGACCCGCCCCCGGCCCTTTTGTTTGGCGCTCTGCGCTGCCTCGGCTTCTAAAATCGTGGTGCGAATCTTCTCGATCCCCGTGGTGGCAATGAAGGCGGGCAGCGCGAAGGGGGCCTTTTCCAGGCCGCGTTTTCCCTGGAGGTACTTGCGCTTGTGGCACCAGTGCCGAGGCACAGGGACAGTGTTGCGGTAGGCCTTTGAATCAAACCACACGCATACGCACAAAGATACAGGAACATGTCACAGAGAGAGAAAACAAATAGAGCAAACGCTGTGAGTGAATTTCAATGGAGGCACGGAACACTTAAAGGCCAATTCTTCAACATAGTAACGAATGAATGACTACGAAAGAAACATCTGAACGAAGGAACGTAGCCACATCCTTTTGACACCTCCAGGATACACGTGTACCCTACAAACATATGTACAGCATTCCTACTCCCAATTCCATCACCAATCCGCCTACCTTGAGGTGCACCAGCAGCCGAGGGTCTGCTGAAGTGACGTCGTGGGCTTCTACTACGTCTGGGCGATTCACGAGCTGTTTCAATTCCGCTACGGACAGCCGGTTGGCTTTTTTGCGAGCTTTTCGGCCCAATCCACCTGCAGCGCCACCGCCGGCGCCGTCCTCGTCCTCCTCCATTTCACCCGCGCTGCCGGCGCCGCCTGCCGTAGCGGTATCACCACCTCCAGTGCCGCCCGCCGCAGGAGATGTGCTCTCATTGTTGGTGCCGCCTTTGTCTTTCTTACCCTTGCTGGGCTCTGGCGGCGGTGGCGGTGCAGTTAGCTCTTCCGCAGGCAAAAACTTCTCAAAAATGGACTTGAACTCTGCAAGCTCAGGGTCAGCAAGGTCCACTTCTGCTGACACGTAGTCTACCTTTACGCCTGCTGCCGCCGTAGAGGCTGCGGCGCCCTCTTCATCCTCCGGCTCGTCAGGCAGCGGTGGCGCACCTTCCTCGACTACGTCGGCGACGCTGTCCTTTGTGGGTGGTGCTGGGGCGGGGGCCTCCTTAGCAAGGGCCTTGGCTTCCTTCTTCTTAGCTCGCTTCTTTTCATTCTTCGTGAGCGGCCTATCCTTCGGAGGCATGTCCTTCCTACCCGCGCGTCCCGCGTCGCCGCCTTCGATTTGTTGGTGCTGTGTACTACCGTGAAACGCGACAAGCGACGAGGAGGATGAGAGGACAACGGAGATCTAATATGATATTTTCAAAAATCGTGCAATTTTTTTCTTGCCGATGACGAGGTCATTATTTTATGTCTCGTCTGTCATGTCGTCATGTCGTCATGTCGTCACAAACAACACTGCCCGCGCCCGGAGTAAGTAGGCATCATATACATTGTAGCTCGTGTGTTCGGGCTACAATTGAAGAGCGACTAGACTAGCCTCAGCATCGCGAACTTTGAAACATGCGCGCCACTATCTTGTGCACTCTGGTAGCGGTGCCGGTTACTAGCTTTGTCCCTCAAGTCAATCGATTTCCTCAGCAAAGGTTCACGCATGCAATGAAGATGCGGCGGGTGACGTTGGCTTCGTCACCTGCTCCTGAGTCAGACGCCATTATGTCAGACGACCCTATGATTGTGAGGCTCGAGGAAGAGTGTGCCAGAATTAATGGCATCAACTGGAATTCCGATGTGGGGCTCATGCAGCTTTTGAATCCATCCAAGGTAAGGGTTTGTGAAAAGAGTGCGTGTTGAGGTAGCACGGCATTTCAATTGAAATTCTAGCCATGAACGAGTGCACAAATTCATTTCACAAGGAAGGTGAAGTTATCAAAATAGTATTTTATCTATCCTGAAGAGTGGATGGGCGCCTAACTCGGTAAATCAGTGCCATAGCATCAGTGAAGAAACGTTGAAGGGACACGAGCGTACGTGTAATGTGCACCGCTACTTGGAGCTGCCATTTGCCGCCGTTGCCTTCTTCGCCTTCTCATCCATCCACTTTCATCTTCCATTTCGCTAGGTTGTGAACTTGGAGCGGGAGCTTGAGGGCCTCAAAGCAGAGTTGGCAAACTTTCAGGGCGATGCTGAGGCCAGGGCTGAACTTGAAGCCACCATCGACATGAAGAACGACAAAAAGGTACGGGTGGGTCAGCGTGTATGTGTGTCAGTGCGATTCAGTGACTCAATCTGAATAGCGCGAATGCAACTACTTCTCAGCCCACTAGATTCGGTTTATACTTGACATCGAGAAGTGCCCATACGCTGCTTCCTCTTGTTATGCATCTTGATGTTTTACGCAAACCTTCGTGTGCAACATTTGTATCCAACCCATACCCGCCCTTTTATAACACCACAAGGTAATTGAGATGCGCGGGGTCATGCGGGACTGGCTCAAAGCGTTGTTCGTGTGGCAGTCGGTCTTGAGCGTGGTGGCGTGCGGGGCGGTGGCCTACGACGCCGTGCCCTTTGCTGGCCACCTCGAGCTGTACGTGCAAGTTCTGGGGTTTTGGGGCATTTGGCTCTTCACCATCCCCAGCTTGCGGAGCCGCAAACCAGGCGGGATCTGGGGCATGTCCGCGCCCGAAAAGAGCGCTCTGGACTTGGCGTTTTTGTTGACTCCCGTCGCCAACCTGGCCCTCCCCAGTTTGCACTGCAAGGACCCCGCCCTCATCTTTTGGGCGAATTTGGTGGTGACGGGGGCCTGCTACGCGTGGTTTTTCGTGGGGCCCGGCCAGAACGCTGCTGACAGCGACGACAAAAACTCGGACGCGTCCTTGCCGGAACCCATCAAGTTTGCGCTGCAGGTACGCACATTGTGGGCAGAGTGTGTGCGTCGGGTGGAGCGTTGCGGCTTGTGTACGTGTGCGCGTGTGTTTTGTCAATCGATAGCAAGTGTGGCTGCATGGTTTAGTCGGAAGCACCCTCCCGGCTTCTTTCTTTGTTTTAGCGTGTTGATGGAGAACCAAATATTGCCTGAAATGGAAAGTGGTGGCCTACTTGCGTGAATGACTTCGATTTTCGTTTCTTTGCGTGCCTCGTGCACTGGCTTTCGTGGGGCTCTTTTTTAGGCCTTGGATTTCGGCGGTGGATCAGAACGAGGCATGTCGCAAACCACCCGAGAAAAGTTCCAAGCACGCGAGCAAGAGCGAGCCAAGCAGAAAACGGAACAGCCGTCTGACAAATCCGAATGAAGGAACAACTTTCTTATAAGTGGCTTCTGGTGTACGATTCTGCTGTATTTTTGGACAAAAGGCATGGGCGATCATTGAGATAGAGAGATCTCAGAATTTTGCTTTTCTGACCTCCATCGATGTGCTTAATTGGAAGCTTTATTCTTGGCCTCGCTCCTTCGCTATTAAATATATAAGAAATTCACTTAAATCTATAGCAGCACTATTACCGCCCCATATACCACTCCTCATTTCCAGAGGCAAGAAAAGTCTCCATGTACATCTACGCGCGAAATTATCACTTATTTAAAACACAGGACAACTCAACTGGGTGTTGATGCAGTTGCAAGTTGCGATGTGTGTGCAATAGATGACAGTTCTCAAGAGTAGCAAAACCGGTTCACTGGTTCTTATTTGGAAAATGGCGCACCGATCTCCCATTGATTTTGAAGAGTAAGAGCGGGATTCGCAGCAAGCAGTTGGAAGGGGGCTCCGTGGACAAGGAAAATAAAACAGCAGTTGAGCAAAACTAGCCAAGAAGTCGGCTATGCTTCACCTATACAGTCCTTCCGGACTGCAACCAGGTCCCCATCAAATGGAGTGAGGAGTACATGAAAGCCCTTGAGTTCAAGAAATGCTCTGACTTTGGCTTCGTGCAGTTTCTTTTGTATCGCGCGAGTAATCGATTTTTTCGCACTGCTAGGTTTTCTCGCTCTGGGCACAAACACCTCAACAATCAAAACATCGACGGATACCTCAGCCCATGGAAAAGTGTGCAAGACTGCCATGTAGTTTCCCTCCACGTCTACCGACAATAAGTCGATGTGCGGAGGTAGATCGCCATTCTTTGACCGCAATAATTTATTCATCGGTTCGCACGGCGCCGCATACGCCGCGTAGCCGCCTTTCGCTTGGATGCACGCGTCCTGCGGGGCGCGGCAAAAGTTGCGCATGAAGGTTCCATTAAGAATGGTCGAGTTGACGCAACACCCAGCTTTGATGATGATATCTCGAGGGCGACTAATTGTCAGAGCACACTCTGCACACGGCGTGGGTTCAATCAGGTAGCCAGTCCAATTTAAATGCTGTTCGAAAAATAACGTATTGGAAGCGTGCACGCCATTGCTTCCACCAATTTCAACGTACACGCCGTTGAAGACCGGCTCAGGGCGAGCGAAGAAATGATTGAACAGAGACAGGTCAACGTAATTGTTTGCGTAGAAAAAGAAGGCATTTGGCGACTGCGAACGTTCGCTGCTCGTGAAATCAAAAAGTGATCTGCCAAATGAGAGCCAAGGCGTAGCATTGAAAGGTAAAAAATTGAATCGTTCACGAAACGCTTTCTCTAGGGACGTGGGGTATTGAAGAATATCAAAGCGTAATTTGATGGCAAGATTGTTCGCACAAGTGCGGGCTTCAGTCTTACACGGGCGCTTTTGGATAGCTTTAAGGTCAGCTTCTCGTGTCTCCTTCACCGCGTAGCTTCGGCGACATTCGTGCGCGTAGCTTAAATCGACGAGAAGATACGCTGCCGCAAACCACAAAGCAACAGCATAAATCTGACTATGATAGTGGATTTTCATGTCTTATCAAAATCAATTTCAAATCGACGACCCGTTAGGTGAGAAGAAATGGCACTTTAACTTGCCAGAGGCTTGAGAGCTGAACGACAACTCTGGTTAGCATGAATGGATTTAAAACTTGATTTATCCGACAGGGTGCTCGGCCCAGTCAAAGAGTCTCTAAAGGTTACAAATGCCTACTACTGATAGCACTGCTGTATTTGAATGAGCGAATTTTAGCTAAGCCAAGTGTAGCTAAAATACTCTGGCCCACTCACAGCACAGCATTATTTACAACATCTAATCTTATTACTACTTACAACCGACAGCCGACAGCCGACAGCCGCCCGGCTACATCTGTACAGTACATACCACTGTCAGGAATCAGGGTACATGTATGTGTACAGTACACATCTCCACATCAGGAATCAGGAGTCAATTTTGACGCAGGCCGCAGGCCCCGCCCGAAAAGGCTATGCAACAGGCAGAAAAACAAAAGCATAGCTTCTCGTATTAGGAGAGGAGCCAATACAAGAAGGATAGCGAAGGGCAAGGGCAGAAATAGCGCATTCCCGGAGGTGAATCGTTTTTGCACATGCAGCTCGTATCTGCGCGTTTCATAAGGCTCCTTCTGGCGTCTAGCCTCCGATGAAGTCGGCGGGTACTGAGTGCCCATTGTGCTTCACGTCCTAGGTACACAAGGAAATTCTCTGGGCCATTTTGCCCCAGTGGGGCACCACCTTAATGTAGACAAGACAAGAGCGTAGTAGAGTTCTCCTTTAAGGTGATTAGATACACGTCTATTTCTACGCATATTACTAAAAGCGCCAAAGGCCGTCGATGTTCTGGAGCAGCGATTGCCGACGTCGGAGTCCGAAGTGAGCGAGTAGTGGATAACTAACTAAACCTAGATACACAAAGCTTCTATTGAAACTGGTTGTGCCGGTATCATCGACATCGAAGTCAGACGTCTTTTTCCCAGTATACTTCTGACGAGGATATGGAAATACATCACCTTATTTCATAAAGGGCTTGACTTACGTCAGAATCGGCCAGCATGTCAACCGCCACGGCCCCTCAGCCCTCAGCAATCTACTTTCTTCTGTTGCGCACCTTATATGAATTGGTTTTCACAGGCGACTTAGACTAGACCAGACTAGACTAGACTAGACTAGACTAGACTAGACTAGACTAGACTAGATGACTAGACCAGACTAGACCAGACCAGACTAGACCAGACTAGACTGGACTGGACTGGACTGGACTGGACTGGACTGGACTAGGACTAGGACTAGGATGTTGATGTATGTGGGAGGTGTTATGCTATTGAGGAATTCCCCCTTTATGGAGGAGGTTCGACTTACCGGACTAACGAGATTAAGAGAGCGGGCGATACGTTCTTATAATCTCGTTAATACGGTAAGTCGGGCCTCCCCCACAAAGGGGAAATTCCTCAATAATACATCACCTCCCACATGCTAAATGAAAAAACTTTATCAGAAGACAAGAGACATGAATTGCTTATCATTAATAAATATGGAACTGCCTGGATCCGGCACTGGCCGCTGGCCGTTTTGACACATGATACTTGATCCCGAGGGGGGGGGGGGGGGCTAGCTAGTTCAGGGGAAAGAAATCTCTACGTATTGGCACTCTAGCAAGGATAGTATAGACTAATGGAGGCATTTAATTAGTAGTAAGAAAGGGGCAAGCCACGACAAAGGCAGTGTAGAGATTCGTGGCCCCGCACCTCCATGGAAAGAAGTCTAAGGAACGATGACTAAACCAGAGCAACTAAGATAAAATAATACGGTAAATACCCGGGAGACAAAACTCATGGTGGGGATGGAAACCCCAACCACCAATTCACACAGCGTCCCATAAGGCGGGGCGTGTGCTTAAGGCAGGGCACAAAGACCGTGTCAACGTAGTCAGTGAATGTGTGAATGAGGTTGTGATCTTCTTCTTCAAACAGAAAGAATAAGGATTGGGCAAATGCCACGTCAGTACCTTGCGATGTCCACACGAATGCAGGGTTGAGATTCCAGTTTCCGCGGAATTCCCGCGCGATGGCTAAAAAATTCACTTCACGTGGTATTTCCGCAGGATTTCCGCATCATTTGTATTTCCATCCTGTATCCTGTAGTCATAAAGGCACTGCTAAATTCCCGTCAGTGAAATCACGTCTGATTGGTAAAAATTTCCCCTTCAGCGGGAATTCCGCGGAATTTCCCGCGGGAAGCCGAACCTAGCACGAATTTAGTCAGGGTTGCGATTCCCGTTTCCGCGGAATTCCCGCGCGAGGGTTAAATTTTTCACTTCACGCGGGAATTCCGCGGTTTTCCGCGGAATTCCCGTGCCCGTATATATACGGTAGAATACTCAAATATACGGTAGAATACTCAAATATACGGTAGATACAGGGGATTTGGTGTGCGATTGGGGCTTTTGGGTGGTGTTGCGCCGTTGTGTCCGTTGTACCACTTGTGTGTTGTCTTTTGTGTGGTGCGCGTGTCTTTCTCAATTAAGTCCTTCTCTTATCTATCTTTTTTCGCTTTGAGTTGTAGCTCTTCACTCGTTACCAGATTCGCCGACGGTGATCTTCATTTTCATGGGGCGGGTTTGAGCGCTGGTCGCGTGTATGATGTCAACGTAAGTGGCATCATCGATGTAGAACGGTTCGCGAATGGCATCCTTGTCTACTGCGGCTGTAATCTCGATATCATGGCGACCTGGAATAAGCTCGCACACCAAAACCCAGCCTTTCTTGTTGCCGTAGGCCCTCTTGCTGGTCCATTTCGGCATCGAACATGACCATCCCCATGTATTTGGTGGCAAGTCTGAAGCGAGCCGTGGAATGACCAGCCTCGCTGGTAGTCAGTAGCGCCTCCTCCCAGTCTTCAAAGCATGCTTGGAAGGCATTTTCCTGGATATAATTCACCATAGTGCGCGTAGTAGGCGTGACGGTCTGAACACCTGGGTCAACTAGGTCTTCCATTTCCCAGTACTTCGCAAACTCTGCATCCGCCTGGGCTCCTTCGTCAAAGTGGGAGCGATTCTTCATACGAATAGAGCGATAGCGGTGTTTCAGCACTTCATCCTTTTGAGACAGGCCCCGAAGGGCCGGAATTAGAAGACTGACAGGTAGAGAAGAAAAGCAAAGCAGCGCAAACTAAACATAAGAAGCCAATCAGGCGCACATGCCCGAGACCTTTCTGGTTGGAGGCGGCCGCGCGCCTTCGTCCGAGGCCATCACTTGGCCCGCCGCGCTGAGGCTAAATTTGCGAGCCTTCTTCACCATCTTTGCCACTACTTCAGCCTTGCCGCGGTCAGCGACGTCCGAATCAATTTCAGGGCACAACCCAATGCCAGTAAAGCCATTAGCAGCATCGCAAAGACGAACATTGCGAGCAAGATGAAAGGAAAGTTGTGATACATCCCTGTTTCACATCCCTGTTCCACACCTTTAATTTGCAGTGAACGCATTCCCACCCAGGAACTAGGTGAGCGCTCTGCCCTTCACTGGAGACCTCCTTGGAGATGGCCGTGTGTTGCACGTGGTCTATTTCCGAGAGGAGAGTTACCGTGTGCCGCCATATGCACCCCTCAAATGGCTAGGTAGCTAGCTAGCTAGAACTGTGATTCGAGTGGAATCTACGATGATGCCACTGCAATATCAGCGAATTCCCGTGAAGGAATTCCCGTCTAATTAGTACAAATTTCACTTTCCGCGGGAATTCCGCGAAAATCGGAAATTCCCACGCGAAACCGAACTGTTGATCTGGAGAGACTGGGAAGTGACCAAGTATCATTAACGAGGTAAGAGCAACGCATCGCCAACAACAGGAACCCTCCATGTATAGCTCTGCAGCTCCTAACGGAGACCACGAACCCCCCTGTTCACACATGAACATCATGGGCGCACAACATCCGAAAAACACGGAATTTCGCAGTACTCAAAACTTTGTCATCAATTCACAGCCACGCTGGCTGAACTCTCCAGGGTTTCACGGCACCATCCCCGCGTCCTGAAAAGAGGTTAATCTGCTAATCAGAGAAAGCCGGCCCGAACCGCGCTGCCGTCATGGCCAGAACACTGCTGAGAAACTCTACGGAGTTGTCATATCTCAGCATGCCACCACAACATCGGCGCTCCACCGGCAATACTGTGGGGATCTTACCCACTAAACCTTTGACGCAGCAACCATATGCTGCAACATCCTTCCTCTGCA
>Ga0307931_1001564_pt1 | contig 15053 bp, 17 predicted proteins | sample OrgLakmetageno47_FD_201816 | JGI IMG/M metagenome (GOLD analysis project Ga0307931, IMG submission 201816) | Saline water microbial communities from Organic Lake, Antarctica - #47 | ecosystem: Environmental > Aquatic > Non-marine Saline and Alkaline > Saline | place: Antarctica: Organic Lake... | reverse complement strand
GCAAATCAAGTATGCATTTCGACCTCTAAGCCGCGAACGAAGCTTGATTTCAACACGCTCTGCGACCTCATTGAAAGTCTTAATTCATGCTGGATTTGCAGAACTGAGTGTGCACCCCATGCTTCCTCTACGGCTTTGGGGTCTGAATGTGACATACCATTCTTGCATGTCGCAAATACCATGATTGCACTGCAGTTTTGCGACCAGGGAGGCGCAAGCTCAGCGACATTGTTGCATGCAGGGCGCAAACTATTCTTGCTTTGCGACATATACTTGTTGCGACCTGCTGAACGCAAATCAAGTATGCATTTCGATCTCGAAGCCGCGAACATGACATGATTTCAACACGCTCTGCGACCTCATTGACAGTCTTAATTCATGCTGGATTTGCAGAACTGAGTGCGCACCCCATGCTTCCTTTACGGCCATGGGGCCTGAATGTCACAAACCATTCTTGCATGTCGCAATTACCATGATTGCACTGCAGTTTTGCGACCAGGGAGGCGCAAGCTCAGCGACATTGTTGCATGCAGGGCGCAAACTATTCTTGCTTTGCGACATATACTTGTTGCGACCTGCTGAACGCAAATCAAGTATGCATTTCGATCTCGAAGCCGCGAACATGACATGATTTCAACACGCTCTGCGACCTCAATGAATGTCTTAAGTATGCATTTCGACCTCTAAGCCGCGAACAAGGCTTGATTTTAACACGCTCTGCGACCTCTTTGAAAGTCTTATTTCTTGCTGGATTTGCAGAACTGAGTGTGCACTCCATGCTTCCTTTACGGCTTACGGTCTGAATGTCACGAATCATTCTTACATGTCGCAAACACCATGATTGCACTGCAGTTTTGCGACCAGGGAGGCGCAAGCTCAGCGACATTGTTGGATGCAGGGCGCAAACTATTCTTGCATTGCGACATTGTTGGAAGTAGGGCGCAAACTATTCTTGCTTTGCGACGTTATTTTGTTGCGACCTGCCGGAGTATGCATTTCGACCTCTAAGCCGCTTGCACTGCAGTTTTGCGACCAGGGAGGCGCAAGCTCAGCGACATTGTTGCATGCAGGGCGCAAACTATTCTTGCATTGCGACATTGTTGGATGCAGGGCGCAAACTATTCTTGCTTTGCGGCATATATGTGTTGCGACCTGCCGGACGCACATCAAGTATGCATTTCGTCCTCTAAGCCGCGAACAACGCTTGATTTCAACACGCTCTGCGACCTCATTGAAAGTCTTAATTCATGCTACATTTGCAGAACTGAGTGCACACCATGCTTCCTTTCCGGCTTTGGGGTCTGAATGTCACAAACCATTCTTGCATGTCGCAAATACCATGATAGCACTGCAGTTTTGCGACCAGGGAGGCGCAAGCTCAGCGACATTGTTGCATGCCGGGCGCAAATTACATGAAGTTTTCTGTTCGACCAAGATTAAGGTTTTGTAGATACACTTGATACAACAGTCGTAATCGAGTACACTGCTTAAATATTAAGTGCTACAGTCGTATTGATTCAAGCTCGAGTGAGAAAGGGTTACCGTGTTTACAATACCTAAAAGCACTACAATCAGTAATGATTCTGTGGTGCATTGCGATCCATTGGCAGTAGCATATTTGACAGAGTTCCTGCGCGTCTAATGTGCGCGAAATGCTGATAGAAGTGTAAACTTTAATTACCAACCTCATCTACTAGAAATGAGTTGCGCATGCTGTGGGCGTTGTCAAGTTGTCAATTGAACCGAGGAGGAAATACGTGCAAAATCGGTGACATTGATGCGGAAAGTAATAGTGACAATGAAGCACTATTGTCGAAAACTTCTATGAACGCACCGTGTGCTTACAATGTCTTTGGAGACTTTCTTCGTGTGAATATGCTTTAGCAGTGATTTGTAACAGGATTTTTGACACTGGACTGCATAATGCTCTGGGCGAAGTTATGCACATTGTCGCTCTACAGGCACGTCCTTTGTATCATGGTAGGTCAGTGCATCGTTTGACTGTAGGCTACACTGTTCTGTATATTGGACTACTGTAAGTAGTATGTCGTTGCACGAGTTGAGGTATGAGCCGATGATGAACATGCTTCTGTATGCTTGTAAGCTACCCTTCATGCGCACCGTAGAATCGCTGTAGATGCTGTTCACTGACAATCTAGTCTGTCTCTCGAGACTCATGGTGTCACCTGTCAACTGAAAGCGATGACGATCATGAAACCGGTTCGTCACACGCCCTCGCTCATACCTCTCAGACGCCTACGATAATTGATTACAAAAGGCATAAAATCATCAACTATCAAAGAAATAGTAACATTGAATTTAATCATATCGCCGTTGATACTGACGATTCCTTTCAAGCGCATGGTGACATGATGACTGTGTAACAGGAAGTTCAGCCAAGGAGGCGAATCGCATTGCTGATGACGGCTTCATCGATCGTAGCAATTTTCAAATTTCACTTCACAACAAATTGCTCAATGATGACATCATGATGACCGACTTAGCTGAAGAGATTGCATCGCACGCACCAATGCCTGCTTCTACCCTAACACAACTTCGAAAAACTATACACACTCAAAGTGCGAGGACTGCCACGTGACTTGACACCACGTGCTTGATTTTACGAAGCGCTCCGGCGCTCCATGAATGAAATAGACATCATTGCTGCACTTGATTCCGTTCCAGAGAATTCTTGTCGCCTCTTCGCCAGCCTCACACGACAGCAAATGTACTACTTCGACTCCTTCCATGAATCACCGTATGCTGATGAAGCAGCCCTTCTCCGCTTCCGGCATAACTTACAAGAGGAATACATTCCACAAGGCCTACACGACTTCGGCAATTCCATTCTTCCATTCGCGACCATAACCAATGACCCCTCACTACATTGGCGTCAGTAAATGAATCTGCTGCTATCTTCTACTCGTACACCATGCACGTGGCTCATCAAGGCGTTTTGGGACTTCCAAGTACTTAAATGACGTCGAAGTCGACAACGCGCAACCCAATGAGCGTGTCACTTTCTCCTACTTTCACCCCTCGCCCTGTAACGAACAAAAGATCAATAAAGGGAGCAAAGAAAAGTAGCCCTTTCTTCTTTTTTGTTCGTTTATTCTTCTCCATAGTACCCCTGAGGTTTCCGTCTCTATTTCTTCAAAAACTTGCATCAACTTAGTCATACAGTACTCTGATTTGATCCTTTCATCATTCATCATACAGTACTCTGATTCGGATTATCAAAATTTTGGTGAAGCCACCCCGGAGGGGCGTTAGTCTTAATTCATGCTGGATTTGCAGAACATCTTATCTCCTCTACAGTACGAAGTACTGTTAGTAGGGCCGCACCCGGTTTATATATGTCTGTCTGTGTCGTCGTCGTATGATCGTTATTTTGCTGATTTTCCGTTTTTGATTTGCATGGAGAGAAATATTCCTCCAGCATTGCTGTGCACAATGGTGCAAGCTTGTACGAGCAGCCTTCTTCATTGACTACAGTGTAAATTTCTAGCTACCATCGCGCCCGGCGATGAGCATGCCTCTTGTACGCTCTCACATGAGCAGTTTTCGTCATTGAATGCAGTTCAGTATGTCTAGTAGCATGCTTATTTGGTACTCCTAAAATCGCATTCAAGATGCCTGCAAATGGTTATGCCCGGTGATGAGCACTTTTCTTGTGCGCACGAGATCTCATTGTGGTTCTTACATACTGTTACCATAGCCTCGCATTCGATCGATAACAAGTATGTTTCTAACGAGAGACGAGGTGCCTTGCAGAAGCGCATCCAAGGTGCCTGCAAATGGCTACGCCACACCCAAGCTTTCCCTGTGGGCCTTAAATACGGTAGCCTCGCAATCGATGATGACAGGTATGTTTTTAACGAGATAGGGTGTCTCGCTCACAAATATTGCGATGTTTTTACGATTCCCTGCGCGTTTTTTTTCTCTTACTATTTCGCGCCCTTTCAGACCTGTGAGCCCAATCTGGATAATGCGCCCTCGAAGCTGCTCGGACGACTCGTGGCGATGCCTGTACAGCCATCACCTTTTCCACCCGTTTTTTTAAACAATCGCCGCATGACGAAGTTGTTTCACGTGCCTTCGACGACGCATGCAGCTCTGCCAGGTCGTACCTTCAATAAAAATCATTGGCACGTGACAAAATATCTTGCAGCACATTATACTAAGGCACTATTTTAGCATGTTCGTAGAAGGCCTGAAATGTAACACTCTGTGTGTGCTTGAAATACCACCACGAAGCCCAATTCCTTCGCATACCTGGATAAGTCGCTCTACCTGCACATGGGGTGTGTCTTTAAGTTAAAAGTTAATTAGAGCTACAGATACAGATAAGTACATCGTAACTCGGCCATAAAAAAAACTCCCTGTAGAGGAGCTTACGGGCTTTATACTGAGTGTACACCATGGTTCTTCCTCGTCACACACCTTCCCCTGCTCTAATATTTTTTGTACACTCGAAATAACCTCGCATCCTCGCATCACTCGTCGTCATCGTCGTCGTCTCAAAATATGCGTTGTTGTCCGTTGAAGTGGACATTTGGTTTTCTCCACGTGCTAAATCAGGGCAAAGAGCTAAGGCCGGTCGGCAGCAATATCTGGGTGCTTTGCCTAACGCCGTTTTGCGCCCTTCGCCCTCAGGCAAGTCGAGGTCAAGGACCACGGCAGAATCAAAAACCAAATAACGACAAATGAGAGAAAGGATAAGAGCGGGTCGATGCGCTTATAGGTAGCATTTGTTGTGTGTATCTGTCTTTGCTTGGTCTACGCCTCCACACGCGGAGGCTTCACTCGATTCAAAGGAATTTAATCCAAAATCCCAAACGATTGCGAAAAGTTTAATCCAGGGTCGAAAAATGGGAAGTCCAGCTCAATACGACTTGTAGGCTACAGGGGAGAACGTCTCTCAATCAGTCAGTCAGTCAGTCAGTCAGTCGGATAAAAAATGTTCGACGGAGTCCTCGAAGTTTGGTCTTCTTGAGTTTATGTTCTCGCGGTGTCTCTTCTAGGCGCATTAAAGGTTGTAGGAAATTATGCGTGCTACGTTTATTTCGCTTTATCCACCATTCTTTGTACTTTTTGTGAGCTCAAGTGCGTGCAGTGTGACTGAACAAACTATGTTCGTGGTTGGACTGTATTGATTCAGGAAGTGCATGCGACCACGACCTAGCCGAGCATTTCATCCTATAGAAAACGACTCAGCTGGTTTAGAAGAAGAAGGCGAATTTTGTTCACTAGGCTCTGATCGTGCTACGAGCTCTCATTCCTCCTGGCATTCGCGCACTATGATCAATTCACCATGGGTGTGGCTTCTCACGGGAAGATCGACGGCACTGGAGAATAGGCGCCCATCCAACAGCAGTGGTAGCAGCGGTAGCATAGGCAAATTTCTCAATAGTTCTAGTGGTGGTGGCGGCAGCACTTCTTCTTCACATTCGGCTGGTAGTCGCCTAGTGATAACGAACGGGCTCCGTCTGGCGGTAGTCTTGATTCTTTGCAGTTGCTTCGTGCCGCTGTACCTCCTGTTGCAAGTGAGTAGCTTAAGCTCACTAGGTATATGGTATTACACATTCTTACTAATTGTGCCTCTTCGTGCTTGCCTTGTTGAACTGTCTATGTACTGCAATGCTAGGCCCCCAAGCAACAGCACACTTTTTTCGCCGAGTCCCTGCGAGGTGGAGCCTGGGCAACGGCGTATGGAGGCGAAGGAGAAACGGTGCTAGTGGTGGGGGACTGGGGCGCTCCGCCCGACCAACCTCAGTTTCAGGTGTGTATCTCTTTTATGGTGTTAGAATTAATGCCGTTCTCGGAGGAAGCCTTCATGTGCCTTCTAATGCTCCAATTCTGTTTTCTCCTTTGCTTGCTTTTCTGTTTTCCCGTCGCTTTATTCGAACACTCTTCTCACCCTCTCTTGCTGCTTTTACCATGGCTATTGCTACCCATCTACATGTAGGCCACCCAGCGTTTAGTGATGCGGGGCATGGAAGTGTTAGTTCGAGAAGCCAAGCACCGCGTGACGCATGTCGTGAACCTCGGCGACGCTTTCTACATGAACGGTTAGTACATTGAGTGCGCGTTTGTGATACAAGGGGCGTGCCAAACTTATGACGAATTCTACTTCTCCTTAATTTTATATTGGTATGCATTCACCGATATTGTCTTCGTCTTACTTCCTCCTTCTTCTTATCCTTCATATCTCCAGGCATCACCGACGAGCACGATCCCCGCTACGACGCGACCTGGAAGGCCGTCTCTGAGGTGGCCCCCTCGCTGGCGAAGCTCCCGTGGGAGTCGGTGCTGGGCAACCACGACTGCAGAGGCAACGTCTCCGCTCTGCTGGCCAAAGGAGCGTCGAGAGGACTGGGGAGGCACCATCCAGGGTTTCGACTGCCGGGGCGGTAACTAATTTAGAGCATGCACATGTAGTGTAAACGAAGAGATATAATAAAGCACTAAGCATCTGCAAGGACTGCAGCTTGCTTCTTGTTCTTCTTCTTCTTCTTCTTCTTATCGCTCTTGCTTTGCTCATGCAGTGTTGTTCGTTGATTACCGTCTGATGAATTACGATTTCGTTGCCTTCTTCATTGCTAACCTCATCCTCCTACATGTACGGCAGCTACTATGCGCGGAAGTTGATGGATCTGCACTGGGTCTTTCTCGACACGTGCAGCTTAGTGTGCGGTGTCAGCAGTGGCGGTAGTGATAGCACAGGAAGGCAACAGCCGTACGAAGACCCTTTCCTCTTAGCTCAAGCCGACGCTGTTCTCGCAGCAGGGCCCAAAAGCAGCACGGCGAGTCAAGAGGCTTTCACCGCTGCCGTAGCCAGAGTAGTGGCTCATCATGATGGAGACGGAAACGTTGATCGCCGCAAGGCAGCATTTGCTGGGGTGTTGAACCGCCGGAGCGAGTGCCAGTCGTTGCCGGTGAGTCTCCATACTTCGCCCATTTGCTAGCTTTTTCATTTCCTTGCGAGATTGCTTGGCCATTTCTTCATAAGAGTTCCTTCGTTTGATTGTGTTTTCGTTTGATTCTGTTTTCCTACCCTATATTTTCTTTCTTGTACAAGATTAAGTCTAGTAATTTCTTCTGTAACATTTGCGAACAAATTCGTGTCTCCATATTTCTTCGACCCCTTTTCACCTCCCCCTGAAAGGAGGAAAACAAGCCGGACCCATCGGACCAATTGGCGTGGCTCGATGCGATCCTCGCCCAGCAGCGCCAACACGACCAGCGGCTCGCCAAATCAGGCCACGGCGGCGCTGAGCCTCTGATTGTGGTAGGCCATGCGCCCGTGTTCAGCGCAGGACTGCCGCCGCACGGCCACGGTGAGTGCAATGGGAAAGGAAAGCAAAAGGAAGAGCGCGTGAACTCCGCGGCAAATGTGAAGATGGCAAGTTTTTGTTTTCTATCGCACATCTATCACTTCATTTTCTGCTTTCCTTCTTCTTTTTCCTATGCTAGGCGAATACCCTCAGCTCATGGCGCAATTGCATGAGCGCTTCAAGAGCACTAACAACAAACCTACGTCGTCGGTGTCGTCCTTGAAAGCGCCATCATCCACAAACAACAACAGCACGTCTCGCGAAAGCGCTAGCTCCACCAGCAGCGTGCGAGGCATTGGTTCGGTGTTAGGCGGCGGTGGAGGTTTAGGCGGCCTAGGAGGCGGCTTGAGCGGTCTCGGAGGCGGCCACCGAGCGAACAAACTGGCCACGCCAGCTTCTGCAATCCCCACGAATACCCTTGGTGGAGCAGGAGCAGCGGCTACGACAGATGGCACAAGGTCAGAAGCACCAGGAGGAATGCGTGGCAGTACTGTCGGCACAGAAAGAGCTGCTGCTGCTGCTGCTTCCTCTGACACTTCGTCATCTCCAGTGGCGTTTTACTTGTCCGGCGACGAGCACTCCATCCAAGTGAGTCTCTTTTCGGACTTTTATAACTTCTTGTGTACAGATAGTTCGCCATCTTTTCGCCTTCGTTTCTGATTTCACTCTAATCATTTGCCTTTTTACTTTCGACCCCCCCCATCGCCTCCAACACGTGAGCTCTGTGTCATCCATGTCTATCTACTGTCTTACAGCCTCACCCTGTTTCCGTGACCTTCATTTCTTATTGTTTCTTTCCTTAATAAATCTCAACCTGCGGAAATACAACAAACGAACAAACAGGACGTGCATCGAGACGGCGTGCATTACGTGATTGCAGGCACCGGTGGCGGTTTAGATCTGCACGACTTGATACCTCAAACCGATGCTGATGGGAACAAAATTGCCGGGTACCCGGGCTTAGAGTTTTCCGAACAAAGTTTAGGGTTTGCGGCCTTAACCCGCATTCGCACCACGGGCGACTTGAGGCTCAAGCTTTATCGAGTGCGGCCTGGTACCTCAGCAGCATCCGATTCAACCGCCGAAGCTCCTTCTTTTCAGGAACGCCGCAAGCTTTCGGACGCACTCCCGCTGCCAAACGGCAATTTTCTGGCTCGCTTCTGGTGGTGGTTGAAAATGCCGCGTGCGCCGCCACCTCTCCCTACGGCCGAAGTCGCTGGCTCTAGCACGTCAGGGGATGAGCCTGAGCCAATCATCGAAGTGATACACTCCGTCACTATTTCGAGCCGCCGCCGTGAGTGGGCTGCTGGCGGCTCACGATAATAACCAAGGAATACTCCAGGGCCGAAGTATTCTGAGATCTCTTCTCCTCCTATATACCTACCAACATTAGGAATGACTAAGGATAATACTGGTAGATGCGCTTCCACATTGTACTCTCAAATCCCACATCACGCCACTCGAATTCGTAGGCCAAAGCGCACATGTGCGTGACTGTGACTGAACAACGAATATTGATCCCAAAAGAAGCAGGGATTGATAATGATTAGGCTTCCGAAATTCACTACTTCCCCACCCTTGTCTTGTATGTCCACGTATGGCACGCTGCTGCAGTTGCATGTGCAATAGGGACAGGTGATTGAGGGACACCGAAAACTACCCTCATGCCTGGTACTTGGCGCGTTTTTAAAAAACCCCCTTTGCCCTTTAGGAAATACAGGTTGGGTATTTGGGATCTAGTTGTAGTTGCAGTTATGATCCGACTGGTTTCATGGCGCTGATACTTACACGGACCTAAATGCGGTGCGTGATGCACTGACATATTTTTCGTTGTTTTGGCTTTGGCTTTTGTTCATACATTCATCGCATAATCTTTCCCGAATTTTCATTCGTATTAGACCATGCTCTGAGAATCAGTACCAGTCAAGGAGTCTTATAATGGAAGTCGCTTGAGCGAGCGACTCCTGAAATGTTGTCATTGTACGCATATTGTGCTTTTACGTCTTCTTCGATTCTGCTTCTCGCTCTTCAACGGCTATCCTCTGTGCATTCATGATCTTACAGAGCTCTTTATGGCCATCGTTATAATCAGTGCGAGCACATTCCATCGAACAGTATCGTGCTGTCTTGCAGCCAGCACATCTAGTCAGAGAATTTGGGAATACAAATGATTGCAAACTCATATCAGCACATCAAGAGTAAGGTGGACACAGATATTATCAAGAAAGTAGAAGACTTACTGCTTTGCCGCTCGAGGTCGTGTGCACACGTCGCACGGTGTCCATTCGTGCTTGTGCTTGTCCACGATTTTAGCAATAGCAGTGCGCATATTCGCGTCGTAAAATGATGTGGAGGCCGTGGCGGCGCGAGTTTTTGCCAATCCTTGACTGCATACCAATGGTGCACTGTGGGTCGTAGGTAACATTTCTCCAGCCAGGTGCATAGTTGGAGATGAAGCTGCATGATCCTTCATTATATTTGCAAGCACAACGCCAAAGTGGTCCTTCGCGTTCGCTTCGTCGCCTGCTTTGGCTTCAACAAATGCATCTTCCACTGTGCAAAATTGTTTGCATGAAGGGCATGCCCCGATGCGCGCAGAGTCTTCGAGCTCAAAAACATTTCCGCAATTCGGGCAAAGCACCCGTGCGTCTATGTCTTCGCTTGGGGCTTCTTCTTTTGCCAACGTGCTGGAATAATGTTCGTCTGTCAGTGTTGTCTCGCTTGTGGATTGGTCATTTTGTTCGGATTTGTTTTTCTTGTCAATAACGAGCGATTCCTCAGGAGATATTGCCGAATTCGTTTCGGATTTGCTTATCTTTGAGCCATCAACTGGTTCAGAAGTGCCGCTGTTTTGTGTGAGGTCTTGTGCAATTTGTTCGGCAAGGTTGGTCTCTGCTGCGCGCATTTCTTCGCGCCTCTTCTCTTCGTGCTCAACGCGAAAGTGTGCCATATCAAGCGTAACGTGAGTGGCGTAAGTGAGCTGATGGTTCCGGCCATACAGTACTGACATAATTTGAAGGGCTTTTTGCGCCCAATCGGCGGCGCGGGTGGCGTCTGCAAATGCATCGTCATGCGTATACGTCCGCGTCAGCTTAGAATCTGAGCGGCGCAGGTACGCATCGGCTAAAAGCAAACTCGTGTGAGCTGTCTGTGGTGCCACTACACCGTAAACAGTTTCGTCGCGGGCAGCAAGAACTTGAAGGAGCTGAATGGCTTGACCGTGTTGGCCTACCACCATATGCATACGGTAGACTGCGCGGAAGGTTTCAGCAACTGAAGGGTTGAACGGATGCAGACAAGACAGCTCCAAATTTGAAGCTTGCCGAAGTTGAACAGAAGTTTGGAGCGCAGCAACGCGGGGGTCCATTGCGCACTGTTTGTGGCAGTGAAAGAATTTGTGGCGCTCCGCAGTCAAAACCAAAGACTTTTGCAAATGAATATCAGCCCCAGTACGTCCACAACCAGTACATTCATGCATAGAAATTGCTGCTCCGCGCTCTGCAATGGCTTCTCCCCACTCGTCCACTTTTTGATAGTAACCCATGCCGTGACGCCCCGCCATATATTCATAACCAACGCGCTCTCCGGTATAGCCAGCAATAGAGGGTAAAAAGGACTGATCCATATAAGGCACGCTCGATACTGATAAAGCGTTCGGACGGAGGTCGTCATTATTATTGTTGGTTCCATCCGCGTTGCATGCTTGGCCGTCTTTAGCGGTCGCAGGGATCAGGAGTTGGCGACAACCTGAGTACGGGCAGAATATTCCGTGCACGAGGTCTTCACCAGCCTTCGCACCCTCCGACGAACAACGCATGCATGTACAATCGAAACGCCATTGCTTTTGCAGTTGTGCACGGCGAATTTCTCGTGGGAGTGCTGTATCAATATACGCAAGACACAGCTCTTCCCCTTCGCCGATGTGACGCATTGCTCGTACTGTGGCGCAGTCCCCCTCGAATGTAACAACGGCATTTGGTGCACAGGAGTGGTTGAACAAGGAAACTGAGAGGTAGATACCCTTGGCCACATTGCGGGATGCAACGTCGTCCCGGATTACTATTGCATTGGTATCATAGTATCGAAGGAGCTTTACAAGCTCACGTAGTGATGAATCCGTGGACTGGGATTCATCAAGGGCTCCGCAATCTTGCAAAAACTTAGTGACATAGTTGGCATACTCGTGATTCTCCTCAACCATTGCAGTGTCAATCCGCCCAGCATTGTCGTACAAATCTTGAACATTGATTTGAAGTGGAGTGGACTTAATCTCCACCAGCGGGTTTTCTTCTTCGAATACTAGACCGCCGTTATACACCGCATGGAGCAAAAAAAGCATCTTGTCTGATGGGCGCTCTGCTGCGCTGTAGATACAAAGGTCAGAGTCTTTCCAAGCTTTGGTAAAACAACATTCGCGAATATGCTGCTCGCAATGTAGCCCACAGCCTTTTTTGGCGCAGTAATGGGCACCACACGAACCGCACTTTTCTTTGACTCGGCGTGCGCCAAGCGACACGAAGCAATTGTGGCAATAGCTCCTATATGCACTCTCATCGCTGCTGAGAACAGCAGCAAATGGGCGCTCGCGCGATAGAATGACTTCTCCCATACCAATGGATCTTGTCGCGAAAACGCCTCGGCCCTTTTCGCCAGGCGTTTCCTATTTATTTTGAAATCGAAGTTACAGCAATGTGAAAGGCCAAAAGCTGCATCATAAATATATAAACATCATAATTGCAAACCTCGACACGAACACAGGGTTTTTCGAGCTCATCTGACGTGAATCCATTCCGGTCGTACTCGCTTCGCTTGTCCGGGTCGGAAAGCACCCTGAGCAAATTTCGTTCATTTCAGCTGATAATTCAAAAGAGAGATATGGCTATGACAATATTTGATCTTCGTACCGGTAAGCTTCCTTGATCATGTCGAAAGTTCGAAGCTCGCCCCCTATTCAATTCGAAGTTCGCACAACTCATTTTCAATTAATTCAATTCAAAACGAATTGCTATAGATACACGGGCCTTTACATACCTTTGTCTGGGTGATTGGAGCGAGCAAGTTTCCGATAAGCGACAATGATTTGGCGTAAGTTTGCTGTTCGTAGTACCCCAAGTACACGATAAAGGTCTGGCTTGATTGACTCGTCATACTTACGCCGCAATGCTGTTTGCGACAGGGTGTCATAGGCCTTAACTCAAAGAAGGTAAAGAGCAAATGTCGTGATACTTGTAATAAACGTCTATACGTATAATAAGTTGACGAGTTTTCACCTTTTTGATGTTGATGTAGAGAGGGTCCGATGTAGAAAGATCAGCAACCTCGCGAGCGCGATGGCGGTATGCTGCGACTATCTCAGCCGTTGTTGCACTGGTAGAAAGACCGAGAAGATCGTAATAATCCAATGGAGATTCATTGCAAGCAACCAAATCTGCAGAATATTCGTCGCCTTTGATATTGTCTAGTTTGGCCTTCAGTCTTGATTCTGGTTCAGCTGAGACGACCGAATTTAATTCTACCGCTGTGTTCTCCGGTGCACCCGCTTTCTCACATTCTACAACATCTGTTTCGTGGTGCATCTCATGCCAGTCTTTATTCACGGGAGAGTAAAATAACTCATCCTCAATTGGATCATTCGATATCGCCATTCCTTCTTCGTCCAAGCCTTTGGTTTCTCTCATTTGCTTCGGGCTGCTTTCGTGATTTGCGGCCATTCTTGAGTGCGACCCAATTCCCTTTCAAGATAATATTTTCAGTGCTTGATGTATCAACAGATTGTGGCACTTATTTGAGCGAAGAGTCGTTAGATTTTTTGTGACTTACCATTCAAAGAAGGAGCTTACGAGTAAAGGTTTGTGCGTCGCTATTGCCACTCTTATCTCTTTTTTTTTCTTTCAAAAATTCAGGGAACCTTCATTTCTAATATAGTACTGTACAGTATAGTATACGTAATGAACAAAGTTTCCTTCTTCTCTCTGTCTTTTTCTTCTTTCTCTTTCGAATTGTTTGGGAATTTGAAAATTACACTGAATGATGAGACACACCTCCGTGCAGATTAAGCTTTATCATTTCTTTGTGGCATGGAAGGTCTCTTTGGGTTCCAACAACAGGCCATGCCATGGGTGCATGGGTGCACTCGTTCATGTGTAGGTAATTCGGCGGATTGGATAGTAAAAATTGGGTGGTGTAAATAACCTAAGCACAAATGACGCATAAATGCAAGTCCTGGAGGACATGCGATTAGGAATAATAGAGGACAATCGCAAATGATTTGTCGGCGAATATAGATCCATCAGGATAGTATTTTAACAAATGGGGTCTACGCCTCCACACGCGGAGGCTTCACTCGGTTCAAAGGAATTTAATCCAAACCCCCAAACGGAAGCGAAGGGTTCTAAACAGGGCCACTTAATGGGAAGTACTGCTCTAAATTAGTAGGATACAGCGGAGATTGAAAAGTTTTAAGTCATCTGAAAGCGGTCGAGACATGGTTAATGCCTGCATGCGAAAGCGCACACTTACTGGTTCTTCTTGTAAAAGTCTACACTCTGCGAGGTTACGATTGGCATGAGATCGCACCCAGCCCTAGGCAGTTCTGTGGCTCAGTCGCAATTGCAGCGCCGAATTCTTGGCGATAATTGTTTGGACTACGAATTTTCCATCGAATCCATTCGTTCAAACATCACCAATTTACAAGTCACGGAGTGAGAGAATGGCTTTGGGGAGTCTTCACTGCCAACATCCATATGCATGTTTTCTCAAGTGTATTCCTCATGTGCCTCTGTAGCTGCTATGTACTTGCCTTTCTTTGTTTTTGGGAGAGCATTAACTAGACTTAACTTGCTAAGTAGCATAAATTATTTGAAATGGAGTGGGCGGAGCTGCGCGCTATGCTTCCAGAATTCAGCTCAAAGCGCACGCACTTCTTGATAATAATAAATTCCGGAATACTTCTAATGGAGATCCTCAAATCACGCGCCATGCAAATGCAAATTTTTAACAAATAGCTGGGAGCTTAAGGAAGCAGAATTTCCGGAGATGAAGATAATTACAAAAGCGCATTTGTTAGTATGATAAAGGCAAATTTAGTAAAGCAATTCGCCAATACGCAGCTTACTGTTGTTTGTTGATTTTTTTTTGCAATTCAAGAGCATGAATTAATCTTATCTCATCAAATCCAACCAAACCAAATCTAGTCTAATCTAATCTAATCGAAGCCACATAAGTGCGCAATTCGTAATAATGGCAGTAGCAAATGGTTCAGACTCAGACCAACAAGCCGGGTCTTGAATGCACTCTGTAATCCCTCATGACCCACACTACAACACGCATCGCCTTGAAAAGTTTCAAGAGCTGGAATGTAGCGGCCGGGCCTTTGTGCCTTGGCTGCCAGGGCAGCCGGTGCCGATAACCTTGTCTCTCTGTCTCTTGCTCCCCCGCCCCCGCGGCTCTGCCTATTATAATTATAACACTAAGTATAAATTCCCCTTATTCCGGGCAACAACTAAACAATTACATAACACTGAGTATACAGCAGGAAAATTGGGAAGAAAGCGCTTCGAATATTAGCATTCATTTGAAAATTAGACATAAGGCCTCGAACTCGAACTCGAACTAATACAAACCCAAATGGCACAGAAGCCAATGCTGCGGGCAGAAGTGGGAATGCGCGTGCGTTGCGCAAACAAAGCAAGTGCGGAATGATTCAGGAGGGAGAGG
>Ga0307931_1001560_pt1 | contig 15078 bp, 15 predicted proteins | sample OrgLakmetageno47_FD_201816 | JGI IMG/M metagenome (GOLD analysis project Ga0307931, IMG submission 201816) | Saline water microbial communities from Organic Lake, Antarctica - #47 | ecosystem: Environmental > Aquatic > Non-marine Saline and Alkaline > Saline | place: Antarctica: Organic Lake... | reverse complement strand
TTTTTCGGAGAATCCCACAATTCTGAGAATTTCACGAAAAAATATTCGCTCTCCTATTGGTCGAGAGCACTCTCGAACTTTTCGTTTCTCGTTTTTCGATTTTCGGGGCCCCATAAGGAACGGCCTAAGTCACGCCAGTCGTCTAGCTAGCACACCACCAGCAGCTCTTTCACCGGTCAATAGAGCTGTTCTGGAGCTGGAAGTGATACAGCTTTAACAATATCTGCATGATGCGATAGAATCATTTGAAGGTATTTCTTCGCTCGCGCGTTGCTTTGCGTACCATGCTTGCGAGCACCTTGTAATTGTGTATTTGGATAAATGCGATCTTTGTTGCCCTGTGGTCACATGCTTGAACTCCACACCATCAATGTGAAATGCGCGACGTTGCGACAAGAGCCATGATGTAATGTATTCAGGAAACATCTCGGTTTCATTTCACCGTCTATTCGATTCTTGCATTGTGTTTTCTTCGGTTCAGGTATGATCTTGAAAGAAGCTACTCTCGTAGGCGTGTTGGTGAGCGGCATCGAACCTGGAAGCCTTGTACTATCGGCTGTTGCCACCCTTTGCGGTGCTATCTTAGCACATGCGGAAGCCGCGAGTACTAACTGCGCCTTCGTCAAGGAAGCAGGGCGCCGTGCTGATGCTGCTCATCGGCTCATGAAATCGCTCGCCGGGGCGATTTTCCCGGATGACCACCCCTCCCTGGCTCGAGTGGTTCACGTCCTCAACGATCTCGAGGAGCGCGCTCGGAAATGGCGTGAGTCGTCAAAGTTGAGCCAGCGCTTTGCTCTGACTCGGGCGGGTATCACCAAGGCGTGTAAGTACCGTGAGAGTTTTCAGCAGCTCTTTGCGCTCCTCGACCACGCATTGCAGGAGCTCATGTCGGCAGTGCAGGTCAAATCCTTCAGCAACATTACGGAGCTGCGTTCAGACTTTCGCAAGGAAACGGAAAAGCTCAACCGGGAATTTGCCACGGCAGCAGCGGCAGCGGGGGAGCATGCTGCATCGCAGGAAGAGGTGCTGCAGGCGCTGGGAAACCAGAATGCCTCCTTCGAGGACCTCCTTGCGGCCTCACGCGCTCAAGCCGAGGCCCTCGCAGAAATGGAATCCCGCCTGGTCAACACCCTGGACAGCCTCAAAGCAGACCTCGCAGCAGGTAGGGAAGCTGCTCAAGCGGCCGCGAAAGCAGCGGCTGCGGCGGCCGAGGCCATGCAGGAGCACGAGAGCAACAGTGGTGGTGGTCGCGGCGCGGCGGACAACACGGACGAGATCGTGGCCGCCCTGAAGGCGAACATCTTGAACCACATCGTGCCCGAGCTGCTCGATGCACTAGTGAGGGAGGGAAATCTCACGCGAGCGGCTGTGACCGAGGCCAAAGATGCTGTGATAGGCGAGGTGCGCGGCCTCGAGAACACAGTGCAAGAAAATCACAAGTCGCTCCAAGGCACGATGCAAGAAAACCACAACGAGATTGCAGTACTTTTGGAAGCGTTGAAAAGAAGTGCCGGCGAGGAGATGGCCAGAATATATGTGTATTCTCCGTACAACTCCGATGATGGCCATTCCGGAGCTCTCCTTGGAAGAGGTGCATTTGGTTTCACTTACCTCATGAAGAACATGAACGACAAGCACTTCTACGCCGTCAAGCTCATTGACATCAACTGGTCTGAGCTAGAAATAATCCAGCTCCGAAAAGAATCTGAAGTGCTCGCGCACCTCGACCACCCAAACATTGTGCGCTACCACGGTTGCTTTTTCTACGGCAAGAACGACAAATATTGGGCCATCGCCATGGCGCACCTTTCGGGCGGTTCGCTCCTCGCCAAAATGAAGGCCTCGCCCAAGCCAACGCCAGAGCAAAGTCTGCGGTGGGTGCTCGAAATTGCGTCGGCGCTGGCGCACATGCACGAAAACAGCGTCCAACACCGCGACATGAAGCCAGACAACGTGCTCTTTGCTTCGGAAGCGCCCGATGCACGGGCAGTGGTCATCGACCTCGGCCTCGCCAGCTTCGACCTCGCCAAGTCGACAGCATCTTCGGCGGTTGGTGCGCTGCTTTACCGCTCGCCTGAGAAGGCTCTTGGGGAGCGCTACGGCCCTTCTGACGACCTTTGGGGCCTCGGCCTGATCACAGGAGGCCTGGCGCAGGGGCAGTCGCTGGAAGCTCGGGTGAAAGCACGCGGCGGCAGCGGCGGCCTCTTTGCGCTGAATCAACCGAGGGTGAAAGAATTCGTGGCTGAAGCAATTGCGTCCTGCGCCTCCCTTGGGAACCTAGCCGCTGCGCTGCTGATTGAAGACCCCAAATTGCGGCCAACGGCAGCCGCTGTGGTGGCATCCAAGGGCAACGTTGCAGCGCTGGCGCGTCCAAGTGTTGGTGTGGAGGCGATCATTGAAGAGGAAGAAGAAGATGAAGGTGAAGATGAGGCAGGAGGTGGCAACAAGAAGAGTGAACAAGAGGCATCATCAGCACGAGAAGCTGAGGCTGAAATGCAACGAATGCTCGAGGTAGCGACGTCTCCACATTTACCCCTATCTTTTTGCTCCATTTGTGCTTCTGATGAATGTTTTAAGCTTTTGCCTACTGTTCTGGGGCTGCATGTTAGGTGAAGCGAGAAGCTGAAGAGAAGGCAAAGCGAGAAGCAGAAGCAAAGGCAGGTACTGGCGATCAAGCTCAGTATCCGGAGGGTTCTGAGTCACCTAACCCAGTGCTTACGGAGGGTGAGGTGCGAATGCACGAGCTTGAGGCAAAGCACACTGCCAATCTTGAAGCGTTAAATGCGGCGGCGGAAGCAGAGGTGCTGAGCCGTAAAACTCAACTTGTCCAAACTCTGCTGCCCTTAGAATCTTCTCTTCAAAAAGCAGAAGAGGACATTGACCCTGATGCATGCGAAAATATTCAAGCCGAGATCGATAAGGCGACGGCTGCTGCAGCCTCAGCCACCGCTATCGCAGCTGCTACACATAAAGCTTCTGTTGCAAACGCAACTGATTTCCACGAAACTTGTGCAGCAAAACTAGAAGAACTACTAGCAGCGCAAGCGGCACTAGCCGCTGCAGACTCGAATTTAGCGAACAAAGCTTCAGCTGAAGTCATGTTTGAGGCAGCAAAGCAAGCACGAGCCGCTGCTTTGGATGCGGCTGCGGAGAAGAAGCGAGCGGAAACCAAACTAGCCATAAGCACCAAAGACTATGCCAAAGCGAAGACTTTAAAAGCCGAATCTGAGGACTTGGAGGCCCGAGCAACCACAGCAGCAGCGGGGGATGACGACGCCGGCAAGGAAGAGCGTGAGCACATGGAGGACGAAGCGAAGGCTCTTGAAAATGCAGTCGCTGACGCGATGGCTGGGGTGAAACGATGCGAAGAAGAGCTAGCGCTCCTCCCCGAGACCGCAGATGCCTTTGCCTGTGCTGCAGTAGGCTGTCCCATGGGAAGTAAACTGTGCTGGACTGCGAACAACGACGACATTGGAAAGGGTGAAGTGGGCACCGTGGTGGGGTTTCTGCACGGGCAAGGCAAAGTTGAAGTCGAGTTCAGCAAGGTTACTTGGCCTCTGGCCCCGGACCAACTCATCACTCCTGAAGCTTGGAAAGAGCGTGAAGAGGTATGTTCGTATGCAGAGCCTTCTCTATTTATTTGCCGGCTTTCCTTTTTCTTTGCATTGGAATAAAATAACTGGGTGTTATTATTCCTGCGCTGGCCTCTTTGTGTGTGCTTATGTTTTGCTTTGATGCTGAGTAGGCGAAGGAGGCCGAAGAAAAGCCGAAGCGAGAAGCACTGGCACGCATTGTGGAAGCGAGCAAGGGTCAGCTGAATTGGGCGCTGGATTTGCCCATGGCCTCGTGGAACTGCGTCAAAATAGTCGGGGGTGGCGGGTTCGAAGTGCGTTTGGGCGTTGAGGGCGACAACAAGTGCGGGTTCAGCTTCGCAACCGAAATCACGCTCGCTGATTTGGTTCTCGTGGTTGGCCCCACAACGACAGTGCTGGATGTAAATAGCCAAAAGTGCTCAGGTAAGGAAATTTCCCTTTTTTAAGACCGTTATAATAATGTCTGAACAATCTTCTTTTATTGACGGGTTCCCTGATGGTGCTTCGACGAATTTTCTGCAGGTGACATTGCGGTCTTGGCCAAGTGCGTTTCACTGTCGGAATTTGAGGCATCAAGCACTGAAATCACTGGTAAGATTACTTCTACGCCTTCTTACGCGGCCCAGTATCCACTCACGATTTTTCTGCCCATGTTCTGCAGGTGACATTTCTGTTCTTGCCAATTGCAAGTCACTGGCGCAGTTTGCTGCAGTTGAGACTGCAGTCACCGGTAAGAACGTTCTCGCGTCTTTCTTTTGCGGACCAATCCGCTGACGATGTTTGCTGTCGGTGTTTTGCAGGTGACATTCGAGTCTTCGAGCACGCGCAGTCAATTAAGAAGGTCATGCTCCGGGGCACTAAGGTCACTGGTAAGAGTATTCGCGCCACCTTTCTAATTTGAACCAGACCACTGATGATTTTGCTGCGAATAATTTGCAGGTGACATTGCTGTTCTGGCTCACAGCAAGTTTCTTTTAGTGTTTGGGGCATCGTACACAAAAGTCACTGGTAGGATTATCTCCACACGATTCTAGGAAATTCAGTCCACTAACACTCCTTTCGCTTATGTTCTGAAGGTGACATACGTGCTTTAGCCAACTGCAAGTCGCTTACAGATTTTCGTGGTGTGGGAACAGAAATCACTGGTAATTACATTCCCTCATCCATCTTTACTCGAACCAGTCTCCGCTGACAATGTTTGCTGTCAATGTTCCGCAGGTGACATTCAAGTGTTCGAGAACACGCCTTCGATGACACTCCTCAACCTTTCTGTTACCAAGTGCACCGGTAAGGGTGCTTTATACGCTCATCTGTTTCTCGTAGACCACTTGAATGCCACTAACATTTACATATGCGAATGCTTCACAGGCGACATTTCCGTGCTGGCCCATTGCAAGTCGCTGTCTTCCTTCAGTGCCTTTAAATGCCTCGGAGTCACTGGTAAGCTCATTCCCCCATATCCCCCCATGCTTCATTCTCGAAGCGTTCGTCGCTGACGATGTTTGCTGTCGATGCTTTGCAGGTGACATTCAAGTGCTCAAGAACACGCCTTCGATGACTGATATCAACCTCTCTACCACCATGTGCATCGGTAAGGATGCTTTCTACGCTCATTTTTTCTCGTAGACCACTTGAATGCCACTAACATTTACATGTGCGAATGCTCCGCAGGCGACATTTCCGTGCTGGCCCATTGCATGTCGCTTTCTTACTTTAATGCCTCTGAATGCAATGGAGTCAATGGTAAGCACGCTCCCCCATATCTCCCCATGCTTCATTCTCGAGCCTTTCTTTGCCGACGATGTTTGCTGTCGATGCTTTGCAGGTGACATTCAAGTGTTGGAGAACACGCCTTCGATGACTAAAATATACCTTGCTGACACCAAATGCACCGGTAAGGATGCTTTATACGCCCATTTGTTTCTCGTAGAGCACTTGAATGCCACTAACATGCACATGTGCGAATGCTCCGCAGGCGACATTTCCGTGCTGGCTCATTGCAAGTCGCTTTCTGAGTTTAGTGCTTTTCATTGCTACGCAGTTACTGGTAGGCACTTTCCCCCATGTCCCCCCATGCTTCATTCTCGAACCATTCTGTGCCGACGATGTTTGCTGTCGATGCTTTGCAGGTGACATTCAAGTGTTCGAGAACACGCCTTCGATTACTACTATCCACCTTGCTGACACCAAATGCACCGGTAAGAATGCTTTTTACGCTCATTTTTTCTCGTCGACCACTTGAATGCCACTAACATGCACATGTGCGAATGCTCCGCAGGCGACATTTCCGTGCTTGCGCATTGCAAGTCGCTCTCTTTCTTCAATGCCTTTCAATGCAGCGGAGTCAATGGTAAGCACGTTCCCCTATACCCCCCCCATGCTTCATTCTCGAACAAATCTTTGCCGACGATGTTTGCTGTCGATGCTTTGCAGGTGACATTCGAGTGTTCGAGAACACGCCTTCGATGACTACTATCAACCTTTCATTCACCAATTGCACCGGTAAGGATACCTTCTACGCTCTTTTTTTCTCGTAGACCACTTGAATGCCACTAACATTTACATGTGCGAATGCTCCACAGGCGACATATCCGTGCTGGCGAATTGCATGTCGCTTTCACTCTTTCATGCCTCTCATTGCAATGGAGTCACTGGTAAGCACATTCCCCCATATCTCCCCATGCTTCATTCTCGAACAATTTTTTGCCGACGATGATTGCTGTCGATGCTCCGCAGGTAATATTCGAGTGTTGGAGAACACGCCTTCGATGACTACTATCTACCTTTCAAGCACCAAGTGCACCGGTAAGGATACCTTCTACGCTCTTTTTTTCTCGTAGACCACTTGAATGCCACTAACATGCACATATGCGAATGCTTTAAAGGCGACATATCCGTGCTGGCCCATTGCAAGTCGCTTTCTTACTTTGATGCCGTTCAATGCAATGGAGTCATTGGTAAGCACGCTCCCCCATATCCCCCCATGCTTCATTCTCGAGCCTTTTTTTGCCGACGATGATTGCTGTCGATTCACCGCAGGTAACATTCGAGTGTTCGAGAACACGCCTTCGATGACTAAAATCGACCTTGATAACACCAAGTGCACCGGTAAGGATACTTCTACGCTCTTTTTTTCTCGTAGACCACTTGAATGCCACTAACATTTCCTTGTGCGAATGCTCCACAGGCGACATTTCCGTGCTGGTGAATTGCATGTCGCTTTCTTACTTTAATGCCTCTGAATGCAATGGAGTCAATGGTAAGCACTTTTCCCCATATCTCCCCATGCTTCATTCTCGAGCCCTTCTTTGCCGACGATGTTTGCTGTCGATGCTTTGCAGGTGACATTCAAGTGTTGGAGAACACGCCTTCGATGACTAAAATATACCTTGATAACACAAAGTGCACCGGTGAGGATGCTTTTTACGCTCATTGTTTTTGAAGTCCACTTGAATGCCACTAACATGCACATGTGCAAATGCTCCACAGGCGACATTTCCGTGCTGGCGCATTGCAAGTCGCTTTCTGAGTTTAGTGTTTTTTATTGCTACGCAGTTACTGGTAGGCAAATTCCCCCATATCTCCCCTCCTGTTTTTTTCTCGAAGCAATCTTTGCCGACGATGTTTGCTGTCGATGCTTTGCAGGTGACATTCAAGTGTTCGAGAACACGCCTTCGATGACTACTATCAACCTTTCAAGCACCAAGTGCACCGGTAAGGATACCTTCTACGCTCATTTGTTTCTCGTAGACCACTTGAATGCCACTAACATGCACATGTGCGAATGCTCCACAGGCGACATATCCGTGCTGGCGCATTGCAAGTCGCTTTCATTCTTTAATGCCTTTAAATGCAACGGAGCGACTGGTAAGCACTTTCCCCATATCTCCCCATGCTTCATTCTCGAACCAATCTTTGCCGACAATGTTTGCTGTCGATGCTTTGTAGGTGACATTCAAGTGTTCGAGAACACGCCTTCGATTACTACTATCAACCTTTCAAGCACCAAGTGCACCGGTAAGGATACTTTCTACGCTCATTTTTTCTCGTAGACCACTTGAATGCCACTAACATTTCCTTGTGCGAATGCTCCGCAGGCGACGTTTCCGTGCTGGCGCATTGCAAGTCGCTTTCTTACTTTAATGCCTGTCAATGCAATGGAGTCAATGGTAAGCACGCTCCCTTATATCTCCCCATGCTTCATTCTCGAGCCTTTCTTTTCCGACGATGATTGCTGTCGATGTTCCGCAGGTGACATTCAAGTGTTCGAGAACACGCCTTCGATGACTGAGATCAACTTCTCAAGCACCAATTGCACCGGTAAGGATACCTTCTACGCTCTTTTTTTCTCGTAGACCACTTGAATGCCACTAACATTTACATATGCGAATGCTTCACAGGCGACATTTCCGTGCTGGCCCATTGCAAGTCGCTTTCTGAGTTTCGTGTTTTTCATTGCAACGCAGTTACTGGTAAGCATATTTCCCCATATCTCCCCATGCCTCATTCTCGAACCAATCTTTGCCGACGATGTTTGCTGTCGATGCTTTGCAGGTGACATTCGAGTGTTCGAGAACACGCCTTCGATGACTACTATCGACCTTCGAAAGACTAAGTGCACCGGTAAGATCATTCTTTAACACTTCTTTCTTAGACTTCCTCATTTTCGCTGATGTTTTTTCCTCGAAGAAGTATCGATAATTACAGCTCTTAGATTTGTGCTTATGCCTCCGTTGAATTTGCGCCGTACTTTTCTGACTCTGCAAACCCACTGTCTGGACTCATTTGATATGCCTGTTTAATCCTTGTGTTTGTAGGCAACACGGAAAGCGTCAAGAAGGCCCTGCCCAAGTGCACCAAGTTTTCCCTCTTGACGCCAATTTTTCCTTTAGAATCCAATGCCTGAAGTGGAGGCGCAGTGACCTGGGCGAATTTCGAGGCTCTGTCTTTCTTTAGGAATGCTACACTTGGCCCATTGCGCAGCTCTTTCTTTATTTCGGTTCTTTGGGGCCCTTACGATACGAAGGCGCCCCGGGTGAATTGTTCCCGAAACCGGAACATTAGGTGCTGCATGGGGAAATATCCGAATTTAGTGTGCTCTTTTTGAAGATACAGTAGGCCCACGCGCAGTTGCAAACACAACGCACTTCGAGTTCAGAGATACGAAGCCCGGAAGCCCGGTTTTCGCGAGGGGACAATTCGAAACAGGAAAAGAAACAAGAAAAGTGGGGTTAAATCCATTGAAGCTAATTTAAGCTTGATCGATATTCAAGGGGGCTTGAATTAGGCTTAATTGAAGGCTAAGGTTAATTTTAGGTTTAGGGGGAATTCAAAAAGGTCTACAGGGATGAGTTTTGTGGTTTTCTTCTTTCGTGATGGAGATCACTAACTGTGTACGAGCTTTTTGGGACAGTTGCTTTCTTGGTTATCTACAGCTAGCTCGAAAAAGGTGCTCCACACATAAGAGCTGGGGTGGAATAAGGACGCGTTCACGATCTAAACAATCTATTATGCTGTAACAAGTAGCTCTTGAACGATAGTTTGAGGGGCTCTACCAAGGCATTTTTCAATAAACCATGCCCATAGATATAGCTCTGCAGAACGGTGAAATATTTACTTTGCCTAAAATGCTGCCTTTAGCCCACTAACTCTAAATCACGGGGACTTCTCTTTAGGGTAATTAGCAAAAGAAGCACACTGATTTATTTTAGAACCTGTTCACCAACATGAAAACGCGTACACTCAGTCTTCGGGCTCTACTCCCCAGATGTCTACCGAAATTTGCATTGGCATGAATGCTCAGCTTGCACAACATATTACGCTGCCGCTCGTAAATGCGAGAGCATTGTGCGGATTTTGCCTCGTATTAATTCAGGTCAATAAGGGCTTCTCATTCTGCATATTCATATCTCTCGGAGCGTGATCTTTGGTCCATCTCCTGATGCTGCCCTCATGTATTTATCTCCTCGCGCAATCATCGAAGGTGCAAAGGGAGCCAAGTTCTTGAGGCAGCGGTCTAGCACGCGGTAGATCACATGCTTGTTCAATAATTGAATATCCAACAGTCTCGTCACGCAACTTTGACGGTGAGTGACTGTTTTTTCTCGCTGGTCGAGGTGTGTTATGCTCCCGTGCCTACCACCCTCTTTGAGCAGGCCCTTGACACTCAAGGGCACAATCAGACACTTGGAACGCTGTACTTAGCATATATTTCTTGCTTATCTTTTTCATTCTCATGTACTTTGACGGACTAGGTATTGCACAGGCGCGGGGGCGGGGGCACTGTGCACTCGATTTACAGATAGTGTTGAAATAGACGAGATTGGTCACGGGCTAGCAGCCTCGACGCTCTCGCCGAGGCGGCACTATTTGAGCAATTTGCATAGACAGAGATGCACTGATGCTAGCATTGACCAATGGAAGCATGTTTGGAAGCAACTAGTCAACATCGCGACCCAAGTCGGTGGAATTGCATGGAATTCACGCTCATCGCCGTTAATCACAGCCGAAAAGCACCGCAATATGGTAGGTGATTTTATGACCCTTAGTGTTCCGTAAAATTAGCTCCTGATTTATTTTGCCCCCAAACCTTCCTCGTTAGTCTTGCAGAATGGTATTTGAAGATAAGTTGCATGGGGAACTTTGACGAATGGTTTCATTTTGTTGCTATGATCACCCTTATGCGTAAATAATATGCTCATTCCTGCTCAGGTCAGAGGTTGCCCCAGTTCGGATAAAATCAGCAAAGTAGTTCCAAAGAATTGCCTGAGGGTGCACGTTTCGCCTATTTCCAGGTAATGCAGGTCAATAGTTATCCACTGATGTAATTACTTGGGCCAATGAACACAATGAACTCAAGATCATGGCACTTACCGTACCTCAAGGTCGCAACAAATCAGGCATGTTCGAGTCATATAAAAGCCGTTGATACCTACGTAAAAGCGCCAGTGTGACAGAAAAGAGCTAAACGATTGCTAAAATCCTTTCAAAAGGTGCATGAAGGATATATGAAACTGAACCTTGTCGAATCGGTTCAACTCACTGAATTTTGTCTTCATTTTATGTAAAAAAATGTCCGTTTCTGCTCAGGTCGGAGGTTGCCCCAGTTCGGATAAAATCAGCAAAGTAGCTCCGAAGAATTGCCTGAGGGTGCACTTTTCGCCTATTTCCAGGTAATTTATGCCAATACCTATCCACTGATGTGATTACTTGAGCCAACGGGCGCAATGGGGTCGAGAACTTGGCACTTACTGCACCACTAAGATCGAATGACTCTGAAATCAGGTAAGAAATATCATGATTTACACCGAATTCTTGACGTCTACCCCATAAAATCGATGAAAGCTTCTTCACTTCAGCTTATTAGACCTCTATGTACCCAGGTGAAAAGAAAATTGCAAAAACGTTCTCAGTGGGGTTGAGTTATGGCTCAAAATATTCACTTTTTGGCTGGATCGAGCACCTCCCGCAGTGGCATGGCCACTAAAAAAAAAGTGTGTTTTTTTTTTAATGGCTTCAGAGATGTCATTAGGCATTTCAAGCGTGCTCCAGGAGGCCCAAACCCGGTCTCAAAAGTAAATTTCACCCCAATTCGGGCTCAGGGTGGCCATTTTAGTTTCTGTAAGATTCTTTTGAATTCCCCCTATTAATTCAATGTAAAAATAAGGTCAAAATAAGCCCCTTAAACAGAGCTTAAATTTGAAATCCCCTCGGTGCGGTGGTTCGAAGAGTTGAGAATTGAGAATTGAGAAGGGCCAGGGGCTTAAATTAAGCTTAATGAAGAGCTTAAATTAGGGCTTAATTTAAGGTCAAAATGAGGTCAAAATAAGCCCCTTAAATTGAGCTTAAATTTGAAACCCCCTCGGTATGGTGGGTCGAAGAGTTGAGAAGGGCCAGGGGCTTAAATTAATCTTAATCAAGGGCTTAAATTAAGCTTACTGAAGTGCTTAAATTAGGGCTTAGTATAAGAACAAAATGAGGTCAAAATAAGCCCCTTAAATTGAGCTTAAGTTTGAAACCCCCTTGGCACGGTGGGTCGAAGAGTTAAGAAGGGCTGAAGTTTTTCTTAATATGTGCTTGACTAAGGGTCACAATAAACTCAAAATATGAATAAGCAGCCTGGACTATGAAACTGCTCCTTAGAACGGTTGGTCCACTCTAAGATGTCAGAGAACGTTGAAAATCAGCAATTATGCTTCCTGGTTCAATTATAGTCGCTTGGCGCATGGCTGTAGCTCCTTCGTCGCCAGTTGGAGAAAAGGTGCACATGAAGGCGAGGGCTCCGGATATCATGGTGCGTATGGAATACTAATTGCACCTGCGACATTTTTCATTGCAATCGCCACTGGAATTGGAAAAAGGTCGATGTAGCCTCCACGCTAAAAAAATACTCATTCTAGATGCATAATCTTGTAGTCCTTGAAATAAAGTGTTGAGATAATATGGTCTCGTGAGTTACAAATGGTGCACCAGCTAGGAGTGAGCAAAGTCGAACGGACATGTAAAAAAAATCAACGATAGGAAGGAAAGGTTCAAGTGGCATTCCATGAATAGTAATCATATGGAAGTATAAATAGTTTGGGAGAGCAGAAAAAAAAACTATTGCGAATTGCGGTATCGTGAAGATTCATTGACTTCATGTATCGTTCTGTAACACAAGGTCAAAAGGTCATTTGCTTCGTAGTGAAATATTCTGTTCATTCATAGGGAATGACAGAAAATGATACTAGATTGCGTTTGGTTCGAAAGAGCTTTGCCTTCTGTGGTGGTGTGTTAAACTAGCCGGGAGGATCTCCGTTTATCAAATCCAAAAAGAATTCTAAGGTATAAAAGAATCAGGGTCGTCTTATAGAGACAAAACGGTTCACATAAGTATTGGAATTCATGAAGCTGCAAAATTCAAAAAACGAATAATAATCGTGAGGTAAAAAGTATTCGATGTCTTACCTCAAAGAAACGAAGCTTCTCAGGGTTTGTACGAAAGGCACAAACCCTACAGAACTCCGGATTCCTACCTCTGTGATACTTCATTTCTGCAGAAATTCTTGGTTTATAGAGGTACTTATTAGGAGTTTTTCAATTTAAAAAGAAGACTATTCTAAAAATCTAAAGAAAAGAAATCCTAGCTCTCGATGACTTCGCTAGTATTTCTTGTCGGAAGCTACCATGAACCAACCTTAAGGTTTCATGTATGCACCATGATGGCCCACCTTTTACGCGATTATACACACCATGTATAACTTGTGCACATATCTACGTAACCAGAAGCCCAAGGTGAATCGCGCACACCACTGGTACACTAGTACTTTGAAAATAGTCGTGGAAGTAAGGACAGTACGAGAAAGAACACGAATATAGTATATTTTGAGGATCAGATCCACTGAAAAAATCAACGTCAGTCTATACAAATAAACATAAGGGGTAGAAAGCTAAATGCCAAGTACAATGCATTCATATCCAAGTAAACAATCATCACTATCCTCGAATCTAGTTAGGGTTACTTCATTAGCTTTTTCTTAAGGGTAGGGTCGGGCAGGGTCGAAGACCCTAACCTTTAAAAATGCCAGTGAATAATCCTAACCAAAGCCCCAGAGGAGCCCTTGGCATGAGGAATAATAGTGCCGGTAGCATGATGTGGAAACGTTATGGGTTAGGCTAGGGTATGCAGTTTAAAATTGGCCCTAATCGTATCATTATGCACTTCGAAGAATTGCGAACAGATTATCATCAGCACATGTAATTTAAGCTCATTTAAGGGGGCTTAATTAAGCCCTTATTTAAGCTTAAATTAAGCCTTAATTTAGGCCTTAAATTAAGCCCCCTTCTTCTCCAGAGTATCAACTTCAGCACATGTAATTTAAGCTCATTTAAGGGGGCTTAATTTAGCCCTTATTTAAGCTCAAATTAAGCCTTAATTTAGGCCTTAAATTAAGCCCCCCCCCCCCCCTCCCCGCCCTTCTCCTGAGTATCAACTTTTTGGTATCGGAACATACCCCAAAACGGGTCATTTTTGGAAGGTATCAGCTTGGACAAACTAATTAGTGTTTCTGAAAGTTCTTTAAACGCTTGTTACGACGCCGTTTTTGTTGCGCTCGTATGATCTCGTGGTCAAAAGTTATGCCAGTTTAAAGTTGGCTAAGTGCTCGACACCCACAAAACCGCGGTCATTTTTTGAAGTTCAAATGCCTCCGAGGATAAGCGCAGATGAAGACACTTCACGTACAAAACTTTGGTGAAATCATATATATAACCCAATAAAGCTATAATCATGTTCTAAAGGGCATGTCTAAGACCTCTATTTTCAAAATTATATGCCAATAGATCAACGAAGAGTTGATGTTTTACCGACCAGATCAAAAAGTGCCTACCAAGGATTTTTGTCCGTCACTCACTCACTCACTCCGTCACATCACAGACACAAAAAACCCTTGCGTGCTTGTTCTGACACGTTGTCATATGCTAGCACGTGCTTAATAACATAGGTCAAACATTCATGTTCTGTACTGTAGTTTCACAGGTCAACTCCTGTCAGCTTTTAAATAACATCTCCATGGTAGGTTGCGTGCTTACACATACGCCTCACAAGTGTGATATCACCACAGCGTTCATAGAAGAGGTCGAGAAGGTAGAGCGCAAGCAGTGTGACAACATACATAGTTGATGTTTTGTACCGGCATCCCAAAAGTGCTGTGTGTCCGTCACTCGGTTACTCTGTTACATCACAGACACAAAAAACCTTGCGTGCTTGTTCTGACACACTGACACGCTGTTATTTGCTAGCACGTGCTTAACATAAATTTGCATACTTACACTATGGTCTCACATGTGTGACTTATGTTTGACTTATGACATGACGATAGCGTTTGTACGCACTGTACTCCTATACATAGTTCTGTAGCGCTGTGCAGCAGTAGGTGAGATCAACCATGATGTGCGCTGCGGAGACCTCGATGGTTTGAAGGTTGAGCGACGACAAGGATACCGCGAGGTCGTGCGAAGTGTGCATTAACATGTACCGCGTTACTTCCTTCAAAGAAGAGGTCGGCAAGGTAGACCACAAAAAGTGTAACACGATGACGTGTACTTCTCTCTCATTCATCAACGAAAACGCGGACGAGCAACAAGGAAATTGAACAAGGGCACTTAATATCATCGGGAAGTAAGACATACAAAGCAACATCGGTGAGGATAGTCAAAAAGTACTGGCGACTGAAACAAAGATTCTACACTTCGACACCATCTCAAACTGTACACCTTCTGACACTTCTGGCACTTCCCCTTCTAACGATCGCCTCCCATGCAGCCCCACTTCGAAGGATCTTGCGGCACATGCCATTGCGCATCGCGCCACCCTCTACTTCACTTCCATTCAAACTTCCTTCACGCTCTCTCGCGACATCCATTTCAAGGTATCGAGAATCGACAACGGTATAGACATAAAAACTCCTTCGTTGATCGTGGCGCGGCGCACCCGCGCCGCTGCAGT
>Ga0307931_1001559_pt1 | contig 15085 bp, 17 predicted proteins | sample OrgLakmetageno47_FD_201816 | JGI IMG/M metagenome (GOLD analysis project Ga0307931, IMG submission 201816) | Saline water microbial communities from Organic Lake, Antarctica - #47 | ecosystem: Environmental > Aquatic > Non-marine Saline and Alkaline > Saline | place: Antarctica: Organic Lake... | reverse complement strand
ATTGGCTCATGACATAAAGAATTGAATTCTCTATGTCACGCACCAATCAGATTTTCCATAGATATCAGTCTTCAAAAGTTTTGAAGTCCGAAAATTTGAAGTCTATACAGTAGACGAATCTACAGTACTGTAATCAGTATGTGCTGAAAGCTGAAAGTATAGTACGCTGTACGGCGGGTGGTCTCCAGACATGGCAGACAAGACGACAAGACAGACAAGGGGTATCTAGCTAGTATCTATTCCCTAAGACAGACAGAAGAAATCTGTACGCTGCACTGAAATACGCGCTACCTTGTAACATCGGCTTTTGAGGCAAGCCCCGAAGGGCCGGAATTAGAAGGCCAACAGGTAGAGAAGAAAAGCAAAGCAGCGCAAACTAAACCTAAGAAGCTAATCAGGCGCACATACCCGAGTGGCCATGGAAGTGATGGTAGCGGTCTAAAGTGGCGCGCTACATCGGCTTTTCGGAAGCCAAGGCCTCGTACAGCAGGCCGAAGCTTGCACACAATTGGGGTCACGAAATTGCTCGGGGATGGGCGACTCTTCTTCTGGATCGCCTGAGAGACTTCGTAGTTGACCCCTCCTCTGCGGGAGGATATTCTTCTCTTGAGCTGAACCTTCGCAGTGCACGGAGGCGCGTGCCACTTTGGACCTCTATCACAACACTCATGGCCACTCGGGCATGTCTACCTAAATAACTCCGTGGTTTGAGCTGCTTTACTAAATACTCCTCCCTGTTAGCCTTCCAATTCCAGCCCCTCGGGACCTGCGGCGATTTCGAAGATTTTAACTTCACGGCACTTTCATTGCAACGCAACACTGCATCGTTTCATGGACACGATGCAGCATGCTACTGTATGATATTTTTATGTATTCGTGGAGATATCCATTTCGCCATTCAAGGAAATTATTGGCACACCAGAGGAGTCTAAAAATGTGACAAGCACATCACAGGCGCCTTTTTTCTTCGTTTTCTCGTGGCGTTCCCATGAACAATCTCTAACGTGAAGGTACATTGGGAGTAAATTCATAGATATAAAGACGTTTGGCTTCCACGCGATGTTTTCGATTTGAGATTCGATTTGCTTAGTTCAATTGCCTTCTCAGTAGAGTTTAAGGCCCATTGGGAGTCACTGGGATGTATATGGCAATGTGCCAGGGCCCTTCAAAAGGAGACGCAGCTCAGTCCGACGTCTCGCGCGATGATCAAGGGCATTCTTTAGAAGGTCCTCGTTTTCAACCTTGAAACCATTCATCTTCGCTTCATCAATTAGTTTCATGGCATCATCCCACTTTGAACCGGCTGCACATGCCCTGAGGACCGCATTTAAGGTCCTGCCCGAAACTTTGTAGCCAGACTTTTTGCACGTATTCAAGAGCTCAAGCGCTCTATCTGGGCGTCCCGCTACTTCACATGCGCTCGCAGCTGCTTCAAACGTCGCCTTCGTAGGCAATATTCCCTGGGAGTGCATCGAATCAAAAAGCTCTAATGCTTTCGCAACTTCCCCACCCTTAGAACAAGCAAGCATAACAGATGTGATTGTCGTATCGTTTGGCTTCATACCTCTAGCAGGTATTGAGGTCAAGATTTCCATCGCACTTTCCCATCGTCCTTCGGATGCACACGCCATAACGACCGCGTTGATAGTGTGAATGTTTGGTCTCAAGCCACGGCCTGGCATAGATTCCAGAAGTTCCAAAGCTTTAGAGGAGTCTTCGCTTTGAGCACATAACCTGATGGCTGTATTGAGACAAGCCAAGTTGGGACGAAGCAAACCGTCGTCGCTCATCGATTTGAACATTTCGAGCCCAAGGGAATAATTTCCACCCTTTCTACACGAATTCATCAAGGCATTCATTGTGATGAGGCTGGGCTGGAGCCCTTGCATTTTCATGGAATCATAAAGTGGCACTGCACTTTGCCACCACCCTCGAGTTGCACATGCATTGAGTGCAGCGTTGTAAGTCTTCAAATCTGGGTAAACGCCTCTGTTTTTCATACTTTCCAGAACATCCAAGGCTGCTCTTACTTCTGAGGCTCGTGCGCATGCATTAATCACAGCGTTATATACGGCCGCATCGAGTTTTGTTTGATTTTGGTGATAGACATTATTTAGCAATTCGATTGCTTCGTTCCACTTGCCCGCTTTCCCGCAAGCCACGATAACCGCTGCATAAGCTGAAGTGCTTACTTTCTGACCTTCTGCATCTGCACCAGTAAAACTTCGCAGCGCGTGTTGCCATCGGCCTTCCTTGGCATCCTTTTCTATGTTCTGCAAATGTATATCCTTCGGTGCATCAGAAGATTTGTCTGCTGGATCGTCGGGCACGCTGCAATGCTTGCAAATGAGCCACCTCCTCATGTTTTTGTTGCCACACGTAGGACAGTACCAATCTTTCTTTCGTGATGGACTCGCGCTTTGATTGTTAGATGCAATAGGTTTACCGATTAGTTTGACTTTTTCAAGAGACACCTGTGTTGCGTCAATAGACTCGCGACTCTTGGCGCCGTTCAAAGCGTTGACAGAGCTGCCAGGTGCATTGTGTATGTCTCTCGCTTGAACAGTTGAAAGGTTCGTGCCAACTTGCCCATCGTGCAGAGTCGAGAATACGCGGCGATTTCTTAAAATTCGACCAATAATATTCACACCATTGTAAGAAGTATTTATCGCGATAGTTTTGAAAAGAAACCGGTTGCGATTGTTTCCAGGAAAGCTGGTTTCAGCGGAATTGCAGAGATTAGGCCAACCTCGTAATTTACTTCGGAAATTGGTCTTGCCGCGGGCGCTAAGGCTGCCACTGTCAATTATAGTTCCCGAGTTACAAGAAATTTGAGACAAATATATTTTCGCATACTTGGCTGTTGTGAAAAGGCTACAGCTGGTCTCAAGTGGCCTGACGCGTCTTTGTGGCACACAACGATGGTTTAGGGAATTATATGCCCCGGAGTTGAACGCACGCTGTAGTCCCCTGGAATAAATGCGTGCATGACGTTCCGTATGGAAGACACACGGGTTAATCATTGAATCGTTCTAGCTAGCTGCACACCAATTCAATTGTATCGAGCGTTCTAGCTAAGGCAAAACGTCAACTTGCGTCATCCCCATTTTCATGAGCAGGTGATTGATTGATGAGTTGATGAGACGCAGTACAGAGGGGTGTTGTATCTTTTTCTTCTTTCGCGATTTTGCTCGCTGATGTCTTCACTCGATGCGGGAAGAAGGAGTGCCAAAGAAGCTAACAAGGCTCCTCCTGGCGCCATTTACACGAGTAGGTGTAGACGTGCGAAGTGCAGAGTATTACAAATACTCGCTGGACTTTGGAAAGCGTACAGTGATTTCAAAATCGAATCGATCGTGGCTGGAAATAAGGCTTGAATGCTGAACGTGGACAGTGGTCTGAGCCAGACTTGGCGGAAGTTGCAGCGCTTTTCAAACCAAAACAATGTAGGTTTGTGCGTGCTATCTATCATCCAATTGTAATATTCATTACAATTTATGCAATTTATGCAATGCTTCTGTAGATCCCTGGCGGAGCGAAGGGAACTCTCGGCCTCGCACTCCTCGTCCTTGCAATCTCTCTTGCATCAGTGAAGTACTTTGGTTTGCTTTCGTGCTTATTCTATTTGATACCGGTGGGAATTATCGGAGTTATCATCTATACGGAACGCGAGCTTAGAGGTCACGAAGGCAAGGACGAATAAATTGTCTCTCTACATTTGAACTTTTCAACGTTAGCAATAGTATGGCTAATTCAACAGAATGCACGCTAGCGCTAACAGCCGAGGAAGCTGAAACTGTGGTGCCCCGGGCGCAGTGGTTTGCGAGCACTTTGCACTGCTGCCCGTCTTGTGCTTTGCGGCTAGCTGGTGCCAATCGGTCAACTCTATACACTGCTTCAGATGCTGCCCTAGCTGCCGCTACTGGCCTACCACTTCCTAAGCAAGTGGATTCTTCGGGTGTAGCTCCAGACGCAGCAGCAGCGGCGGTGTGCCCTACATGCCTCGGTGCGCTCACCTGCTTGCCCACTACGAGCAGCATCCCAGAAAGCAGTAGCGGCGACCGCGAATGCAGCTTGCGCAATACGTTGCTTGCGTCGAGGCTCGCGGCAGGCCACGAAGGCGCGTCGGGGTTTCGGCTGCACGTGCAATTGCCGCCTTCGCTCTGTGGAGTGCGCGACCACGCGGCGTGGTTCCTCGCTCAGGCTGCTCTCGCTCGCACTGCAGAAGGAGCAGCAGGTGCAGCACCTGCAGAGGCAGCAGCGGCAGCAGCGGCGGCTCCGCCCACTCTCGATCCTGATGGTGCAGCCCAGACTATCCAGGCCACCGGGGCATCACCAGTGGTGACAGCAACATCGTCAGCGCGGCCTTCAACCTGGCCTGATCCCAATCCACCACAGTCAGTGTCATTATCTCAAGGCGGCCACAAGGCCCTCCCGCCCCGTGCAAGCAGCCAAGTAGTTCCCTTGAAAGAAGCACTCAAGTGGCGACTCGCCAGCCGCCTGCCGTCAGTGCTCAACCTCCCCATGCTGCCTCCACCAGCGCAGGCGAAGCCTTCCTCCGTCTCCTTCAACGGTGGTGCTGCTGCTTATTCAGCGGCGGCCGGAGCCGCGTCAGCGAACGGCGACACCTTGGCTGCGGCGACGATTGCCTACGGGGAAGTTACCATGGCAGAGCTCAATGCCCTGGACGTGTGCGTAGAGCCTGCGGTAGGGTCTGGGCCTTTCGCCATTGCGAGCGCCACTGCAGATGGTTTGCTCGCTGACCTGCTGGACTTGGCGTCAGCCAGCGAGCAGCATGGCAGCCGAGGCGGTGGGTTTGGAAACGGTGGCAAAAAGCGGGGACGAGGCGGGTGGAACGCTGGCGACAATGGTAAAGGCGGTAGTGGCAAAGGCGGCAACGGCAAAGGCGGTGGGAAATGGGCAAAAGGCAACGACAACGGCAAGGGCTTTTGGGGCAAAGGCAGTCAAGGAGGAGCCAAGGGTGGCAAAGGACAAGATGAAGAAGAGGATAACCACATCACTTCGACTGCCGACGTAGTTGCTGTCAATGGTGGAGAGAAGTCTGCTGAAACAGACCTGGCTGCTACCGCAACCTTGGATGCTGCGGCGGCAGCGGCTACCGCTGCTGCGGCTGCTGCTACTGCTGCCACTGCTGCTGCATCGATGCCAAATGGTGAATCCATGAACAAACGGTGCGAAGGCCTCAATGATGCTGGGCAGCGAAATTTGGCTGCTTGGTTAGCTGCTCAAATTCATCTGCCGCCGCCATTGCAAGCTAGTGCCCCAGAAGGAGCGCTCGACAAGTCTGCGCCCAAGGTCAAAAGCAGCACCACTTCTACTACTTCAACCACCACCATGGCGGGCACTGACCCTCAACTCCTCCCTAGCGCTGATGGTGGAGGTGGGAATGTGGAGGCTACTTCGGCGCTTGCTTGGACATGCTCCTGGCAGAGGCCTCCGATTTTCCTCGGCGGGCGGTAAAGGAATAGCATATGTCATTGTGTATTCCTGTGTAATTTGTACATTCGACTTTGTACTCTTTTCCATTATGGCATTCTTTCTCTGATTCGTTCAGAAATGTCCCTTTCGGCCTGTTGATGTGTTCCTTTCATCAGGTACCGCAAATTGGCGCGTGACGTGCCCCAGAGCCCGTGGGTCATTGACGGAGTGCGGAAAGGCCGGGGCTCCGTGGACGAATGCCTCACGCACGCCGTAGCTGCCGCCTTTGGGGTACCTCTGGTGCCAGTCTCCGCTACCAACTGCAATGCCGCTGCTTGCACTACAGCGGCCGATGCGTACACGCAAGGGATGGAAGAAGAAGACTTTGCTGATTCAAGCGTTGCACGCAGCGAGCAGGATGAAGGAGGCGCGACTACCAGTAGCGGCGCACATGGTGCTTCAGCAACGGCTACAAGCACAGTGGAGTGCGTGAAGTTTCACGGCGCGGGCCGGGAAGACATCGACGTGCGAATGCTGGGGCGAGGCCGGCCTTTTATTCTGGAAGTCATCAACCCGCGCACCCTCAAGCCCCTCTGGGAGGCTGCTGCTGCTGCCAGTAAACGTGCTACTGCTGTCAATCAAGCGGCGCTTGTCAGCACAGCATTAGAACCTAAAACAGAAGCGGCCACGGCCTCTGCTACTGTGCCACGGCTGCTCTCGCTGCCTGGCGTCGAATCGTCCATCAATGCTCCAAAGGGTTTCAACGCTCAAGGCGACGTTGAGGTAAGATCGTTAAATCAGGGAAGAAGACAATTGCCATTCTGGTATTGCTGTTTTTCGTCTTGCATTGGCCTCGTTCATAAAGCGAACTCATTGTGTCACCACATTTAGGTGGAAGCCTTGCACTTCGTGCCGCGGTCGGTTTATGAAGACGTGCTGGCTGGAGCCGAAGAGAAAACCAAGACTTACCGCGTGGTGTGCTGGGTGTCCCACCCCGTTACTGAAGCTTTTGTGGTGCAGCGCCTGAGTGCCATCAACGACTTGGCTCTGGACCAACAAACCCCCTTGCGGGTGCTCCACCGCCGCACGAGCATGACGAGGGGCAAGGTACTCACCGTGGAGAGATTTGGAGCCACGACTTTTAGAAAGCTGAAGTTATTGAATAATTGCTTAATTTTGTTTTTTGTCGTTGTTTCAAATAGACTTGAGTGTTCACGCATTCTGCTCCTTCGTTTACCCGTCACTTGTATGCGTCTTTCCTACAACTCTTTTGGCACAGATGATTCACGCGATTCGCGTCACCAAGTTCCTGGGCCCTCACTGGTTTTGCTTGGACTTGGATGCTTCGGCGGGCACTTACATCAAGGTCTTTATTCTTGCACCTAAAACGTTTTCACTATAGGCTCTTGAGACAAGCCCTTTTTCGTCACCTGGTTCTCTAAATCTCCTCTTTTTTTCGCCTTCTCTTCTAATCGCGCGCCTCTCTCCTCACTTCACACATTTCTCACCCGCACAGGAATTCATTCACGGCGATCTCGGCCGCACGCGCCCCAGCATGGCTGACCTCCTGCAGCCTGACACAATTACAGCTACTACCGCTGCGGCCGATGGTGGTGGCACGCTGGATCCGCCGCCACTGCCGAGGCTCCGTGCAGACATCTTGCAACTTGACGTGTCTGGAGTGCACATGACGGGAGTGCTGGCGTAGTTGCTCGTACAGTTCTGGCTCGTGTGTATGAACCACAACCGGGGGTAGAATGGGTGAAATAAACGGGGGCTTCGAAGGAGGCGCGGGAGCTCCGTGCACGAGCCTGCATGAAGAGACCCGAGTGGGGGATTATCAAATGTTTTCGTTCCTGAAACTTACCGGAGGTGCTATGTGCTATGCGCTGCAGGGTTCTATGGGACTCCTGCGAGGCTGACCTGTCTCTTCTCCTCTTTTCTTGCGTTGGAATTCATGCAAAAAGGAAACATTCGAGGAAGGGTGCGCGTATATGGGCTTTAATTTTATAGTATAGAGTAAAGCGCGATCTCGAGATCTCAACCTCAACCTCAACCAAAGCGAACCGAAAGAATGCAGTACCCCCCTAAAGAACCGAAGAAATTCCATGAACCAGAAATCGAATCCTGACCGGGACCGAAGAGAAGATTCTTGAAACGTGAAGTGGAATGAAGTGGAATCACCGCACTCCTCGGGCTGATCACAGTTGCTCTCTCGAGTTGACATCACCTGATCACCTTCTCCGTCAAACATAAAAGCATGTGCGGAAACTTAGGCTTACTTGCCGCTATTGAAAGCGCAAATGATGAAAAGACGGCTGCTGAGTTGCTGCGGTGAGTCGGTTGCATCTTCATTCATTGTCATCATTTCATGATTGAATTCTGTTGAATCTAGACGCCACGCGTGCTCAAATCGCTGATTCAGTGGTGTCACCCGCGTTGCCGTTTTCAAACAGGGCCATGGCTGCACTGACGGAACTGCGAGGCGCGCTTGGTGGTGGTCTGGCGGCCACCAACTGGATTGGCGGTGCAGCGCCCACGCATGTGGCAGCAAACCGCGTGCGAGTGGTGCCTGGCAAACGCGAGGTGAGACGATGAGGGGTTATGCGAAATCATACGCCATACTATAAAATCGCTGAACGCTCATGATGAATTACTGAGTATATTTGTTGTAATAATGTGTATTTTGACATGTTGGTGTGCACGTCAACAGGTGCTCTCCGATGAGCTCATAGCACGCTTCCAACAGAACCAGAAGAAAGGCTTGCTGAGCTCCTGCTTCGGAGGCCCTGAAGAAGGACCGCGCATTTTGGGCGTCATCGGACACACTCGGTATTTTTTTCATATTACTCTCTGACATCCCTTCTTTAAAATCTGCCTAATTTTAGTCCGTTCCATTTTGACGCACTTTCATTCTCTATCGCCCGGTAAGCTATTCTTTCTCCTGTGTGGAATGATTGCATCGGCGGTTTCTTTCTTGTGGACAAATATTAGGTACCCGACATCTTCGCGTACCTCTGAGCCAGAGCTGCACCCTCACATCTGGACTCCGCACCACATGGCGCCCAGCTTATGGTTCAGCGACCGCGACCACCACGACAATGCCGACAGCACTGTGGACACTCCCGCGCTGCCGACCTTGCACTCGCAGAAGCCCACACTGCGTGGCATTTACTTGAGCCACAACGGTGCGTGAGTATTTTAGTACTAATTCTAATCTTTGTGCTTATGATTTCCTGTACATTAAAGAGTCCACCATCCTGTGTTTGTATTGTAATATGTTTCTACTGTGCTTTTATATCAAACCTACTACTGTCTTGACAACAGGCGACTTCGACGAGTACGATTTGTTTGGGCAGCGCGTCTCATACGTGACCGTTGGGAAATGGCTCTCGCGCGTCCTGCACTGCCCCAACGACCTCAACGGAGACTCGCCCAAGGTAAAAATGATACTAGACATGTGCGTCGCTGCAGAGGAAAGGCGGTTTTAGCTTCTAATCTCCTTCTTCTTCGTCTTCGCCTTCTTTTCAATCGCCGTAAATGAAGGCATTTTAGATTTTTTTCATTATATTTTTATATTTCTTCTCTTGTGCTACCCTTACTCCTCCATGCCTCAATTCCTGCTTGTTTGCTTAGATTGCGGGCATGCTCGAGTTTCTCGCCGCGAAAGGCTCGTGGGACTATGCAGTGCGGCTGGCCTACCAAAAAGCGGTTGCCAGCGGGCCCGGGGACGCCGCGGCTGGCGACAATTACCTTCTCCCCAGTGCAGCCAACACGGCGCCGACTCCTGCCTGGTATGAAATATGCTCCTTTCTCAACACTTTATATCCTTATCGCAGAATATTCTCTGGGCCGTCTACTTCCTTCTCTTTTGCTACTGCCTGTTTTTTATCCTGTGTACTTTTTAATGATTCTATACTTGATTCTATACTTTTGTATCATTTTTGGTGATCATATGGCAAACAGGTGCTCGGCAATGGGTAGCCGTTTCGAAGTGCTCTGGATCGAAGCTCTGGAAGCGCGCGACAAAAACCAGCTAGCCTTGGACCTCGCGCGGAGCGGAGACCCTCTCGGAGGAGACAACACCATGAACGGCAGCAGCAAGAGCGGCAGCAGCAGCGCGCACCCGTTCGCAGCCATGAGCATCGGCGAAGAGGGTGACGACGATGCTTCGGCTTCGTCGCATGCGTCGTCTCTCGAAGGCGGGCCTTCGTCTTCGGGACTTGTGGCGAATACTAGCAGTCCTGCGAACCATCCAAGCGGCGCTGACGTGAACTTCTCGGTGGAAAACGGCCCCTATGGAGGTGGAAACCCTACTTACTCCAGTGGTGGCGGCAGCAACAGTGGCAGCAGTGGCAGTGGTAGCAGCAGTTATGGCGGCACTGGCGGTGGAGCTACTCTCCACGGTCTGGCGCCTCCTTCAGCGGATGCGCTTTTCGAAACTCGTTTTGTGGCCACGTGCATTGCTGCAGCAGCGTCGTGGGCGTCGGAAGACGAGAGGGTGGGAACTTGGCCGAAAAACAAGCGCGAAGCTTTTGTGCAGGTGTGACTCATGAGATTGCGCTTCATCGTTGCATGTGCTTGTATAGCTGTGAGAAATCAGTAAAAAAAAATTGGCTTCTTGTGCAATATTTTAAGATTTTTTCTGTTTTTTTCTGTCAGCGTTCAGACAAACTTCTCAGTACTTGTGGCTTGTTTTGTGCATCCTGTTACTCCTCTTCTTTTATCAAAATAATTTGAGCAGACGGCAGTGGACAAGTTTCTTCGCGCCGACTTGTTTGCGGCTCTGTCGGAGTTCGTGAGCCATGCTCATGGCTCCTTTGGCCTTCAAGCCATCTCCTCGAGCGAACCACATACGGTGATGAAAATTATATGCCGTAGCGTTGAACGCAAAAGCGACGCAATTGTTGTTGAAACTTCTTCTTCTTCTTCACTTTTCAATACGGGAAACACAAGGAGAGGTTAATGAGTGTATTTATTTCATGACAGACTAAATTACAGCATGTGTTTCATGTCATTCCTCATCCCATTAGGTGGCCATCTCTGCCAAAGGCCAAAGCATGCGGCTAGCAGTCGCCCCCGCGGCCAACGTGGCCTTGTGGGGCAGCGAAGGCTCGGCAGTGGAAGTGCCGGTGCCTGGAGGCGGCGCGCGCTTCTTGATTCGGCTCAACTCGTTGACTGGACAGGTAGTGCTTGCTCCATTTGCAAAGTTAATTGAAGCCTTTTTCCACATGATTTTTTTTTTTTTTCTTCGTACCAAAAGTCTGTTGAGACATCATCCTCGGTCCACGGAAGCGAATACCTCAAGACAGGAGTACGTACGTGCCCATCATCACCCCTTCCTCTTTCCTAACCATTTCTCTTCTCTCATTCTTCTTTCCCTTTCAGGTAGTGGAACTGCGGCGCCGTTCCCCGAGCCCTCACCGCACCGGCGCGTCCAACAGCAGCCATTGGGCGCCTCCTGGCCACGCCACCGCGGCAGCTTCGGCGTCAGCAGCGGGCGGGCCGAGGTGCCTTGGGGGCGCACATTCGGTGCGTTCTTGTTGCTGCTTTCTTATTCTTTGCATGTGAAGCATGCAGTATCTTGCCGAGGGAGCGGGTGTGCATTTGCTACTTGCCAATTTCTTCGACTTTTTATTCATGTATTCATAAACACGCCCTTTCTCTCTCCGACTATCACTAATCACGATATTCCTGTCTCTTTCCTCTATTGCCATTCTATATTTTGCGTCCTTCTTCTTCTTCTTCTTCTTCTTCTGAGTACAGGTGGGGTGGGATCAATTTGCGTTGCGGTCTTACGGCGTCCAAGAGCGATGCCTCTTTGCAGCACCAGACTTACAGCGCATGTTTCGGCCTTTTGTCCCGCCCCGCTCCCTGGTGCCTTCGTTTACATCGGAAACTGGACCTCAGCCTGATGAGGTAGGCGTAGGTCATGTAATAAGCTTCGGAAACAAATAGAAACGGGAAGAGAAATTATTTTCGTGAGTATTTTTTATGAAGAGGCGTTAAAACCTTACATTGTTCACTTTGTCACATCACTTGCACGCTAATAAGCAAACCAATTACATGTTTCAAAAAGGTTTTACGCGACCTTCGGGCGATCCCAGCCGTGCTCGACTTGATTGTCGGGAAATGGCGCGAAGGCATCTTCAGCATGGGCTCCTTGAATAGGCGCTCAGCCGCGGCCTTCGTGGAAAAGTTTGCGCTAGCGTTGAACGCCATCGACTCTGCGTCCTCGGACAAGGTACTGGAAGGAATATTTCCATGTACCGAATGTTTCTACTTTGCTAATTTTGCATTAAAAATCCTTTCAGAGATCTTCGTTGATTAAACAACCTTTCTAAAATTTGATTTTACAGCAATTGCAACACGTAATGATCAGGTGCATTTACTGGTGGTGGGGGTGGAAGTGTCCCTGTGGGTGGCCGAGCAGTTTGCGGCTGACGTCACTGAGTTCTTGCCGGGAGCTTCCGCCACCGCCGTGAGCGCAAACCAGCTCGTAGGTGGGGAAAAAGTGTACTTTTCCGCGCGGGACTCGAAAGGCTCCTTATCGCTGAGCGCGCTCTCCGAGGCTCATACGGTGGTGTTGGTGCTCTCGCAGTCAGGGCAAACATTCCCTGCGCTCAAAGCAACGGCGCGGCTATGCGCTCGCCTGGGGGATCGTGTATTCATCATGGTTCGTGATAGCATGCATTTCATTTTCAAGAGATTTGTTCAACGATGAGCTCTCACTATCTCTTGTAAATTACTTCCATTCTCGGTGTCGTCTCGCACATTCTCCTCCTTCTTTCGCTCATCCTAATTTCTAACCCCGCGACGAAATTACTCTCCTTAACAGGTGGGTGGCCACGAAGAAGCGGCGCCGTTTTCGGAGATGGGGAGCGTGGTGATGGACCACCACCGCACTGTATTAGGGCGCGACGGCAGCGACCGGGTCTTCTGCACCCTCAGCGGGCCCCGCCCCTGCGAGCCGTCTTCCCTGGCTGTCGTGGCGGCGCACCATTCCTTGACCGAGCTCCTGGTCTACACCCGCCTAGCGTTTGAGCGGCAAGCCGCCGAGATGACCTCCACGCCGCCCCGGCCCCAAGAACCGCAAGAACCCCACCCGTTTGCTGCCGCGGCGGCGATGTCTGGGAATTCCGGTGGGAATTCCGGCAGGAATTCTGGTGGAGACTCAGCCGGTGGAGGTAGCGGCGGTAATGGTGGGTTGGCCGTCGGTGGTGGCAGTAGTGGTGGTGGTCCAGACGGCACCACTTCTCTGTCAATGTCGTCGTCCTCCGGTGCGAGGGCTCGGCGAGCAGAGCTTCTGAGGGCCAACTTCCGGGAGGCCGTGGTGGCCTTGACGGCGCCGTCGCTGCGGAACATTGCTGACATTGTGGGCGCAGATGCCCATGGTGAGTACATAAGAACAAGCAGAACGAGCGACGCGCAGCGACGCTTCGTAAAATACCTGACAGGAAAGAGGTAATAACTGTGGTGCCTTCTTGCCTTTCTTTTTTCTAATAGGTGTGCTGAACGCGTCTGCTCGGGAAGTTGATGCCTCGTTGCGCCACGCCAGCCCCTGGAGTGGGCTCAGCCAATGCTTCAAAGTTCGCGACCACGGCCTATGGTCTTCGCAGACCGACAAAGACCCGCTCGGTAACAATGGCGGCGGTAATGGCGGCGCCGGTCAAGCAACCCATCGCGAGCTAGTGGCGATTGGGCAGAGGTGGGGGCGGCATTTCAGTGAGCCATGGCGGGTGCTCTTTCTCACGGGCACCTATGTCGCCGTGACCGTGACTTTTGGAGTGCCTCTCGCCCGCCTCTTGCTGCGCGCTGTGCTAGCGCTAGCTACTGCGGGCCACAACAACAGCAACGATGATGACGTCAGTGCGAGCAAGGATGGCACCGTGGCGTCTACTCTAGGTGCCCCCACTGTGTGCTGGAGCGGCGTGTCGGCTTATCTGGGTGAAGGTGCTGCCGAGGTGTGGGCGCTCGAGTGCCCGGTGCTGCCGGTGCTGCTGGGAACCTTGGTAGCAGCTCTGGATGCAGCCATTTACGTCTTCTTTCCCATTTACGCAGCTCGGTGAGAAACATGACATTCGAATTTCGTCTCGTCCATGCAAGCCTTTTCTCATTTCATAATTTGAATACATTTTGTCGATGTGCTCTTACAAAGAAATCCTTTATTGGGTTCTTTTTTCGTCTCTGTAACGTAACTTTATTCGCATGTGCGTGACTATCATGTGCTTAGTTTCCTGCGACGGCGCGAAGGACGGCCGATCAAGCACCGGTTTGGGAAACGCACCGTGGTGGTGGCGGACGTGCCCTGGGTGGGGAAGTGCACGGAAGCCTACAGCTCGAAGCTGTTCAGCTTGGCGTACTCCTTTGCCGGCCCGGATGTGCATTGCGGCGATCCTGTCGACGATTTAGTGCACAAGTTCGCCCACCGGTGAGAAACAGGAAAGGGGCAATGGCGTCTGGCCGGTGTGTGAGTGATAAGAGAAGAAGTTTTCAAGGAGATTTCTATTGAGTGTGCTGAAAGTTTCACCAGTATGAGAAGAACGACTGGGAATGATCTTCAATGTGTATACATTATCTTTCTAGTAAATACAAGTTGCCGTGTGCTGATGGAGAATTTTCCACGTGTATTCTAGGTCTGTGCGCGGGCTGTTAGTGGCAGTTGGGCGGCCCGACGGGCGGCTGTTTGCGTTCACCAAGACCGAAACTGCCGTGCTGCTGAGCTGCAAGCAAATGAGTTTCGTGGAAAACTTGGGCTCCAACCCAGAAGTGGTCTCCGTAGGCTCGAATCCTCATTTCGAGCCTCGCCATGTCCTCACACACGTGGCACTGCCGTCACAAGGCCGCCCCAAATTCATTGACGAGTTTGTGTACTCCCAGGTGAGAGGCTCGTGTATTGTTAGTAGGAGATAGTAAATTACTTCTAAAACAAATTAGTATGTTTCCTTTGATAGCAGAACGGAGCCTATATAGTGTTTCTTCTTTGTATTTTTCCATTTACTATTTTCACTTTTTGCTTTTTACATTCGTCATGATTTAGATGTACGAGCGTCAGAAGCAGTTTCCAGAGCTGCCGGGCAGCGGCGGTAGCGCGGCCCTCATGACGCCCCGCAAGTACCTGCAAAAAGTGCGCAAAGCGCTGCGAGCGCCCTCTCACGGGGGCCCTTTTTCCACCCAACAATCCTCCAACCACCACCCGTTTGGCAGTGGCCCCGGCGGCGGCGGTGGCAACCATGGCAACATCCTCACGTATGGCCACGGAGGCATCAGCGGTGGCGACGGCGTTCTAGGCTTGGATGATCTCCTTTCCAATTCCATTGACATCAGTGCGTCGATGAACGACTCGTCTTCCGGCCGTTTCCTGCGTTACCCGAACATGACGTCAGCGCAGCTCCCAGGCGCTACGGGAGGCAGCAGCAACAAGAACAGCGACCTGAGCCGGCAAGAACTGCTGAAAGGCACTTTGGACAGCAGTGGACGAGGAGTGCGTGGCCTAGATGCTAGTGGAAAAGCGAGCGGTCGTGGCTTGGATGGAAGCGGCAAAGCAAGCGGTCGGGGTACCCTCGACACCAGCGGCCGCGGTGTCCGAGGTCTCGATGGCAGCGGCAAAGCCAGCGGTCGAGGGAACTTGGACAACAGTGGCCGC
>Ga0307931_1001558_pt1 | contig 15086 bp, 13 predicted proteins | sample OrgLakmetageno47_FD_201816 | JGI IMG/M metagenome (GOLD analysis project Ga0307931, IMG submission 201816) | Saline water microbial communities from Organic Lake, Antarctica - #47 | ecosystem: Environmental > Aquatic > Non-marine Saline and Alkaline > Saline | place: Antarctica: Organic Lake... | reverse complement strand
TATTCCAGCCGAAACATCGCTGACGGAACGATTGAGATCGTAGCCCCACTCCGCGCCCATGGTCGGATCAATGCCAAAGCCCAGAAAACCAAGACCGGCGAGGGTCAGAATGGCCTCGGAGGCATTTAGCGTGAAAATCAAAGGCAGAGTTCTGGTGGCGTTTCTTAGAATGTGACGCAGCATGATTCGAAGGCTGGAAGCCCCTAGGACTTTGGCTGACTCTACGTAGGCCTCTTGTTTGACTCTCAGGGTTTCTGCCCGCACCGCCCTGAAGTACTGGGGGATGAAGATCACGGTTATTGACATAGCCGCTGCCAAAATGCCGGTAAACAAGCCAGAGCGACCACCGCTGATAACAATCGAAAGCGCGATGGCCAACAGCAGTGATGGAAACGCATACACAGCATCGGCTACTACGACCAAAACTCGATCAACCCAGCCGCCAAAGTATCCCGAGGTCAAACCCAAGATGATGCCGACGAAGATTGACAAGGTCACTGCCACCACAATCACCAGGACTGCCGTTTGGGTTCCCCAAATCACCCTTGATAACACATCGAAGCCACCAACGGTGGTCCCAAGCAGGTGTATCGAATTTGGAGGAACCTGTGCTCCGAAGTAATCACCGTTGTCATTTTGCAGTTGGGCAAAACCGTAGGGGGCTAACCAGGGAGCCAGAGCCGCAACCAACAAAAATGACGAAACCAGTATCAGGCCTGCAATCAGCATGGCGCGTTGGACACCGAAGCTCATTCGGAGCTGCTTGAACGGCGGGATTTTTGAGATCCAGGAAATCTTTTTTTCCATCAGAACTTCACCCTCGGGTCCACGAGCGCGACAATGACATCTACCAGGAAGTTGGTAAGTGCCACAATCACAGCTAGCAGGGCAACAATGCCCTGCACTGCCACGTAGTCTCTGGCGGTCAAGTATTGAGCTAGCTGGAACCCCAGGCCCTTCCACTCAAATGTGGTTTCGGTCAGCACCGCTCCTCCGAGCAGAACCGCAAGCTGCATTCCAATTACGGTGATTATCGGAATAAGTGCCGGTCTTAGCGCGTGGTGGGTGACAAGCCTAGATTCCTTGACACCTCTGGATCTTGCCGCCTCAACGTAGTCGGTATTGAGTGTTCCAATCATGTTGGTTCTTACTAGCCTCAGGAAGATGCCCGCGGTTAGAAGGCCCAGCGCCAGCCCGGGCAAGATTGCATGGGATAGCACGTCCAGAACCATCTGACCATTGCCGAGTCGGATGGCATCCACCAGGTAGATTCCGGAGGGATTGTCCATGAGAGTGATGGCTAGTTCGGTATTAATAGAAGCTCGACCGCTCACCGGAAGGATTGGCCACGCAACCGCAAACACCAGCTTTAGTAACAGCCCCACGAAGAACACCGGGGTTGCGTAGGCCAAGATGGCAAACAACCTAAGACCGGCATCGGTGCCGGTGTCTCGCTTTTTCGCAGCCAGCATGCCCAGCGGAATGCCAACCAGAAAGGCAACAATCAGGGCATAAATAACTAGCTCCAGCGTCGCCATTCCATAGGTGGCCAGCAGGTCCGTAATTGGCTTGTTGGTGGTGAGGGTTGACCCAAAATTGCCGGTGAACACTTGACCCAAATACTCGAAATATTGAATAAGAATTGGGCGATCATAACCAGCTGCACTAATGCGAATTGCAAGCTCCGCGTTCGATAACTTTCCGCCGAGAGCTGCGGTTATCGGATCTCCAATGGTCCGCATAATCAAAAAGACCATGGTTACCAAAATCAGTACCGTGGGAAATATTAAAAGAAGTCTGACGCCAAGATAACGAAGCAGGCTACCGCCGCCTTTTGTCTTATTGGCCATCAGTTGCTCCTAGTGGACATTGATTCTCAGCTTAGTGAATCGGGCTGAGCGCCTAAGCGCCCAGCCCGATTCGACCTACTAAGTACTACTTGACTACTGTTCCGTAACGCAACTTGAATGACGCATCCAGTATCACGCCTGACACTTCGGTCCCTGCAACCGCAACCTGCGCTCCGTAAAGCAGCGGCAAGGTTGACAAGTCGTTAGCAACAAGCTCTTGGATTTTCTCGATTTTTTCTAGGCGCTCGTTGAAGTCGACCGTCACTGCCTGATCGCGAAGCAGTTGATTCACTTCATCGTTGTTGTAGTGGTTTATCAAGAATCCGCCTTCTAGGAAGAATGGATTCAGGTAGTTTTCTGAGTCAGAGTAATCCGGGAACCAGCCGAGCTGGTGGGCTGGATAAACATCGTCCTTGCGCTCTTGAGCGTAAGTTACCCACTCGGTTGACTGCAGATTTACCTTGAACAAACCGGAGGACTCCAGCTGGCTCTTGATAAGCGCGTACTCATCCACCGAGGATGGGCCGTAGTGATCCGGGTTCCACTGCAAGTTCAAAGTGACCACGTCGTTAACTCCGGCATCTGCCAAAACCTTAGTTGCCATTTCTTTAGAGGGAGTTGCTCCGTAGAGATCTTTTAGAACTTCGGTTGCACCGGGAAGCCCCGGTGGAATGAAGCTCCAGAGTGGCAAGTAAGTGCCCTTATAGACCTGAGTTGAGATTGCCTCGCGGTCAACTAGGTAGGCAACGGCCTGTCGAACAGCTTGGGCCTTGCTCGCGTCAGCGTCAGCGGTGGTCGCACCGAAGGGTTGGATGTTGAAGTTGAATACGATGTAGCGTATTTCACCACCCGGGCCCTTTATTACCTGCACGTTGTCATTGCCCTCTAGATCTTCGATGTCAGTTGCGGACAACGACCTAGTAGCAAGGTCGATGTTGCCTTCCTGAACGTCTAGCTTCAAGTTCGAAGAATCTGCGTAGAACTTCAAGTTCACCGTTTGATTCTGAGCAGCACCCAGTACCCCCTGGTAACCGTCGTACTTGGTGAACTGGACTATCTCATTGAACTTATAAGCAGAAATAACGTACTGGCCGCCAAATGCGTTACCGGCAACGATGTCATCGTCGCTGGTCAGCGAATCAGCCGAAAAGACCTCTTCGTCGACAATTGGAGCAACTGGACTAGACAAAATCGCAGGAAAAACCTGATCATTTGCAGTAAGTAGGTGGAAAACAACTGTTACCTCATCTAGGGTTTCGGTGAAGTCTAGGTTGTAGAGCAGCGAAGACGGACCGGCCTCGTCGGCAATTAATACCTGACGATCAAAGGAAAACTTGACGTCGGAAGCAGTCAGGTCGTTGCCGTTGGCAAACTTGAGATCAGGTTTCAAAACGACCGTGTATTCAAGTTCGGACGTGTACCCGGCAGAAACTGCAATATCCGGAACCATCTCCGCATTGCCGGGGGTCGAGTTCATAAGAAATGGGTAGACCTGGTTCATAACTGCGAAAGAACCACTGTCATAAGAACCTGCAGGATCGATTGTTGTTACTTTGTCGGTAGTTCCGACGGTAATAGTAATTGGGTCGGTGGTAACAGCATCTTCTGTACCCCCGGCCGTGGGCTCATTGTCGCTTGATGTAGCTGCGCAACCTGCAAGAACTAAAACACCGATAGATCCAAGTGCCATTCCACTGAGCAGATTTCGCTTTATATTGCGGTCCAAAATAAGACTCCTTATTAAACGGATTATTTGGTAACCACCTCGATCAGAAGGCTAAATCCCTAAACCAGCACCAATCAGTGCCGTCTAATCACCCTACGGTATTATCGGATTTAGTTCCATAAGTTACTAAATCTTGAGTGAAGTCAAGTAATCGATTTGCCAAGAAAATGAAGAAACCCACGATGTCGTGAAAAGCATCGTGGGCCGAAGTTCGATTGGAGGGGCTTGAACCCGGGTGCGTTGACCCAAAAAGTGTCAACCAAACGCTTGGTAGCTCGAGTAACTTTATTTCTCGTGATTGTCCTGGTAAAGGGCGGCCGTGCGACTACCAGCTGGGCAAGACAAAAACGAGAGCGGTTGCCTGCGCGCAAGATCTGAAAATAATCGTTAGAACGGGAAGAAAAGTGCCTGATGTATGCTTCTTCCCATATGGAAAAAGACAGCGAAGTAGAAAAAAAGAGCCTGGTTCCTTCTCGACTTGTTGAGATTATGGAAGAAGGCTTCCACGCAGTTATAGGTGTCTTCCTTTTTGGTATTGCGGTGGCGGCACTTATCTACTCGGTCATTAGGGTCTTCACGACCTCCCCTTTCTTCCCCAGCGGCATGATTCAAGCCATCAATGACATCTTGTTCATCATCATTATTTTGGAGATTTTGCGCACGGTCATCGCCCGCTACACAGATGGTGTTTTCCAGCTCCAGAATTTTCTAGTTATCGGCATCATTGCTTCCGTTAGGCACATCCTCACCGTCGGCGCATACATGACTCTTGGTTCAGGAAAGACCAGAGAAGAATTTGACCGAGCGGTGATAGAGCTCGGCATTAGCTCCGCGATAGTTGTCGCACTTGTGTTGGCCATATTCTTGGCCAAAGTAGCCGAATCCAACGCCCTAAGAGCAGCGGCAAGCCAAAAATAGCTTCTGGCCTTTTCAAGGACCGATCACGACTACTTCATTTGCTCCATCCAGGCTTTGACCATTTCTAATGCATCCACCTTCAAAATAACCGTGCATTCCTTGCCTGCTCTGAAATCTTGAAGCTCAGGAGCATCTGGGCGCGCGTCACATATTGTTTGTCCTCGACCAGGACCCTGCGTGGTGTCTACAACTACGTTCATGACGGTGCTCGCTGTCAGTTCCGGGTGCAGCAGGGTTGCAACGGCGCCGTAGTCACCCAGGCACATGTCGGACCCCGAAGAGCCCAACCGGAATTCAATCAAGTCGGCTGCAAAGTTTGAGGCACTAGAACCTGTTTCTCGAAGTGTTTTGACGTGCGATTCATCGACTTTTAGGTCATAAAAGACATCGAGTCCATACATCGTGACAGCAAGCCCGCTGTTAAAAACGATATGAGCAGCTTCCGGATCGTGCCAGACATTGAATTCCGCGGCCGCTGTCATGTTGCCCCCCGAGGCCGAGCCGCCCATGAGCACTATTCGCTCCAGTTTTTTTGCGGTTTCAGGAAAGGTGGAGATAAAAAGTGCGATGTTGGTTAGTGGCCCTATTGGCACCAGCGTGACCGGTTCTTTGGAGTTCTCGATTAGGTCTCTAATGAGTTCGATTGCGTGTCGACCATCTAAAGATCTTGAGCTTTCAGATTTGGAAAGGCCGGCGAGCCCGTCTCCGCCGTGGACGTGGGTAGCATCGCCAAGGTCTTGAGCTGCGCCCATGAGTGGTTCAGCAGCACCGGCGGCAACTGGGATGCTATACGCCCCGGCCATGTCCAACACCTGAAGCGTGTTTTTGCAAACCTGCCCAAGTCCGGTATTTCCATCAACGCAAGTAATGCCGAGGACTCTGATCTCAGGATTGCGGGTCGCGTAGAGAATGGCAAAAGCGTCATCAACGCCGGTGTCAACATCAAGAATTATGTTTACGGTCAATTTTTTTGCTTACCTTTTTTCTAGTCTTCATGAAGCGTATAGGTTGTCGAGCGTAGGGGTCAGTAATGACGGTTTGCGAAGAACAACGGTAGCTAACTCAACATTTGCTTCAGTATCGTTTTAAGCAATATCCTGCAGAATACCTTGACAGCGCCCCTTATTGGGACTAACTTCAGGACTAATAAGCAGTATTTCGCAGATATTGAGAGGGGTGCCAGTGCCACAGACCTCAGGTAGTGAACTAGCGGGGGAACTCGACACTGAACTAGGAAATGTCATTCGAGCTCGCAGAAAAGCACTTGGTATTACTCAGGCCGAGCTCGCCGATCTAAGCGGTATTTCGGTCAGGACAATCGTAGAAATTGAAAACGGTGGCAACTCCATTTCGCTGAAGCGCTTGTTACCGGTGCTTGCAGCGCTTGGGCTAAGACTGTCAATAGCGGTGGCGAGAAATGGCTAACGCACGGGCTAGTGCCCTCATATTTAAAAAAGGCCGGTTAGCGGCCACTTTTAGTAAAACTGACAATGGCGTGCGGTTTGAATACGATCCCGAGTATTTATCTTCTGATGGGGCTCCGGTTGCAACTACGCTCCCGGCAACCAACGAACCGATCACTCTTGGCAATGGTGCCACTCCGGCTTTTTTTGCCGGCCTTCTCCCAGAGGGTCCACGTCTAATTGCCATGAAGAATCGGATTAAGACCTCACTCAGCGACGAACTGGGATTACTTTTAGAAATTGGTAGTGACCTCATTGGCGATGTTCAGATTTTGCCCAAGGGTGGCAACCCCAGCGTCCAGCGCGAGAGATTTGACTTACCAGCCAAGGGTGCAGATTTTAGTTTCACTGACGTGCGCGAGAAGTTTTTCGGATCAAGACAAAGCGGGCTCCCAGGAGTGCAAGACAAAGTTTCTAGCAAAATGTTCAACGCTCCGGTAAAGATGGCCAGCATTGATTACATACTAAAACTCAACCCCGAAGCAGTGCCCTTTGCGGTTGAGAATGAGCACTATTTCCTTGGCCTGGCCAATGAGTGCGGCATAACAACCTCCAAGTTTGAGCTGCTAACGGATTCTCACGGGCAAAAAGCTTTGCTGCTAAAGCGCTTTGATCGCGTGGTTGGCCAAGAAACAAAAACTCGGCTTGCAGCCGAAGACGCATGCCAGGCCCTGAACAAGTATCCGTCCGAAAAATACAATGTCGAATTCCTTGATGTTGCTGAAGTTCTAATTTCTCTTTGCCCTGCTAAGGCAGTCGCTGGCCTAAAGCTATTCAGGCAGTTAGTTTTTAATTGGCTCATAGGCAACGGCGATGCCCGTGCTAAAAATTTCTCAATTTTAGAAAATCCCGAAGGTGAGTGGATGATTTCTCCGGCCTACGATTTGATCTGCACCGCGTTCTACGACGATAAGACAATGGCCCTGCCGATTGATGGCTTGGAAATCAATTGGTCCAGGAAGCTCCTCATAGAGGCCGCAGCCAAGATGAGCGTGCCTCAAAAAGCGGCTCATAAAGTAATCGATGGACAACTCAAGGTTCTAGTAGACCTGCCACAAAACATCACCGACGGTGCTTTGCCATTTGCCAGACATGAAAACTATGACATCGCGCGTTTTCTGAAACAGCGGGCCAAGCGGTTGGCAGCAATCTAGAGCGGAGCTATAGAGTCTGGGTGCTGAAGTAGGCTTATCAAATGAAAAAGCATGGCGGTTCCGGGAGCTTTATGGTTGATACCGAAAAACGTAAAGCAGAAAATGCCGCCGCACCTAAAGTGGAAAATCTGCTGGGTCGCATTGCAGAACTGTTCGCAAACCACCGGGGCCCACTAATTCTCACGGTCATTCTCGTGCTGGTTGGTGCAGGCCTAAGCGTAATTCCCCCGCTACTGATCGAGCGCACTTTTAATGAGGGCCTGTTCCCTGATGGCGGCCTGCCGAACATGACACTGCTTATTCAACTGGTCAGCCTGATGATAGTGATATTTATTGCCGCGGGAGCCATTGGCGTTTGGCAAACCTACTTAACAGCGCAGGTTGGCAATGAGGTTATGGGGCAGCTGCGCGAGCGGCTTTTCTCCCACCTGCAAGCCATGGAGCTTGCCTTTTTTACCAAGACTAAAACCGGCACAATTCAATCGCGCTTGCAAAATGACGTTGGTGGTGTGGCCAGCGTGCTGAGCAACACTATTTCCAGCGTGCTGGGAAATACCGTTACCGTGATTGCCGCATTCACCGCAATGCTGCTCCTCAGTTGGCAACTCACCTTGGTGGCTATCGTAATAATGCCGCTGATGGTGGTCGCCCAGCGCCGAGTTGGTCAGGTTAGAGCAAAAATTGCGGGCAAGACTCAAGAGTCCTTGAGTGAGATGACCGCCATTACTCAAGAAACACTCGGGGTTGGTGGAATTCTTCTGGCCAAGAGTTTTGGTCGGCAGCAGTTAGAGGTTGATCGCTACGCCGACGAAAACAAGATTCAGATTGGACTGCAGGTCAGGCAGACCATGAGTGGCCAGTGGTTCTTCGCGATGGTGCAGATTTTCTTCTCTGCCATCCCGGCAATCATTTATTTATTTGCCGGCTGGTTAATCACCGATGGCACCGTGGTTTCTATTGGCACCATCGTGGCTTTCACCACCGTGCAGGCCAGGCTGCTTTTCCCCTTGATAGGTCTTATGCGCGTAGTGCTAGACCTGCAAACCAGCGAGGCCTTGTTTGCCCGAATTTTTGAATACTTAGATTTGACTCCGGCAATCACTGACCCGGCCGAGCCAAAGAATCTAAACACCAATGAACTTGGGTCCGTAGAACTCCGAAATGTAACTTTTACTTACCCGGGCTCTGAGCAAGAATCAGCGACCCTAAAAAACGTGAACTTGAAGGTTGAAAAAGGGCAATATGCTGCGCTGGTGGGGCCATCGGGGTCAGGTAAAACAACTATTAGTTATTTGATCCCGAGGCTCTATGAGACCAGCGAAGGGCAGGTGTTTTTTGCCGGAGTGAACGTGCGTGAGATTGTTCAAAGCGACCTAATCGATCAGGTAGGAATTGTAAATCAAGAGACCTACTTGTTTCACTCAACCATCAAGGAAAATTTGGCTTACGCCAGGCCTGATGCAACGACCGAAGAAATTATCACTGCCGCAAAAGCGGCAAACATTCACGAAACCATCATGAGTTTCCCCGAGGGTTACGACACGATGGTTGGTGAGCGTGGTTACCGGCTCAGCGGCGGAGAGAAACAACGAATTGCAATTGCTCGAGTGCTACTAAAAGACCCACCAGTTTTGATACTCGATGAGGCCACTAGCTCTATGGACACCCAAAGTGAGCGGATTGTGCAGGAGGCGCTAGATACTTTGTCTCGCAACAGAACCACCATTGCCATTGCCCACCGGCTCTCAACCGTGATCAACGCCGATGTGATCTTTGTCATCAGCGGCGGTGAAGTGGTCGAGCAGGGCACTCACATTCAGTTGCTTGCAGCCGAGGGCCTTTACTCGAAATTAGTGAACGAGCAGTTCAAAGGCGCCTAACCTAAATTAGCGGCTCGACAAGATTGCGAATGCTGAAGCTTGATTTAGGGCTGTAGGCGTTGAATCTTCCATTGGCTAGGAGCTTCAGCTGTATCAAGCGTGCGAGTAAAGGCAATTCGATCGTGCATCCGGTTTGAACGCCCTTTCCAAAATTCGATTCTGGTTGGAACTATGCGGTAGCCACCCCAGTAATCAGGTCTTGGAACCTCATCGGCCTTGAATTTGTCCAGTGCACTTTGAAACTGGGCGTCCAATGCGTCGCGGTTCTTAATTGGCTGAGATTGGTTACTTGACCATGCCGCGACTTGAGACTCTTGTGGCCGAGAGTGGAAATACTCATCGGAATCTTCGCCATGCACAGTTTTGGCAACTCCCTCTATTAGAACCTGTCGATACATTGAGTACCAGCCAAATACCGCGCTCACCGATGGGTTCTGAGCTATTGAAGTGCCTTTGCGCGAATCAAAATTTGTGAAAAAGATAAACCCGTGCTCGTCCACACCTTTCAACAACACAGTTCTGGAGCTCGGGGTGTTTTCCGGGGTGACCGTGCCGAGCACAAAGGCATTCGGTTCATAAATTTCTTGAGCTTCAGCGTCATTTAGCCAAGCCTTGAACTGCTCAATTGGGTCCGCAAGCAGATCAGTTTGGTCAAGTGCTTCTTTGCCATAGTCTTCGTGCCGATTGAGTGAGTCCATGACTCAACAATAAGTGTTTGAAGTCTGTTTTTTTGCCCTAACCCTGAAGCTCGTTCGCATAAGCTTAAACCTCTCAAGCCATAGGAGTTAGTTCTAATTGAAGACATTTGACATCAATACCGATGCCGAAAAACTAGTAACTGAAGTCTTCGCCGGTCTTCATTCTGGCGGCGGTAGAAGCTCTATTGAAGGTGGCCAAACGGCAGCTAACTTGGCGCTGGCAGACCTGCAACTTCGTGGCTACGCCAAAAACCGCTCTGAGGTGCTGCCACTCCAGAGTCGTGGCGCAACGGTTATGTCCCCCTATGTTCGGCACAACATTATTTCGCTTTCAACGCTGTGGGATTTGGCCGGTAAGGCGCCACAATACGACAGAGACAAATACCGCGATGAGCTGTTATGGCAAGAGTATGCCCGGCATCTTTACGCACGCATCGGAACAAAACTGTTTGAGAACCTAAGGTTTGAACAAACCTGGGACGCCCCCGGTGACGGTTGGCCAGAAGGAATGGCGTGCGTTGATTTTGCGGTTGATGAACTAAACCAAGATGGTTGGCTAGTGAACCAAACCAGAATGTGGCTGGCTTCGCACTGGAGCGTGCGCAATAACAAAGGCTGGCTTCACGGCCAAGAACGCATGCACCGAGAACTCATTGACGGCTCCCGGGCTGCAAACTTGCTCGGGTGGCAATGGACCGTGGGTTCCGGCAACGGTAAACCCTATGGCTTTGCCCGCTGGCAGGTTCAAAAGCGTGCACAAGGGTTATGCGGTTCTTGCGCTCTGAAGTCAGCGTGCCCGATAGAGAATTTTCCAGCCGATAGGCAGCTGGAATCTCTGCCGGTAGATCCGCTACTTAGTTTTGACCCAACACCCGAGGTGACAACTGGACCGCTTAGCCCAATCGAAAACCAGAAGCCAGATGTGGTCCTACTCACCATTGAATCTCTCGGTGATAATGACCCCGCGATGGACTCGAACCCAGATCTTCCGGTGGCCTTTGTTTTCAATGAGCTGGCGCTTGAAAAATTACAGCTTTCTTCTAAGCGCATTTATTTTTACCTTGAGACGCTCCGGGATTTAGCAAGCAGGCGAAATTTATCGGTTTATCTTGGCGACCCGGTTGAATTTGCCAAGGTAAATAAGGTTGCGATTACCCATGCACCCGTGCCAAGTTTTGAGAAATTTCAAAACCTCGCCGAAATCCACCCTTACCCCTGGCTAAAGTTTCCCCACTCTGGTTCGGTGAAGTCATTCAGTGCCTGGCGGGGCAAGTTGCGCTAAACAATCCGAAGTAATTTCGTTAGTAACACTTATTGAGAAACCGTTACTAACTGTTTTAACGATCACGACCTAGTCGGGAGTGATTGCGAGCGGAGAGCAAAATCTAGCTGTGCGCTTCCCAATTAACGCGGCGGGGAAAGATGCTCAGATTCGGGTAGTTGAAAAGATGGGCGTTATAGCCACTCAGAGAGGTCGCGCGGATCTGCAACCCGTGAGTCGACTTTCCCGTTACCGATAGTCGATTATTCTTTCGAGCTGCCGATGGGATTCGCAGCCGACCGTTTCGATGCCACCAAGGCCCGTGGACTTTCCAGCACCTGATTAGTGTCGGACACCATTGCCAAAGATTTTCAACGTGTTTGATTTCTAGTCATACTTGCAATTTCCGACGCTAGAGCGCTCGAAACCTTAGCCGGCCGAATAAAAAGTAGCTTTCGGCGAAGCTCTAATTTGATTAGTTATTGAGCCGTGCCATGAGCCTCACAGGCCAAAACTAAAAGCTAATTGATTCCATATCGGCCAGTCATTGGGTCAATAAAGATGTCGGGTTCGGCCGGTGGAAAGTGTGAGAAAAGTGCGAACGCGGTGATAATCAGCACCACAAAAATCAAGGATAAAACTATCCCAAGAGTTGAAGGCTTAAAGTTTTTTAGGATCTGCACGAATACATATTGGGCAATTGTGATTGTTAGAAAGAAAGCAATGATGTCCAAAGCCAATAGGTTTTCGCCGGTGAAATTTTTATAAATGAAAACGACTGAAATCATCGTTATTGGAATCAAATAAAGCGACACGGCCATTGCCGAAAAGTAGGAACGGATTCTGAATCCACCCGAAATTAATAAAACCAGCTGAAGAACCGATACCGGCCAGAAGGCTATCTTGATGTGCTCCCAATAGCTTTCGTTCACAGCCGAAAAAATAGCCACAATTGGGTTTTTTTCCAGACCACTCATAGCTGAAGTGAAGAAGTGAACCGACTAGTCCCAGTGGAATTATCATCCACGGGGAGATTTTTGAAATCTTAGCTAGTGTCATTCTCTGAGTGTACGCTCCAAGGAATTACCTACCTTCTAAATTATTGCCCGCGCGATGCACCTGAAGGGACTCAATCCCAACTTATTGATTCCACTGCCAAGAAGTGCTCGAATCCGCTTCGTGGTTACACCGTCGTTTCGCCTCAGAAACTGAGGGAGGCCCTCGCCGAACACCGCAACTTGCGCGCGAGATTCTCGCTCTATTGAAACTCCAGGATGGCAATCCCACGGTCGCAGCTGAGATCCTCCAGCGAGCGTTGACCGTAAGCATCGAAGACCTGCCGGTAATGATCCGCAAGGCATTCGATCTGATTCGCACCATCATCCCACTGTCGAAAATTGAGCAGACGCTAATCGCGGCGACACAGAGATCATGGGCTGGCGAACTCCAGAAGCACGGTTTGCGCTCACAAGAACAGCGCCCGCGGCTCTGAAAGAATTTCGATGATGGTAAGGAATCGCTCGTAAAATTTGGCAAAGCTGCGGGCAATGCTCCCGATTCAACGGAATTTATTTTCGCTCTACTGGGACTTATTTAGAGCATTGAGCATATTTGTAAGGGCCTGACTTTCCAAAACATCCAGCTAGATTGAAGCCTTGTTTGAGCGGTATCCCTTCGAGGAGGGTGGCGCCAATGCCGCGATGTCAATAAAGCGCCTCGCATGAGCAATGGACGTTAGTTATAAGGTTTGACTTGTTAGGGTTCTAGCCCCGGAAATTGATCCTTGAATTCCAAGACCTGATTCCTAACCTTGAAGCCTTCAGCGAAGTGCCTTTACAGCTGACATCAACTCAGCAACCCTCGTCGAGTCCGCCTCGTTTTCAAACACCCCATCTTTTTTGAAAAACGTACCTACCACCGCGGCATCAGCCACACTCAATTGCTCAGCGGCATTTTCAGCCCGCATCCCCGTGTTCACAATTACTGGCACGTTCCCAGCCGCGTTCTTCACTTTTGAGAGCACTTGATTGTCGGTTGAAGAGCCTGCTGTCAGACCGGATACACACAAAGCGTCAGGCAGAGTAGCAAAAACAGTGGTTTTGGTCACTTCTCCGATGTCTCTATGCGCCAGATATGTTGCAGATTCCGGAACAATGTTGAATAACAGCTTGACATCTCCCGCCCCGATCCTCGAGCGGTGGCGGGCAGCTTGCCCAACATTGGTGTTCCACAGACCAAAATCGCTGGCATAAACACCGGTGAAGATTTCTCGAACAAACTTTGCTCCCGACGCTGCTGCCAGGTCAATTGATGCCACACCGTCCCACAAGACATTCACTCCAAAGGGAACTTGGATTTCCCTCGATAGCTGCCCAATCACACTCGCCATCGCTATGGCAGTGATCGGTTCCGTCTTGGTCAAATACGGAAGACTGAACTCGTTTGAAAACATCACACCATCGACCCCGCCGGACTGAAGGGCTTCGAGCTCTCGGGCCGCTCGTGATATAACCGCAGCCATACCGGCCCTTTGATCGAACCCTGGGTCACCAGGAAGAGCCGAAAGATGAAGCATCGCAATAACAGGTTTCTTGACGCCGAACATGTCGTCTAGCCAGGTGGTCATGGTCTGCTCCTTCGAGGTTTCGGCCCGCATGTTTCACACGGTCCGTTAAATAGTCACACAAATAATGCCGATTTACGTAATCTTTACACAATCGTAATGCGTTTGGTGTGATTTTTTCAAATGATTCGGCTAGTTTGTCCTCATGGACGTTCAAGAGCGCAGAAAATTTGTCGCCGAACAGGTCGAAACGCTTGGTGAGGTGGAGTTTGCTCTGCTCGCCGAAGCTTGCGAGGTCTCAGAAATGACCATCCGTCGAGACATAGAGACGCTAGAACAAGCCGGAGCGCTGAGGCGTGTGTTGGGCGGAGCCATTTCCATCGGTGGAACAGCGCAAGAGCCCCCTTTCCAATTACGTGCGTCTGTTGCGGCGGAAGAAAAAGAACTTATCGCCCATGCCGTCGTGGATTTGCTCTCTTCCGGGGAGACGGTCGTTTTGGACAGTGGGAGCACCGTGCTGAGCGTTGCGCGGGAAATCCGTCGTCGAGCAATCACTTTGACCGTAGTTACACCTAGCGTCCTTGTCGCACTTGAGCTCTCCGATTCTGACGCAATCAATGTCCACCTTCTCGGCGGCTTGCTTCGCTCGGGCGAACTAAGCCTCATCGGTCCCGACACTGTCGAGCAACTCAATCAATTCAATTGCGACACTGCGGTGCTCGGGGTTGCTGGCATAGATCTTGCAGGGGGCATATCTGACTATCACCGTGACGAAGCGTATGTGAAAAAAGCTGCGATACGTGCTGCTAGAAGAACGATTGTCGCGGCCGATCACTCGAAACTTGGCCGCTCGTCGTTAATCAAAATCGCGGGACTTGAGGAGATCTCGGTCATCGTCACCGATGGCAGCCCTCGTCACCCAACTCTTGTAGAAGCTCAGTCACGAGGAGTCTCAGTCACCGCAGTGCAGTCAAAAGAAGAAGTATCTCAATGACACAATTCACGATTGGAATAGACATTGGAACCACGGGAACCAAGTCCATACTTCTTGAGGTAGGACGAGGGGTCGTAGCCACGGCGAATGCTGAAACCACCTTGCACTCACCACAGGCTGGCTGGGCTGAGGCCGATCCCGCGCAATGGCTTAGCAACGTTTATTCCAGCGTTCGCGAGTTAATGGAAACCAGCGGGTGTGACCCCCGGCAGGTTTTAGGCATATCCACCACCGGGATGGTTCCTGCAGTCGTGCTTATAGACGAAACGGGTTCTCCGCTTTATCGTGCGGTGCTCCAAAACGATGCCCGAGCAACTGTTGAAATAGCCGCCGTTGCAGCAGAGTTAGGCAGCCAGGACATCGTGGAAGAAACCGGATCACCGCTTAGCCAGCAGTCGCTTGCTCCGACGCTTCGTTGGTTTCAAAAGCATGAGCCGGACATTTGGTCCCGGACCAAAAGAGTACTCGGCAGTTATGACTGTGTCCTGATGGGGCTCGGGGCAGAGGCCCACGTGGAAAGAAACTGGGCGCTCGAGTCCGGGCTCTTCCACATAGACGGTCGTATTCACGAGGACATAC
>Ga0307931_1001557_pt1 | contig 15089 bp, 16 predicted proteins | sample OrgLakmetageno47_FD_201816 | JGI IMG/M metagenome (GOLD analysis project Ga0307931, IMG submission 201816) | Saline water microbial communities from Organic Lake, Antarctica - #47 | ecosystem: Environmental > Aquatic > Non-marine Saline and Alkaline > Saline | place: Antarctica: Organic Lake... | reverse complement strand
GTTTCGTTTCTAGAAACCAGAAACACCCAGGGCGGCACTTTTATTGTTTCTTGGAAACGAAACACACGAAAAATCCGGGTTTGTTTCCTATGTTTCCTTTTCCCTGTGTTTCGACTTCGACCCTAATCCTGTTGAAGCTTAAGCTCGGAAGCTTGGATGCTTTTAACCTACAGGGATGAGGGACTTGAGGGATGACTTGGAGGTGGTGATATTTCTGCAACAAGGAAGGAGGAGCTACAGAAACTTACGCTAAAAAGATAAAAAAAGAAGGAAGACGGAAGACGGAAGACGGAACGGAAGGAGCATCAGGCCGTTTGTTGGCCATACTAAGCGTTCGAAGTCCTCTGTGTTTTGGCATTTTTCGCTGCGCAGGCTTTTCTACCGCTTGTGGAGTTGTACAATTTCAATATTCATATTAGCTTTTCTACAACAGCTACGTAGAATCTCCCGCCCTCCCTGGCACATCTCGTTGACTGTTCTACTACTGCACAGATAGCAACGAATAGGGACCTTATAACTTCTATCATTGACGAATAATGCCGAAAGACGTAGCCGAAGTCATTGATGAACCCACATTAAGCGCAGACTCGCACACGCAGGGAGGGAGCAAAGAAAAGTCGTGCTGGGTTTGCTACGGTGACGAGACGGACTCGGGCGAACTCGTAAGCCCGTGTGCTTGCCGAGGCAGCGTGCAATGGATTCACCGCAGCTGCCTTCGCACGTGGCTGAAGACTAGCATGGGTAGCGCACTTTCGCAGTCCCTCTCGTCGGAACGCACCTGCCCGCAGTGCAAGTCGCCTTACAATCTGGCAAAGGCATCGGACAAAAGCGACGGTAGCCCAAAGATTGGTGCCGAACCCTCTTTCAAGTCATTTGTGTGGCTGGTTAGGCAAGCTTCCTACGACGAAATTGTTGCCATTGCCGCCACGATCGGCATGCCTCTGCTGCTATGTACCGTACATGTGTTGCTATTGGCTCATGCCTTCTCTTTGGTGATCGGCTTTTGGCGTGTAGTCAGTAATGCGTCATCTGTTCGTAGTCAATCATTAAGAGCCTCTAGGGTGACTTCATGTTTGACCGCTGTCGGCTATGCCACGGGTGGGCGGCTTGCAAGAATATTTGGTCCTGCTCTCGAGGCTCCGAAAATAGCAGCATTTGGACGAGTTGTGTCAATTCCGTATGCACCGCCACTCGCGCAGGTGATTGAGACTGCAGGCCTTCAAGAGCTCTTTAACGTCTCCCCAGAGATTGCTGCCTGGTGGGCACGCAACGGAGCCGGAGAAAAGTGGAGCCACGTGTTTGTGCACGTGGGGTCAGCATTGGTGTGGGTCACACTTCCGGCTGCATTTCGAGCTGTGGGTGGGGTAGAGAATGGCGGTGGCGAAGACGGCGAAGCCGCACCGCTCCTGCAGCCTTGGGCGCCTGCAATGGACATGTTGCGTGTAGCGGCGGCTTGGGAGCAGGCAGAAGAAGAGGCAACAGCAGCAAGAGCAGAAGCTAGCCAACAGGCAGGTGCAGCACCAGCGCTAGTGCCAGCTCGAAACCCTGATGATCAGGCGAATAGTGCGGCAGCCGATCAAGACTTTGCCCTCGAGGCCACCAGCGGCCCAGCAGCTGTTGCTCTCATTGTATCAAGCTTCCTGAGCAGCATTGCAGCTTTTGGGCGAAACTGTTGGTTGGTGGTCCTGAGCAGCATTGCAGCTTTTGGGCGAAACTGTTGGTTGGTGGTGCGACATAAGAGAGCAATGCGCCGCAGATTACGAGTACACGCAGTGGATCCCTCGTCTGATGCCGAAAATGATGCTAACTCTACTACTGCTTGGGTCATCGTATCTGAATACTTGGCGGCGTATGCTGCGTCTATGGTGGCTGCCTTGGCCCCAGTAGCTCAGCACTTCCCCACTTACGTACTCATTGGCAGTCGAGTGCGGGACTTGGCTTTTGCGTTTGGCCTGCCAATGCTTCGGCCAACGCCTGCTCTTCACGACCCGCTCTTCAAGTTTTGCTTCACTGTGGCTTCATCTCGCGTTATTGTGGTGGCAGCTATGCTGGCTTACGCGTGTGCTGCAGCTGCGCTCTTTCGAGCAGTCACCGCAGGACTTCGGCGGGTGCATGCACACTTGCTCCTCAGTCACCACTTGAATTGAGATGCCGGAATTTCTTGAATGTGTAATGACATACCATCCACCGGCTGCTGTGTTTGCAAATGAGACACGCCAATATTTGCATATCCATACACCAGCAGCGCGCATAATGCACCATTTGTGGGCACTATATAGGCCATGGGCCATTCGACATGCTTATGCATCACGGGCCATTAACTCCGAGTGCTAGTTAGTTGCTATTCCCCGGCTTCTCTTCTCTTTTTAGTACACTTTGCTAAGTAATCTCGATATTATTTCGCCTTAGTCTTATGGCTTATGCATCATGATGTGCGGCTGAAGCACGGCTGAATCAGAAGAACCGAAGATGTCGCCGAGAAACTAATATTTTGAACCAAGTAGTCGAGCCGGTTCTGCTTTTGTAATAAACTATCACTAAGCACTCTAGATGTTGATGTATGTGGGAGGTGCTGTTTTATTGAGGAATTTCCCCTTTGTGAAGGAGGTTCGACTTACCGTATTAACGAGATTAAGAGAGCGGGCGATACGTTCTTTCCGGACAATCGGCAGGGTGGGCCCTGGTAAACGCGACTTCACGGACAATCGACACTAGATCTAGGTTCGGTTTCCCGCGGGAAATTCTGCGGAATTCCCACGGAAAGGGAAAATTTTACCAATCAGAACAATCAGAAGTGATTTCCGCGACGGGAATTTAGCAGTGCCTTTATGACCACGGCACAGAAATACCGCAGAAAACCCGCTGAAATCCCGCTGAAAGCCCACGTGAAGTGAAATTTTTAGCCATCGCGCGGGAGTTCCGCGGAAACGGGAATCTCAACCCTGCACTAGATCAGGCAAGTATGGGTATTTGGGGGAAATGTATGCATGTTGGAAGCTTGCTGCTTGCTCCCTGCCCAGTACGCAAGAAAACCGCGGGTTTTCCGGTTTTTTACCCACTTCGACTCAGCAGAAGATCCGGTAATTGCTAATTGTGCTGAAGGAAAAGTCAGAAGCCTTGTTGAACTTGTCGGTTTTCTTGGTTACTGTCCCTGCCTCGAGACTCGAGGCAACCGCTACAATCGCTTTCATGGCCACTCGGGCATATGTTCCTGATCAACACCACTTCTAGTATCGCCCCCTCCTCTAGTATAAGCTGCTTTGTTTTGTTGTTCTGCTTGTTGGCCTTCTAATTCCGGCCCCTTAAGGCCTGTGTGAAACTGGCAAAAAGCTGAATCCTGAAAGCTGCAAGCCTGCAAGCCGCAACTTCAGAACACACACAAGCCCACCATTCCAACACGCTCACGCCCCCGCCTTTAAGATACTTCGGAAACATACGATTCAACTAAATTACTAAGGCAAGTAAATTGAATCATTTACTTCTTTTTCTTGCCACTTTTACGAGCTTTTTCGTCAGCACTGCCATTGGTGCTTGGTGTGCTTGCTGAGTTCCCACCGGTTTCATTACTAGGATCTGGCAACTCCGCCCCAGCTTGATTCATTTTTTCCATAAGCATGTCTATTGCTGCAGTAATGACAAATCCCAACGGTAGAGTGATCGATAATGAGAGGCCGCCGTGCTGCGTAAGAAGAAATGCGATAGCTCCTGCCATCAAAGTTGACTTTACGGCGTTCATTAAATGTGCTCCGAACCCGTATTTCCTTGTGAAGTTGATTAACGTTACCACCTATGATAAGGGAAGGTGAATTGACGTAGATTGCAAATTTTAGTATAAACGGTGAGTAGAGATTTGAGAAAAAAATAAGGTACTTGTTGGCTTGTTGGATACTCTGGATCGGAAATTCGTAAAGACTGTCGCTGGAAAACTTACCATCGTGATCCCGCTAACCATCGCAAAGAGAACCGCCAATGTCTCAACGTTAAATTCGATCATCTGGAATTAGAACCCCCTTTGCAAGCTGGATATGTCAGGCCTCGCACTGGGCTAACGTAGCTTTTGGAGCAACTGCAATTACACTGCTCTGCAATCTGCAATGCCTAGATACGTCGTTGATTTTTGTCAACGAGAGAGGACGACGGGACGACGGGACGACGGGTTTCGCGGGGGAAATTATTGACTTGCACGAATATGTCAATTTAAAAATGGCGTCGGACGATTTCGATTTCAAAGCTAAGCGAACGTCGAAAAATGTCTCTGCGAAGCTAAAAACAAGGGTATCTTGCTAAAAAGCTTAATCTAAGAAGTCGCTCAAATACGAGGCAAAGGCTTCATTATTCATAAACCTCTGCACTCAGTTTCAGCTTGGTACTTCTTTCGTTGTTATCCTAGCTAGGAGCTAGGAGCATCAACGCGTTGCGTACTACAGCTTTGTAGCCAAGAGCTTAATAAATACTACAGGTACAAATCTGTAGTACCTACAACAGATCAGGAAGGTTTCAAACTCGAAATGTCAGGCAAGGGTTCAGGTGGCAAAGGCGGTGGCGGAAAAGGCAAGAAGGGTGGAAAGGGGCCCCAGTTCAAACGTCAAGTGCCTAAATTTTTACAGCAATACGCGCACTTGCTCGGTGCTGAACGAAGCGATCCGTCCGAGAATGACGAGCACGCTTTTGTATCTACCGCTATAGAAGGTAACTATTATTTATTGCTCTGTTTCAGCTTTGAGCGCACAACAGCATGATTCTCATATGAGTAAAATGTTGATTGCGGCAGAGGGCTACGATAGCGATGGTGACCAAGTGGTTGACAAGTTCTTGAAGGATAGGCAACGAGAAAAAGCAGCAGAAAAGGAAGCAGCCGAAGCTGAATTAGAGGCCATCGCAGCAGCGGAGGCAGAGGCTGCTGAAGCAGCTAAAGGAGCTCCAGCAGCAGAGGTTGGTGCCTCAGGTGTGCTCAAGACCGTAGTCTTCAAAGCGAGTGCAAAGAAACGAACAGCTGAGGACACTGCGTCGAACTCTGATAAAAGAGTGGAGGGCGAAGTTAGGTCTGATGGGATTAAGAAAAAGAAAGTCAAAAAGAAACTTGACAACAAAAAGTAAGTGACCTGAAATCAGTTTGTTGCCTTGAAGACGTCAATTTTACATCTTTGGTTTCACTCGCTTGGGCAGGTTACTATCGTTCGGCGACGGAGACGAATGAGAATGTTTTGTTTGGCCCAATTGGACTCTGAACATCACTAGTGAGGCCTCCCCGGCAGTTTAAGGTCGCTGTTCTAGAGGACCTCGCGTCCTCGTAGATATTACAATTCATTAGAACAACCGACTCTGACCTGAAAACCGGGTTAACTACTAACACCACCGCCCTAGACAAATCGAACTCGAACTCGAACTAATACACACCCAAATGACTCAGAAGCCATTGCTGCGGGCAAAAGTGTTCGCGCGTGCGTTACACGCAAGTCACAATCGCAAAGGGGATGGTATTTAGAGGGCAGGAAGCATAATACTTCCACCCCCCTCTCAAGCGGAAAGTGTTGATGAATAATTTTGAAACCGGACTTCAGACTTAAGTAAATACCGTAAGTAAATTCTGCGTCTGCTTCTGCATTGAAGTATGGAAGATAGAAGAGAGCACGCCGTTGTTGAGCCGCCTGGGCACGCCGCTCGCCGCGCCAGGAACCCGGTGTCGATACCCGGATAGGGGATAGTAGTAAGTAGTAAGTTCTTAAAGCTTAAAGTTTAAGCTTGGAGGTTTCAGTAGCAGTAGCAGCAGCAGCTGTGCTAGAAGCAGCTATTAGCTAAGAATGACCGAGTTCATTTTTTATTACAGCTCGTTGCGTAGTATACATTTCCCTTTGATGTTGATGTCCTTATTAACTGGAAAGTGATTTGGCTAATGCTATTGCGCCTCTCGATTTCCCCCAGATGTTATCGCACTTGCCTGTTGTTCTATCAAACGAAACCCGAAGGTATTCTAAGTGAGTTGATTAGCGAGCACGTTGGCAGGTTCGGAGATCAAAGCACCACATAAAGTCGGTTTCCCCTTAAAAATCTAAGTTTTCTTGGCTATAAATTTCAGATGTCCAGATCTAGAGTGCCTTCAGGGTCTCTTGCTTCCCAACTTCGGCCCCGGCCTTCTCCTTTGATGGGCGACTGAGCAGCAAATAGTCCCACAGCATCGCTTTCTTCGTCAACGACGCCAGCGACATTAAGGTTGCTTCCTCTTGATGACATGTTGATAGTGTCATACACCACCTCAGGGCTGATTTCACCGCTCGTTGAGCGGCTTCTAGCTCCATCATTGTCTCCTAGGCTTCCGTAAAGCCTCGCTCCATACCCGCCCTTATACCTGGCCTCATCGCTACTGCTAGCAGCTGCTCTACTGTCGAGAAAATCACTGCCTTGGCTGTATTTTGCGCTGAGAACTTCTCCGCTGTCTTCGTCGTCTGACAGACCCTCTACAGAGGAGGCCACTGCTGAAGTTGGCCCAGACGAGAAGCCGCCAGAAGCAGAAGTCGCGCCGCTTTTCCTCGACCCGCCATAGGCCTTCCCACCACCATTACCAGCAAACTTGGCCCCGCTGCCCTTGTTGCCGCCGCCATGCAGAGGAGCCATGGCTAAGCGATCACGCCACGCTTCAAGCATGCCCCAAACGCCCCCCTGGCTGACGTTGCTAGGCGCCCCGACTTCAATGCGAAGGCGCTGCCTTTCACCGTCGTTGCTGCTCGTCTTCGCACCCGCAACAGCGGACCTCGCAGGAAGAGGCAGCTCGCCCTTGGTTTCTCCCTGCCTCCTGCTGCGGTCTCGTCTGGCGCCACGTTTGCTTGCTTCCCGCGAATGCCACCGCTTCCGACTGCGCTGGGCCATGCGTAAATCCTTCGGTGAATTGCAACACGTGGCGGTAGTTGGAAAGAGTGAAAAGAAACAAAAATTACACGTTCATAAAATGAGCAGAAATGCAACCTGACAGTACGGTTCATGAAATAAAGTAATAAATCGGTTGATACTATGAACCAACCTTAGTATAGGCCAGATCAGCAACGAGGCGGCAAGCTGCACATGCAGCGAGCACTGCCGTTGCCAGGTTGCCCCACGACGCTGCTACAGCCAGCAGTGGTGCCCGGGCGCTCGAAGTTACCGTAGCAACGAGTCCATACACGAAAGCTTTCACAATAGGCCGCCCCAGTGCTTTGAAATTAGCCTGGAAGTTAGAGAAAATTGATGGAGTCAAGTTGAGTGCAGAAGGATGCCAACGACAGGAGGGAGTGGGTAATTGGGAAAGGAAGATACGAATTTAAGTGCTCATTACCGCGACAGCTTGCACGTCGCACTCGTGCAAGACCAAGACGAAGCAAACGATGCTTGTGAGAGCTCGCACAGCAACGATGTCGAGTCGCACGAGCTCGCACTGACGAGACCCTAGGAGTCCCTTGTGAGCTGTGCCACTAGGTAGCGAACCATCAGGACCACTGCAGTCAGCAAACAGACTGAATCCGTCACTATTCGACGCTGCTGCACCATTAAATAGCGAATGGTGAATCGTAACTCCATTAGCTGCTATGGTTCCAAAGAGTGCGAACACAGTAAACCCTTTCAAGAACAAGTAGAGTCTCCTGTTATGCCAGCAAACATTAGTCGTGTGAGAAATGAATGCGGTAGATTTGATGGTACATGATCGACCACTTTAAAATATTGTAAGTATTCGGCACATATATCGAGCAATTTTACTCACCAACATCGAGCCTCCTTCCTCTTGCGTTCTAGCCTCGACTTTGCTTCGATTAGCTGTTGCGCCTTCAGCTTTCGCACGTCAAGTTTGCTCATGATGACGGGCTGGGTATACATAGTATCCTAGCTAGGATGTATGCTAATGAGCAGTAGAAGGCCTGTTAGTTACTACACGTAATGGCTAGCTCATGATGTAGTTCTCGCACGCAGCAAGGGTAGTTGCAGCCACCGAAGAGGAGCTAAGCTAGCCTGCTACAGACTACTACAGACGTAGCTTCTCGGTCGGCTGTTTCAACTTTTTCGCGCCTCCCCCGAGGGGAGGATCATTACTGTATACTACTGCACGTAGCTACTTACAGTATACTTACATCCTTACCTTACAGCACATGGGAAGTGGTAGGGTGCCATTTACATACGGATTTATGCGATACGCGGCATCTTAGGAATCCCCTCCCTGGCCCGGCTCGGAAGCCGAAGCCGGGCTCGGTTTCTAATTCTTAGAGGTGAGCTACTTCTTGGTTTGTGCTAGTATAGTACCTACAGAAAATATGATACGTAGTGGAAAAAACGGCAGTTCGCAGTTTGACATTCAAGCAGGGTTGCGATTCCTGTTTCCGCGGGATTCCCGTGCGATGGCTAAAAAAATCACTTCACGCGGGTTCTCCGCGGGATTTCCATGCCGTAGTCATGTAGTCATAAAGGCACTGCTAAATCCCCATCCCCGTCGCGGAAATTGCGTCTGATTGGCAAAGAATTCCCTTTCCGCGGGATTTCCGCGGGTTTTCCCGCGGGTTTCCGAACGAAGCATTTAAGACATAAGACCAAGTGACCAAGAGCAAATGGCGAATGGCTATCGAGCAGATACACCTGGGAACTCGGAACTCGGCGTTATTTTCTCGGTAATAATGCTGTAGTGCTATGGGCTATGTGCTATCGAGAAACCGTTCGCCGTTCGCTTCATTGAATTGAAGCTCCATATTTGACTTGTTCTGAGCTCCCTGAGCTCTGAGGGTTGCAGGTCACAGACGGGAATACGGGAACCCCAGAACACCCTCGCTCCCACGTTTCTTCCCCCGGGATGTGGAATAGGACAAATGGACTCAACCAATTATTACGCCACGTGCAATGCCAAAGACAAGGTACAACGAGGCAGCTCCCTTATAGCACTGGTTAAAACGTCCAGGGTCGAAATGGGGTATTCCAAGGAGCGCAATAGGCGCGTAACACAAGCATGAGACTACATATTTTCTTGTGCATGTCAGGGCATTTGGAGCGGGTTCGTAGTCGACACGCTTTCTCGGTGCTTCTGCGGTTTCGGTGCGCCTTCCTTTGCGGCCATTTTTCCAGCTTCTTGATCCTTGAAGTAGGCAGTGATTTCCTCCAGTGTTTTCCCTTTGGTTTCAGGCACTGCAAGAATGTACCACACAGTCCCTAAGAAGCCCAAGAAACCATCTACACAACCAAAAACACAAACAAAGAAAAAAGCGAGAAAGAATAAGAAGCAATGATAAGAATGAGACCTTCCAACGCGAATGCAGCGGCAAGCAAGTAATGATTGGACAGTTTCAGATAGGGAGGGGGGGGTAACACCACCCATATGTCATCTTCGAACGCGCAATGCAATAGTCTCCATACTCATTGATTGCATGTAACTTACACAAGGCAAAGAAGCCAGTGAAGCCGAGAGCATCACAAGTGCTGAGGGCTGTGAGAGCAACTCCACCGCTCACTAATCGGTTCACGAAGCAGCACAAGGTCATGCCTTTGGCACGCGCTCGCGACGGCAACATTTCTGCCGCAATGAGCCAGGTGATAGGGCCCATGCCAATGCTGAAAGACACCTGTTTTGGAATCACACAACAGTGAAGATTGAAAATAACGAAAAGGATTTATCAGTGTCGTTATCGTAGCGCGCAAAATTTAAGTGAAAAGCTAGCTGCAGTCGATGAAAATAGTATTTCTCGATCACCATGTAAAAGCAGAGGAGAGCCACGGTGAGACCGCCGCTGCCGTTGGCGGCAAAGGAGGCCGAAAGCATGAAGATGAACACAGTGACCCCACTGGAGCTCGAAATCAGCAAAGGCCGGCGCCCCACTTGGTCGACCAGGAGCATCACGAACGCTTCCGGCAAGAGTTTGCAAAAACCCAAGGCAATGTAGCCGAGGAGCCGGTCCCGCGGTGAGGTCAAGCCCGCCTAGTTGAGAATAAAACAACGGAAGGGCCAGTAAAGACAAGCGATTGGTGTAGAAGGATAACTGTAATAACAAAGGTGAGGCCATATCATAGGCTTTCCTTTGTCAAAAGGAGAGTTGTCATTCTGTTCGTTTACTCTTCTTTCAGTTGCCAACTTTGGCACGTGATGTACTGAAGCTACACTTCTTCATCCCTATTCGCGTTTGATACTTCTCCGAACCTGTTCCAAGAAGGTCGCCGAGTAGTACAGCACCGCTTCAGACCCCGTTGCCTGCTGCCAAAACCCAACGCCGACCACGAGCAGCACCACACTCCGCAGGTACTCGTCGCCGGCTGAGAGCGCTTCAATCCCTAACATTTGCGACCAGGACAGCGCTGGCCGTTTGGCTCCACCACCTCCCGACAAACCCCCGTTGCTACTGCTCGAGTGGTTGTTGCTGCTATTGTGGTGGTGGCCATTCCCATTGCTGCTCCCATTTCGATAGCCGTTGCCTTGGTCGCTGCAGATGGCCCCAATCCCAGCTACGGGCACTTCATTCTCGTCGTCGTCGTCGTCGCTGTGCTGGGCCACAAGGTTCGCGTCGTCTCGATCGTCTCCTTGGTCTCCCAAGAGGCCGTCGTCTTCGTCCATGGCTTTTTTGATGTCGCGCAGCGTGTCAGCCGCCAGCTGCGCGTCCCCAAGGAAGCGTGTGAGCACAACGCCTGCTTCTTCTCGACGACCTCGCGCCATGAGCCACCGCGGCGACTCTGGCAGGTACGTTAGGCCGCACAGCACGATGATCGGTAAAACCGCACCGAGCCCGAGCATCACCCGCCAGGTTGCGTCGTCAGACAAGTGTTCACCCCACTCCACTACTAGGAAGCCAATCACGTAGCCCAACACAATCCCAAAATTAATGGACATGTCAAAGCAGGTTGACAGAGCGCCACGGTATTCCGAAGGCGTAATCTCAGAGATGTACACGGGCACCTGCGACGAACACAGGGCAACGGCAAACCGTCATTATCATGCATGCAATCAAAAGAGAAGCACAAACGAAGCAGAACTCACCACCACAAAGCTAACGCCCACGCCAAGCCCTGTCACAATCCGGCCAACCAGTAGGATTGGGTAATCCGGCGCGAGCGCCATGAGGGCCGTGCCAACCTAAGCAATTTGAGATGAAACCCGTTAAAAGCCGTGATCGCACAGAAGGCTATGCTTTTAAAAATGAAGAAGAGAATATCCTAGCTTACCACATATAAAGCACAGCAGATCCATACAGTCTTTTTGCGGCCGAGTGCATCAGAAGCATGTCCAGCTATCAGAGTACCGAAAGCGCTGATGAAGTTCAGAGAGCCCACCACCAATTCAGTTTGAGGGTGGTTCAAATGCATTGATTTATTGATGTAGTCAATGGCTGCAGCAACGATGCCAACATCATAGCCAAGTGTTGCTGCAGTCAAGGAACTAACGCCTGCTGCCAACACAACGGCTTTAAATGCTTGCTTGCTCTGGCTTTGAACACTAGGCCGCCTAGGAGCGACCCCATTCTCCGCGATCTCATCATTCGGAACGCGGCCATCCCGAATACCAGGAGTTCCTGGCATAGGAACATTTTCGGTGCCGGCCCTTGAAGTCGCAGTCATCTTCTCTTTCAGGGCACCGCCAACTGATGATGTCGCGGCAAAATAATCGGATCTTATGGGCCACCGTAATCAACTCGGCTTCAAATATGAATGGATAAGATGACCGTCGATGGAATTAATAATCCAAATATGAACTCCACGAAACTCTCTTAAGCGTATGAGCTTGTTCAGAGTGCGAAGCCCGTTTTGCTTCTATGTCGTGACGCCTGAGACTCCGCGACTTCTGAGATCTGAAATCTAAACGCAGTGAAAGCGGGCTTACGTCATGCAAATAACTCTACAGGGGGATTGAGGAGAGTGGAAAATGATGCCTCTCGCACTTCCGCTTCCACGACTTCCACGCTTCCACACACTTTCCACAAGCCTTCCGTTTTCCTTCTTCTTCCATCTTCTTTTGCACCAGAGCATTCATTCAGTATCGGATCTACCGGATGCTTGCTTTAACCTGATTAACCTAGGCTTAACCCTTGCTTTAACGCTGCCAAATCGCATTCGTTACAGGAAAAACACTAGGCTTAAGCTGTGCAACAGCTACACATCGAGCGCCATCACACTTAAGACGTCTTCTTGTAATCCGGAGACACTTTCTTTCCCTTCAAGTTTTAGAACCTTACCCTAGCTAGCTACTAGCTATGCCTGCAATCGTGCGCCTCGCCATGGGTTTGCTCGCCTTGCTGGAGTTGGTTTCGTCCGTGCTATGGATTCTGGATCCCGAGAAAGAAGAGAAGAACCTATCAGGTTTGCTCTTGTACAGCGGGTGTACGAGCTCTATTGCTTGCGGTGCGGAAGGCGTGTGCGCAGCTTACGGGCGCGTCATGGCGTGGGCGCTTTTAGGCTTAGGGATGATAAGGTTGATGCTGTGCTTCGGGTCAGGCCTTGAAATCTGGCTGATTGGAATCCTAGGTCATATAATTGAATCCATTTTCTGGTGGTCGGAGTATTTCATTGCTACCTTACCGAGGTTGCGGGCTTTGCCGAGTGCTTGGACACGTGAGTGCGATGAATTGTGCTCCATTTCCAACACTAGGGTTTTTTTCCTTATCCTATGAACTCTTAAAATGTTACGATATCCCCATTGATTGCCTTTCTTCAACAATTTAAGTTATATTCGATTACGTCGCCTAATTTTTTTTCTATTTGTTTTGAGCAGGCGCTGAAACGCTCGTGCTAGTAGCGATGAAACCGCCTTACTCGTCCTTTCACGTAGTGCTCGTAGGGCCGCCTCTGCTCGCCATTTGGATTGCCCTGTCATACTACGACTTCGTTCCACACAAGGCCTCTGTGGTGCAGAAGGATCGTCTGAAGGAAAAGAGCTCTTAATGAACTGCTAAATAGGCAAATATCAAATAGAGCTGAATGTTGTAGTTGTAGTTTTGTAGTTGCAGTTTCCGTGTGGTATTGTTCTTAGTTGCACAGCTCCATGGCGCTTAAGTTCGAAATGGATTTGGAAATGAGCCCCTGTTCCAGTAATGTAGATGGGCTAGAAGGAGCAATACCAAATAACAAATAACTTTATTCTCTATTTCGAATTAAATTTGGTATTGGCCATTAACTTTGGATAATTTGGGCTGGCGTTTCTATTTCAAACAAGGAGAAAGCAGAGAGAACATCGGTTTGGCGATATACGAGGCACAGTTCCATGGCCAAATCAACGCTATCTCTCATGGCGCTCACACATGCGCATGGGAGCTGCGCGCTTAAAACTTTTTGTAGTGCACTTCAGCAGCAATTTTCTCTTGCGGCCTCAATCGGAATCACTGCGGGATGATTTCTTTGATTTCTTGCTTTTCTTGGCTTTCTTGTCCCTTTTCTTGGCTCGCTTGGCTTCCTTCTTTTCTCTCTTTTTCTCTTTCTTGGCCTGTTTCTTGGCGCGTTTTTTGGCCGCTGCCAGTGCTTCCTCCGCAGCCCTCGCCTCAGACTTCGCTTTCTTGCTTTCACTTCTCCTCGCAGCGGCCTCTTCGTCGTCGTCGTCGTCGTCACTGCTGCTCCCGCTGTCATCGTCGTCGCTGCTACTGCTCTCGTTCCCACTGCTGAGGGCAAGTATCTCGTATCCCTGAGGTGGCGCTTTACGCTTCAAACCCCAAAACACCTGCGCACAATAATCACCGCCATCGTCACAACAGGTAAAGGCAACAAAAGAGTGTCACTCATGCAAATGCCCTCCAATTGGTCTCAAGATGTAAACGCACAAGACGGCAATTGTATCATTTGCACAGTTCTGCCCTCCTTTGGTATAAGTCAGGCTAGTGCATCCACCTGCTTGGCGAAATCGGCCGACTTTTCCGCGTTCCCGTCTGCCGCGCTGCTGAGCTTGGCAATGGCCATGATCCCCTGCGCGCGCTCTGAGGTCCCTGGGTCGTCGGCTTTGTCCGCGCTTTCGCCCTCGGCTGCGTAGGGGTCGTACCTACAGTTCACACGTTGAAAAAGAAAGACTAAACTTTTAGTCTTTGATTCTTGAACACACCCCACCGAAGCATTTAGGTTGTGTACAGGGAATGCTTTGCTAACGGCAACTCTGTGATAAATATACCACACTCGACGCACCCAATTGTATTCTTCCACATCGAATTCGTTTGCATGCTGGCCGAAGACGAGACCCGGTTGTTGTGCGGCATCCGAACCCGGCCTCCGCTACCAGTGACACCTCCCTGTTGCGGCAGCATAGCATCGATCACGCTGCCTTCCTCGATGCCAAGGGACAATGGCGTGACCTCAGGGCCGAAGCGTTGGCCGTCGCACATAAAGCGGTACGTGTCTAGAGCTACACCCTTTTGGTGCGCGTGGGCTGCAAAAATGGTGCCCATGGATGCGCTGGGTTTCACTGTTCGGAAGGCATAAATGCAATAAAAGTAGTAGGCCTAATTAGATAATAAAAGGAGTCACAGTTAAAAAGGCAGGAAGTTGTAAAAAGAAAGAAACTAAATGAGGTTAAGAGATTGATCTTCTTATTTGGGCAGAGAGATAAGCGATTGAGGCTGGCGTAAAGTAGTTGAATATCACTGTCCATAAAACCAAGGGATAGAACCTTTGAAGATGGTCTTATCCCCTCCTTGCGTCTGGACTAATACAGAGAGGCAAGATTTGCCTAGCTCAGTCGCAGCAGTAGAGCCTTCGAAAGACATTATTAAAAGGCAAAGGGTTCTGCCCAAACGCTGTGTTGAGAGTTGAATCGAGCAGCAAACCTAAGCCTAGCTCCGTATTAGCTTGATTGCAGGTTTCGCGTTTTACACAGCTCTGCTGAAGCGATGCCTATGTTAAAGACTAGCCTCGATCGAAGGAAAAGAAGTCCGACAATGAAAATTTGCATCTGAAGTGAATTTCGCATGTAAATTTATGGCGGTCACGTACAAATATTAATATTTCGCCTGTTCTCTGCGCCTGCCGGTCTCACCTGTGACGCCCCACATACCAGAAGATGTCTAGTCTAGTCTAGTTAATACTCCCCAAAATACAAAGAAACACCACTGTGGCAAATAGCAACAGAAAAATGTAACCTCCAGAACAAGTCTGACTGGGCTGAGTGTCCTTTTGCGTAATGCAAT
>Ga0307931_1001553_pt1 | contig 15111 bp, 15 predicted proteins | sample OrgLakmetageno47_FD_201816 | JGI IMG/M metagenome (GOLD analysis project Ga0307931, IMG submission 201816) | Saline water microbial communities from Organic Lake, Antarctica - #47 | ecosystem: Environmental > Aquatic > Non-marine Saline and Alkaline > Saline | place: Antarctica: Organic Lake... | reverse complement strand
ATTCCCAGGTCGATTGAAAGTTTCTACGGCATGCTAGGGCGTGGGGCGCAAAAAAAGAAGGCGTGAGGACTTTTCGACCTTTGCGGGCAAAAAAAAATCACCCAGTCCTCCCGCTTCGCGTTTCATTATTTATATACTACAGATCTGTAAGCTTATTGCAACTGTTTGCACCAATGGGAGCTCTTTCCGAAATGGGAGCGATTCTGTCTGCTCTGCTGCCACGGTCGAAGTCGAAGCACAGAAAAAAGGAAACATATGAAACAAACCCAGATTTTGCGCGTGTTTCGTTTCCAAGAAACAACAAAAGTGCCGCCCTGGGCGTTTCTGGTTTCTAGAAGCGAAACATACGGGCTTCGCGCGCTGTTTCTCTTACAATTTACCTGTATATGTCGTTTCCATCTCTTCCTTACGTGGAGCGTCACACGTGGAATCGGCCGGCACTGAGAAGAGGCAAATAGAGAATAGCTTTACTGGAGCCACAACATTTATTTGTACGCGAACTCCAAAATCGGTCGAAATTTCCGTCATCACACCCACTAAACTGTGCTCCGGGCTCATCCTCAGCACAATCTCCTGAGGAGCACCTACTTTTGGGGGCGGAATGGAAACGAAACCCGAAAGAAACTGGAGAAATCCAGGTGTTTCGTTTCCACCTGGGATCCAGAAACAAGCTGTCCGCCTTCCAGGCCCGTTTCATGAGAAACGAAACAATCCTATTGGGCTCTTTTCCTGGTTTCTCGTTCACTCTGGTGCACCCAAGAAACAATCCCTGAAAAGTCCGTGTTTCGTTTCTTCCGATTTTTCGTGTTTCAACTTCTTCCCTATCTGCTACAGATATCTGTACCATGCTCTTGACTCTGTCTGATGAGCTCCAGAGCTGCAGAGCTCCAGAGCTCCAGAGACTCTGGACTCTGGACGAAGTAATCTTAGCTTACGAACGATGTGGAGTGTCGAGTGTCGAGTGTTAAGTGTTAAGTGAGTAAAGAGTCTCGAGTGTTGAGTGAGTAGTAGTCTCTACGTCTCTACAGTCGGGCAGTCGAGCTAGACCACCGAACTGTAGGTGCTGCATTTAGTGTTGCTACGTTACTTAATGTTGCAGGCTCTGTAGAGCTCAGTTTATAGCGCGGGCTGGCCTCTGATCTCCTGTTCAAGCTGCAGGATTTCAACTTGGGACATCAGTTAGAAGAGCCGCTACTAAAACTTAAAACCGCTTCGTAGGTAAAGTAGGATTCATGAGATCTTCAAGCCGCAGAGTCAAACGCACCCTGCCTTATGTACCGAAGGCCTCTGACTCTGTAGCAGAATTCAATGCTGCTCTACATGCGGTCGCGACTGAAGAGCACCAAAAACTAGAACACGAAATTGAGCAGCAGTATGGGCACCATACTTCGTCTGGATGTGCACTTAGCAGCACACCAACCCTTGCCGTCAAGAGCAATTTATCCCCAGAAGGTGGACAATTACAGGAACCAAAATATCTGATTCGGCTTGCTCTTACCCAGGAGATTTGTACAATGATGATCGAACGAGGTATTTTTTCGCCCTCTGCGCACCTTCTGTCTGAGTTGAATGGCATCGGTGGTGACGAAGATTAATGGAGTGCCGAGTACGCGATTATGAGAGATCGCTGCATCAAAATGGCACTAGCAAAAATGGGACACACTGAAAAGATTATAGACGATGACTTCGTCAAAAGAGTTCTTACTAGAATTGTGGATCCAGATAGCCTTTGGGGGCGTGGTGATAAGCACATCACGGAATTACTTCGAGGCTTGATGGTGAAATCTCCTTCATTCCTGGAATACGTGGGCGGTCTTTGCCACCATTATTCTAGTCTGATTGATACCAGCGTAGTTCCACTGGCAACTAGCACGGGAACTGCAGCTGGTAGCAGTACTCCAGGAATAATTCAATGGCTCAATTTTATGCAGGAAAAGAGAATTACAGGCGTGGAAGACTGGGAAAAAATTGGTGCATTTGAGCTGTACAAAGGGTCTCATTCGAAAGAAAGGGTTGTCGGCCTTGCTCTATGCTCTCGGCCCATTTGGAAGCGTAATTGAAGAGGAAGCGTCAGCTGAGCTCCAACAGCGCCAGCCGACATCTTTGGAGGCGAAGGTGCCCAATCAAGTAGTGCTCTCTCCAAATCAGCAGAGGACGGCGTATTATCTCTCAGGAATAATTCTTGAACGAGCAAGGCGACACTTCAGCATTCGCGCCAGAACAGACGGCTATGTGGTAGCCGATGCTCTTGTTTTCTTGGCTTGCAATAATATCGGCGGAATTGCTGCTGGCCAAGAAGATCTACCATGTGAACTCGTAGTCGAACGGCAAAGATTGCCCTTGGTATTCGTTAGCAAAAACTTTATGCAATGGGTTGTATTCTTGGAAGCCACAATTGGTTTAAATTTCTGTTCTGCGAATTTTGCCGAGCATAGAGAAGGCTTGATTGATAAGCTAGAAGATATGGCATTCAAAGATCCTGCTCATTTCAGTCTCTTCCAGAAAGCAGCTCCTCGACTTCCACTCTCTGTTGAAATGGACCAGGCGGAGAGGGAACCTCAGGATGTTGGCCGAGAGATTCACGAAAACTTGCGCCCTCTGTTCTACTTCTTATTTCGCAAATACTTAAAATTGTGGCGAGCCGACTTTATCAAAGCACGCTTGCGCCACGACCGCGAGGAAAGGAAAGCAATGCGAAGGCACCTGGAATTGATTACAGGCACAATCAGCCCCGGGGAATACCATGCTTCGAAACGAAGTGCAGCGACTCATGGAGAGAAATTGAAAGAAGCAGCGCCAGAGAATGCGCACAAGCATTTATCATCAGTTCAGGTTTCTTCGACAATGTTGGAGGAAGACGCAGCGCAAGAAATTTCGGCCTTGATGCTACTACCGCATGATGGAGTGGGTGACGATTTTGCTGACGACACTGAGTGCGACTCCGATGAGAGCCAGTGCGATGCTGATTACTGAAAGACAGAAGAGAAACAAGAATGAAGCGCTTTGAAAAGCCTTGTTTTTGATTGCATGCTAAGTGAAAATTGCGATGTTATGAATGGCCTTGTAGGGAATTTAGATTTAAGGAGCAATTGGAAACTGGAACATTTTCTGAGCCTAACCCCGAGGGAGTATTGGGTTGAGTAACTAATAGAGAAGGGCACTCAGCCCAGTCAGACGTGTTCTGGAGGATTCATCAAAACGTAGCTTTATGCTGTTTGTTGTTGTTTCTTTGCAATTGGGGAGTGTAATCTAATCTAATCAATCTAATCAGCTTACTATCGAATTATCTAATAAGCGCTTGAAACGGCCCCTTGACTCTTGACCTCTTGTCTTGATTTCTTTTGCTTTTTTTTCTCTATTAGCTTAGTAGCTGATGCGCTGCTGCTGCTTGTTGGTATGGGCTGTTGGTGTGTTCCGTTGTAATCAAGAAGATTTTAATAAACACCTGTTTTAATTGTTAATTTCAATACCAGATACCGGCAACGCCCAGTGCTGTCATCAGCCAGTGAATCCGCATTAATAAAAAGCACACGCACGCCGAAGTACCTCAAAGTAAGAAGAAATTTGTTACCTTTATAAATCCTTGCTCCTTTCGGGATGCGGAGTATTTCGATTTGAATTGAATTGCAAAAAAAACGTAGAAAGCTCCGCCCATTTTCTCGATAGTATTCAGTACCCTATATCTCTTTCTAAGAGGGGCATATTTCTCGATATATCGAAGACCAAATACATTTGATGAAGCTATATTTCATCTATATTGCTTCATCGGAACTGCACGGGAAGCGGAAGCATAGCCTGGCTTTGAAATTCAGAATAAGGCACAAAACTGGTGAGACCAAACGTAAATACATAACCGAAGATTGTGAATCATAACACCATTCTTCCTAAGGTCTACAAGCTAGGCCTTCATTTCTTTTCTGACGCCAAATAGACGACACCGTGCCCTGCTAGTTTCTGAAGCCAGATCCAACTCGGATGGGAGTGCGAAGATAAATGTAACTTATAAGGACGACAAGAGAGCAATCGTTACAACCCTTCCAGGCTTCAAAAGTACGCCCCCAGTTTCCAATTTCCAGCCCGAATCGCTTGGAAGCCAGAGAGCTATCGCTGCTTTTGTGCCCTATGCACATAGGCGCCACATGTCATCATTAACAATGAAATGCGTTATCAATCCAAACGACTAAAGTAATCTTTCCAAAAGAAAGTGCTGCAACTTTTTAAAGTATGCGACGAAAATATGTGAAAAAAGACATGTGCTGGTATCTACTCAATCTCATACCTCGGGCACAAGGACAAGGGCATTGCGCCGGCGATGCAGAAGTACTTGAGCTTCGCGCAATAAAACGGCTACTTTACGATTGCTACCATGCTCCGACGACGTTTCAAGGTAATCGCCGGGCTTGACAAAACGCAGCTGTACAGAAACAAAAGGATACAATTCCTTAAACAATTGAATCCGTAAACATGTTCTCGAAATAGGGAAGCATAAACCTCGAATCGGCGCTGCTCATCTTCACGTAACGAGACCACTATTTGTCCTGTTGCGCTTTCGCCTTCCTGGCATTCGAACGTGTATCTTTGCTGCTTCAGCAGGTTCAACACGTCTTCAGTAGATTGCACCAAGAGTTCTTTCGAAGCATGCATTGTGTACACTGGGCTAGGAGTTGTTTTCGACACGACGGGGCCAACGTTCAGGAAAGCACCTGCGCGCTCGACGCTTGCTCCACCGGGCAAGTGCACCACCCATTCACGGTCACTTTGGTCTAACAGTCGCGCCTCGACTCGGCTCATGTGCGCTACTGACAACGTGGAATGCTTGGAAAGGAAGCGGTGCAGCACTTCAGTGCGCACGGGGCCTTGCCCCATTTCGATCCAAGGTTCAAGCGGCAACCACTCCTCTGTATTTGAACAATAACTGGCTTCCCATGCTGTTGCTTCTTCCTCTAGAAAGGAGCGCAAAGATCCACTCTGACTTGCAAGGCTGCTCAACCTCTGTTCGAGAACGTCCGAACCACCGGCTAACTTGGCCATGAGTGGCACGAGCTCCAAACGCACTTCGTTGCGCTTGTACTTCGTTGACAAATTGCTAGCGTCCTCACGCCAAGGCTGTTGGGTAGACTCGCAAAATAAGCGTAGATCGTCCTTGACTGCAGCAGTAAGGAGTGGGCGGAAGACTCGAGCACCGTGCTCGTTTGGTGGCGACAGAGTAAGCATCCCCTGGATGCGCGAGAGGTGCACACCTCGTAACAGCTTCATGAGCAAAGTCTCTACATTGTCGTCTCGATGGTGCCCCGTCTGCGCAAAAGTAATGCACGAGGATAAGTTATTAGGTGCTGAAGGAAAGAACAAGAGCCAAACTTAAAAGATGATGACTGCACTCAGGAAGCTAACAATGAGTTAAAGGAGGCGTAGAAAATTGGAGGAAAACGGGATCGTTTACAAGGGCCAGGGCCTAAATGTGTGCTCCATTCACCACGACATAACGCTGCCCTGAGACTGACGAAAGTCCTTGAAGCACACGGCCAGACTCAGCACGTCGCCAGTCTCGCGCTGATTCTTGCATTCCGCCACTTTTCTGTGACCATCGGGTCACTTGTTCCGGGCTGGCTTCGCAGAGGTGGAATGGAAGCTGGTGCTCGCGGGCAAAATCCGCCACGAATTGTGCTTCTTCAATCGATTCAGGTCGTAGACCATGGTTGAAGTGAATCACATGCAAGCCAAATTGCCATGCAGGCTCGAGTTCATTCAACCGGATAAGTATTTTAGCACATGCTATCGAGTCTAGCCCCCCACTAATGCTCAGCAGAAGCGCAGAGCCCGCGATTTCATCCCGGTATTCTTCCAAGGACTGACCCACTCGTTTCACGAGTGCACCACCTAAGTCAACGCTATCTTGCGGGGTGCTATAACTCCGACGAAGGCGCCACAGCAGTGGTGATGAGGCTGCCCGAAAAGGTGGCGCGACCTTCAGGCCTGTGTGTCGGCAGAGGAAAGCAGATGCGCGCATCCAAGCCTATATCACGTAGAAATAGAAACGTACGGATGCTCAAATATTTTAGGACAACGATTTGAAGGGCCGTAGCGCTTACCAGCGTAATCAAAGCGACATTCAACGCTAGATTCCGTTTCATTTATTCTATCATGTCTTCTGAGTTGAGCTTGACAATGAAGTATTTCTACGCATTAGGCCTCCTCTTTATTTTAATTAAAGGAATGTTGTAGATAGAGTTTGAATGATTTATGTTTTGTGCTACTTTGAAACTAACTCCAATGGAAGCATCCCCATCAGTAGTACTCAACTTAGTCGGCCCATTTTAGTCGGATTAGACTACTTTCCGTGAGTTCCAACATCTATCATCAGTTCAGTTGTCATCAAAGGTCGAGTTGTCGAGTAGTTGCTTCTTCTTGGATCTTTGTGAAATCCTTTCACAGCTTCCGGCGGAAACAAAACAAAGAGGGCGAAGCGGCGCAAAAGGTTTGACCACTCACTCTAAAAGAATAATTCAGGTTAGCCTTTACTTCTCAGCTAGCTAGTTAGTTGTTGCTACAGTAGAGCAAACTTAATAGCTTCAGTATTCTCTAGCTAGTCTGTCTACATCTAGCTTGAGCTAGCCTCAACAAATTGCTACGTCTCCTAGATGCATTAAAGGCGCGTTTCAACTCAAACTGTAGCATGGCTCACTTTGTATCTTATTTGAGCATCAGTGCTGTCGTTGGGCTAGTTTTGCATTGACATGGGAAGCAATTATCTGTGGCGGATTGTGCACTCTTTCGGGGTGCTAGCATTTTCTGTTGTCTCGGCATCTCTTTGCGCTGACAAGCAAGTTATCTTAGACGGCCAAGTCTCAAGTTGCAGTAATGCCAGTGACACGTTGTCGGAAAAAGGGCTTGCAGGCGCATGTGTTTCATTGTTTTGCGCGAACTGTGCATATGCAAATGCATGCGATGCTTCCTGTGGCTTTTGCCCGTCGGCATTGGAATCTCCAGAATTGCCATCTGAAATGAGTAATTGGAGCAGCAATAATGCATGTAGTGACGCTAACGTGCTCTTGAACGGAATTCATGTCGACTGCGCCACAGCAGCACTTGCTACTTCAGCTAATGGTTTAGAAGCTGCGTGCCCTGCGTTTTTCTGCGCGTCGTGCAAGCACGCCCATGCATGCGACGAATCGTGCGGATTTTGCGAAGTGTCCGTACAGTCTGACACAAGCTTAGGCGATGACGAGCGGGAGGTTGTGCATATAGTGATCAACACAAATACAGATGCTGGGTTGAGTGGAAATAAAAAGGCATCTAAACCTGTAGACGCACTCGATCCTCCCTGCACTAGTAACAGCTCGAGTCCTGAGCTTGCGACAGTTGACTATGAATCATTGCCGCTAGACTGGTGGCCTTGTTCAACTGGCGAGCTTTTGGACTGCCAAGGCCGCTGCCGCTCGCCGAGTGCATGTCGGCTTGGGCCCTTAGCATACATCACATGCCGGCATTGGATCAGCGACGGCACTTGTGACGACGGCTGTTACGATGTAGGTAACCATGATCACCAAAGGCCTGAGTTCGACAATTCTTTGTCTGCAAGTGTATTTGAGGGAACCGCAGCAGAAGAGCAAACAACTGTTTCAAGCAATGAAAGTATTGCACGCTGTGGCCGGCGCTCAGACGAAGGTGAAAGCATGGCGTGGAATTGCCCTCTGTACGGCTGCGACGGAGGCGACTGCGAAGTGTGCCAGCCCAACCCACCAGGTGTTCCACAACATGCCATGGCTCCGCGCCATCTCTTGATCTCATCTGTTGCTTCCGCTGGATTAGCTAGTTTTGGAAGCGGCCTTGAAGCATCAGGTGCTGATTTGTCCTGGCTCTGGCCTGGTCTTGACCAACATCAACCATCAAAATCTGGTGACGACAGAGAAGAAAACGATGAAGACGTCAATTCTGGCGCTTTGACTTACCGAGCCCAGTGCCGAAACATGCCATTACATGTGGCCGGTGGAGCAACTTTGACGTGCACTGAGGCCATCGCTCAAGGCCTCGCGACTTGCGAACACTCGTTCTGTGACGGGTGCGAGTTCTAACTACTAAGAGCTCAGGATATCATTGAACTCATTTATTAGGCGCAGTAGTTTAAGGTTTCGAAATACTCGTCATAATTATTTTATCTACTTGCCAGATTCCTTACCCTTTTTAAGTGGCATGTCTTGTGTGGACTTTGGTCTTGCTTTTCTTTTCTTTTGCTTACATCGTTGCAAAACCTTGGCACGTAAAACAGATGTGGTGTTCTAGCGGGCGCGTGTGACGAAGCGTGCAACTATTGCCAACGGGGCATCGATCCGTTTCAAACAACCTGGCCGGGGCGCAGCAAACCGTGGCTTTCTTCCGATGCTATACACCCGTTAGCCTGGTTGGGTGACTTCACGAGCTCGGGATCACCTGATGTGGCAGAAGGGAATGAAAGGCAGCAGCCCATGACTATCACTCCGGCTGCAGCTAGCGCTGATGCTATGCGCATCCATTCAAAAACGAAAGCAGAATTGACTGCAGCGATTCGGAAAGCCCAATCTGAATTAGAGAGAAAAGTGAAGGATAGCAAGGTGAAGAACCACGATGTTCTTGGATCTGAAGACAAGAGTAGCGAAAGCACTCGGGATGAAGGTCATCAACAACACTCTAGGAATATCAGTTTGAGTAACACTAGTGACAACATCACTGCAGCTCTCCATTCTACCGCTGCGCCACGACAGCCTGTGTCGTGGGTAATTGTTCTCACCGTGTGCTTGTCGCCGCTCCCTGGCATGACTCACACGGTGCGGTCATTGCCACAGCTTCGCCTTCGGGACTACGCGCGCGCGCTCCGCCGCTGGGCAGGTGACCCAAGCCTCCCAATCACCAATGGCATGGCTGGCCCCTCGGCAGCTTACGAAAGGAAGCTCAACGTATCTGAGCCGTCAATCCCGTGGCCGTTGGTCGTCGTGGAGTCTTCAGGCGCAAACTTGACGGCTTTGCGGTGGGCTGTCGCAGAAGGCTACGCAGCAGTACGAGCCTACCATGACGACAGTGTCAGTGATGTTGACAACGGCAAAAGACAAGGTCGCGATGAAAGTTCTCTTCATGACTTTGAAGAAAATGGCCGCACGCACATGAAAGCTTCTTCTTCTTCTTCGCCCGCGTGGCGGTCCCGACAGCAGGAGCGGCGACGCGCGAGGCGAAAGGGACGAACAAAGCTGCGGCCCATTGAGTTTGTGTCCTTGCAGCTTACACGGTCATCTGCGGGTGACGGGAAGCGCACTGGCGATGGCAGTGGGGGAACTTCAAATACGAAGGAGCTATCTCGAGGCAAGGGTGTGGCAGAGGCTGCGAGTATTGTGGTGGCAATAGATAAATCTGAGATAGTGCGGAAGTTGAAGCCTACACATGCCGTTAAGGTACCTACTCTCTCGTGCGTTCGCTTTGGTACCTCCTTGGAAAACATTCTGCAAATGTCCTTTACACCAGTATTGTAATACACCAATGGCATGCAGTAATACTTGTGCCCTGCTTGTATGTGAATATGTGGATCGCTCAGGTAACCGGGCGCTACTTCGTTCGCAATTTGGATGCAGAGCTCCATCGATTAGCTCGCGAAGCAGCTGCGGAACCTACAAGCGCTGAATCTTCACCGTCATCTCCTGAGAGGGATATCTCACAACCTGGAGATAAGTCTACAATAGGTACAGAGCCCACTGATAGTGCAAATAGTACGATCATGCAAGCTGCAGCATCTTTATGGTCTCAGAAATCAGCAAAACCGTGGCCGCTTTTAACACTTCAGTCGACACCATCGCCATGGAATCTCTGGGATGGAGTTGTTCGCTCTGAAGTTGTTGGATTTGCACTATCCCATGAAAATAATGGCAGTGTAAACTCATGCTACGATATGCATGAAGAGAGCGACGGCAACGACCGCACTAAGAATTATTTTAGCACCACTTGTAGACATGGCACGAAAAGCATTGACGACAACAGTCGCAAATCATACGTGGCCCAAGGGCCTGCCAAGTGGGCAGAAGCGCTATTCGCGAATCAGAACGAAGCAGTGGGGAGACCGATGGAACGTGTGTTGTTTGAAAATGCGCGAAGCTTGTCTGCAGCAGCGAGCAGTACTGATACTTCGAATATGGCATTCCAGGTGGGATCGAAGTCTCCTCATGGAGCTGTGCGGTGGTTCAATGCGCTGGAAATCGATTCAACGCGCAATGCTGAAGACGACGTCATTGAAATGCTTTGAAATACGAAAACGTGCATGCGGTTCGGATAATATTATTGCGTACAATATTTGCTCGAAATATGGATTGATAAAGCCCTCACATCTTTCTCCTAATTCCCCATCTCATGCGTCACTCATGCATACGCGGATCTGCGACAATATTTTTTTCCGTGCCCTATAAGAATAATTTTCGCATGTGAGAAGGGCACTTAGAAATTCCCACCTAGTCTTACTGGATCTGGAACTAATTCTACTTCGATTATGGGGCCAATAAAAGTTCTTTAATAAATCAAACGAATTCGTAGGCCACTTAGATCCCAAATGCCAAGAATATAGATGTCGAAAGACCGGGCTATAAACTCCATGTAGGATAGTTCCAGGTATAGGAGGCGAAGAGAAACATCTCTTATGTATATATGTAACTGGACTAGGAAAATTGGCCTACTACCTTTAACCATGTAGGCCTTCGAGGCCCGTGCCGATATGCATTATTTTTGGCTACACCTTGCCACACTGCTTACTGCTTTTGGCTTCATAAATCCCGGTGCAGGCTCCAAAGAGCCTGGACTTCTAACAGAAGAAGACCAAAGCAGGCTCACATGCCTTCTCTCTGACTCTACCATCCATTGAGCGAAATCACAAGACAACAACAAAAAAAACGTTCCTTCTCGAAGGATGAGCCAATGATTTATAAATCATTCTTGAGAAGGGCCATTATTTCATAGCAGCGTCTTATTTTAGCATACTCCAATGCCGTAGTGCTTCGCTGAACAAATCCATACGAAAAAGAGAAGCCCAAGAACAATGTTATTTTTTCGATAATTCTAGCGAAAAGAACGTGCTCCATATCATACCTACATCCTATATCAACTTACATCTCTATCGTTCTTGGCTTCCTTGTCAGCACCGAATTGAAGTAAAATTTCCACAACGTCAACGTTGTCGTCGTACCTCGCAGCATGCATGAGTGCGGTGAGACCAGTCTGATCATAAGAATAAGGGCAGACAGTAAATTAACAAGTCTCAGGGTTTAAAGCATAAGTAATTAGTGTTTAAGTTCAAGCTAACACGAAGACAGACTTCTAATGTTAAGAGTGGTAAATATACGTGCGTGTGTACGATTTATAATCCATATTGGAGAAAGTTGGCAAGAAGAATGCATGTAACAGCATTAGGAAGAGCCTAACAATTTAAAATAGAAATTACCTCATCCTTAGCCTCCATGTCAGCACCCGCTTCAAGCAGAATTCTTACAACATTGGAACGGGAGCATCTTGTGGCGCGCATAAGAGCTGTGGAATCAAACTACAGGAACATACATTGATGCAAACGAGAAAAATATCGAGAGAGATTGACACCATATGTTAGATATTCAAGCGTTACACCGTAATCTACATCATTGATTAATGCGAATGCGTCTTACATTGCTCTTCGCGTTCACGTTAGCACCCGCTTCAAGGAGGAGTTTTACGATGGTGGCGTTGCCTGCAGCCGAAAAATTCATGAGCGATGTATCGCCCTCCTAACGTGTAGAAAATAAAAAAGCGAATGAGGAAGAGTTCAGGAACGAGCGAAAGAGAATACGGATGTAAACGAATTTCTTGCGTGTAACAAAACATCAAGACAGTATTAGCTCTACAATACGTCTATACGTATGAACTCTCACAAAATCATCTTTCGCGTCGACATCAGCGCCTGCTTCCAAGAGTAGTTTTACAATGGCGATATGATCACTGGCCGCGGCGATATTTTCACTGGCCGAAGCCGTTATAAGCGCTGATGCCTCATTCTATCAGGACAATCAAGAAAAAATTAAGACTCAGGGGAAATGAAGGAGGCCAGGTCAGTGACATTCAAATTTCACCAAGACAAGTGTAGATTGATAAATCATTGCTATACTCGCATGTTGAGAGCAACCCAGACATTCCAGGCGTTTTTAAGTGAGATATTTTAAAGGAAGATTCAGTTCATAAACTGAGCCGCCGATGTATTTAAAAACAACAAATGAATTCACAGCACCAGCCCACCAAATGGAGCATAGATGATGATTATTTCTGAAGGATGGAAGCTCCGAAGTCAATGCTGTGCAGATTTTAAATTCACCTCATCCTTGGCATCCACATGGGCGCCTGCTCGGAGTAATATCTCGACGACGGCGGTGTGCCCGTTGGACGAGGCGCAAGCAAGCGGTGTCTTGCCACGCTAGCATTAATTTATACAGAAACGGCAGAATGACTTATAGTATAAGAAGGAGGCATACTGTATCATTGTAGAACCCAACGAGTAAATTTGAATATTGATGGCCGCTTTCTGAAATAATTTGGTGCGACAATCAACACGTTTATTTTTGTCATAGCTGGGTGTTCTTCAATATTACGTATTTGCAACGAAGTGCACACGCACCGAGCATACTTTAATTTCTTCGGCATTAGCTCCTTTGGCAAGGTAATCTTTCACCATCCCTAAGTTGCCATCTTCAGCCGCAATGCTAAGATGAGATGTCGCGTCTTCCTGAGTGCACAGAAAGGGGAAGCAACACAATGACAAGAATAATGAGAAGAATAGTGTAAAATACATATCAGTGAGCCCTACAGTGTAATACCAGGTTGAACAGAAATGCGTATATACGTGTACTCACCGCAACGCGTGCTTCCAATACTTCGCGCACCCAAGCCTGTGCCTCCAGTGATGAGCCATGCGTCGTAAAGTGTAGTGAATCTGCGCGCGTCATTGCAATCTCAAGATACTCGAAAACGTCACCGGCGCAATCGTCTGATAAGATTACAAAAGCTTCAGATGAGGCTGCAACCTGGGCAACGTAAGCATTACGGGCCCATTTAAAGACTGCACAGCGAGCTTCGTGTGGTGCCCAGAGAAAGGACGGGCGAAGGTGATATGGATGCAGTGATAGCGCCGGCGCTGGTGTCGTTTTCTTGGGAGCAGTGAGGAAGGCACAGTGCGCACTAGCAGCAGACACGAGCGCGTCTGGATCCGTTTCGAGAGCGGTTAGAATAGAAACGTGGTGATCGAGGAGGGCACGGCAAGCATCATCGGAGGTGACGTCGAGGGACTTTGCGCCAATCTTGCAAGCGCACATGTACACATATCATTCATTGGCACAAGTAGAATGGTCAGGCATGAATAGAAACGAATAGACAGAACAGAGCAGAAAATGTATTTGCCTACACTCCATGACTACAACTTACAATTTTAAAAGTGTAGACATCTGCACCAGCTGCAATCAAGAATTGAGTTGTGTCTACGTCTCCTTGCCTCAAAGACTCGCGAAGTGGGATGCTGCTGACCTGCAACTTGGCACAGAGAAAGAAGCAAGAAACATTTAAAAAAGTATAAACAGTAATAAATTATTGGCTACTAGTATAGTTAGATACATTACCTAGCGAGAATAACGGCAATACAAACAAAATGAAATGGTTTCACGTCATTTGATATGCAGCAAAAAGGAGAAAGAGATAGATGGGGTAACCTTGTCTTCGTAACCTCCAACGGTCTCTAGAATCTTTACGAGCTCAGGGCCGATCGATGCTCGGTGCCTAGCGAGGGCTGCGCGAGAAGCAGCTGGAGATTTTAATGCGGCAGTTCGACATGCCACTGAAATCAACTTCTTCCAATTGATGGCTCGAGAACTCTTTCTTCTCTTTGATGGCGGTTGAGGAGCCGCTTCCGCCTCTGAAGAGTCGAATGAATCGCTGTCTTCGAGATACATACGAGCGAAATATAATCAACGCGCAGTACGACCCTATACTTTCAAATAGACTAGGGTTTGCTACCTGTAGGAACACTTCCAAGGCGGCTCGTATCTATAGTACGACAACCTCGAATAGCCTCGAACAGCCCCTTTGGATCCACAATTTATTTTGTAGGTGTTCTAGACCAGAGAGTTTTCAATAAATATATACACATCGCTGATTTTATTTGAAGGACGACTTTACTCTGGTGGATGCTAGAGGCGCCTCGACGCCTCGACGCTACAGATTTTATGGCCGAAAGCTGATGGACTGATGATGATGGACCCATAACATCTGGACCACTCTCACTCCCCGTGGTTCGTAAATCTACGCACGTACCTGTTAGCCTTCTAATTCCGGCCCTTCGGGGCCTGTCGCAAAAAGGTGTAATATCTATTTTTTTTAATGAAGGCCCCGAGGGGCCAGAACCTTTTTTTACGTGCGTAATTTAGATATACGAGCGATGGGAGTGCTGATGGACAGTAGGATAATGGGAGATGCAAGACAAAACAGAAGGTGCAATGAACTACGGGGTCTGTACTATTTCTATCCATTAGACTAGATTAGATTGCACTCCCCGATTGCAAAGAAACAACAACAAACCCCCCGCCAAACTCGGATACATGTGAGTCCGAGCCTGAAAACAATCGACTTTTTGAACGACCTCGTAATGTACTGATGCACAGAGCTGGAGAAACAATCACCGATGGTAGACGGCGGGTAGCCGGACCATACGGCGACGTGATCCATAATTGGCCCTATGCACACAAATGCCTCGCTTTTTGCAAATTTTCCGAGGAATTTGGCCAATGCCCCTCTCCCTCCTGAATCTTTCCGCGCTTGCTTTGTTTGTGCAACGCACGCGCATTCCCACTTCTGCCCGCAGCATTGGCTTCTGTGTCATTTGGGTTTGTATTAAATCGAGTTCGAGTTCAGCCCTATGCAGCAAGAAAGAGGACAAGCGATGTTTTTGCAATTGAGGGGTTAATCTTATCTTACTCCTCCTCATCACGTTGTGGGGCGCCATATTTTGGCGCAGCATCCACCGCACGGGCTTGTAGTCGCACCGCCATGAAGTGTAAAGCGGCATGCCTTTCCGTATATACTTTTAAACTGACTTCA
>Ga0307931_1001552_pt1 | contig 15112 bp, 15 predicted proteins | sample OrgLakmetageno47_FD_201816 | JGI IMG/M metagenome (GOLD analysis project Ga0307931, IMG submission 201816) | Saline water microbial communities from Organic Lake, Antarctica - #47 | ecosystem: Environmental > Aquatic > Non-marine Saline and Alkaline > Saline | place: Antarctica: Organic Lake... | reverse complement strand
TCTTATCTTTATATTGTTTTTATACTATATGAAATGGTTTTGTATGGTTTAGTTATGGTTAGTTATGGATAGTTATAAGCCTACAATTTCAATTAGAAACCAGTTTAAAACCACCTCGTGTCGCAGTAAACCATCTACGCGGGCCCATAACTAGACATAAGTATAGTATACACTTTCTAGTTTATTTTTAAATTAATAAATAAGTATGGAAATGGAAGATGGGATATCGAAGGGAAATTGGCCAATGGCAATCGGTAGTATTTGGTCTTTCTGTTTGTAGCCTGAATTTACAAGTGGCTTCGGAATGCCGAAATTTAAGTGGTGAATTTTCGCGTACGATTTCGCGTATTTGAGCCGTTTGACGTTTGGGTTTGCGGGCTTTATGTTGTCGACATGTGTATACAGCGTACAATAGACAGCGGTTTGGTATCAAAGAATTAATTAGCAGCTGGGGTTAAGTAGGTATCTCCAAGCACCACCAGCAGCGAGCTCCAAGCTTCTAAGGAATCTTCGTGCCCACTGCCGGCTTTGGCTTTGAAGGTTGGTTCTTGTCAATTGAGACCTCCCGAGGCGCCTTTCCTTGACTGGATTCCACATCGGGTGGGGCCAGGAAATGCCGGCACGAAGGGCAAGTCGCTTGGCCAACGCGCAGCCACTCCGCGAGGCAAATTCGGTGGAAACAGTGGTGGCACGGGAGCTCGTTGACGAGGTCACTTGGCTCGTGGTCGATCAAGCAAATCGCGCATGACGACTTGCTTTCGTTCTCGCCCTGATTGCGGCGGGATTGGCTTGTGCGAGTAGCACTGAAGGACATCACGGGTAATTGTATGGAAGTAGCTGCCATCGCCTCCTCAGATTGTGGGTCAGCTGCTGCCGCGTTACGAGATTCAAGGAGCCGCGCCACGCCAGCGGCAATCTTGGCCTTTCGAACGCGCCAGTTGTAGTAGCGCCGCCCTGCAACCCAGGCGAGTAATACAAAGAGTAGCACGATAATGAATTTCAAACCCGCAGGTGCCCCCGGCCATGCGAAGACAATCGCCCCAACCAGGCACGCGCTGTACACGCTGTAAGTAGTCACGTCCAGACAGACTGCGCCCATGGAGTTCTCGCATGCGGTGCCCTTACACACTGGCAAGACACGCCGGTTTTTTTTTGTTAGGGGAGCTATAAAATGAACGAACTAATCAAATATCAAAGATAGGGATGAAAATATACAGAAGGGTTCATCGAATTTGTTGTAAGCACGCAAGAACTAATCGGCAAAATCCTTGGCATGGTTGCCCAAGATCAATCGCACCGATCGGCGTTGAAATGGTGGCGGCATCGGGCCTTGAGTCATAATGAAACCAATTCCACGATGTTAATGTCCCTTGCTCTTGTTCGGTCCTGTAGTTGGACATATCGCGCGGTTCTCGGACTGCCATTGCACAGTTCTTATTCCGCTCGACGAGATACGAGAAAACTCTCGGCTTTTCGGCTATATTCGTCTGATCGCTATTTTACGAGAATTTCATATCCCAACAGTCCCAACATCATATAATCTCTGATTTCTCTGAACTCGTATAGATTAAGCAGCAGGGAGTGTGTCTTTGACTTCACAAATCTTGAAGAGGCGTGGAGGGCTAGATGTTCAAAACTCTCCTAGTCAACAGTATTTGATAGTCAGTACTCGTAAGCTCTTCAGAAGCGAGTAGTAGTGGTGTTCTGTGAAGAGCTCATCGACACAAAATACGTACACTCGAAGTACGCAGGTCACAGATCGTTTAGCACCGCGGCTTACTGTATTATCTTGTTTCATTGAGCTCGATTCGACTCATCAACTCGAGTAATCCAACCGGGTACACGCAACAGCACCAGCTAGAGGTATAGCAGTAGCTAGACAGATGGTTTCACGCGTGTTGATCCTGCAAGGTGCTATTGCATGGCTCAGCGTATGCTTCCTACTGATGGTCATCTGGCACCAGCGCCATCTTGAAGAGTCGCCTGTGCAGCATGACGCTTCGTTGTTGAAGTCAATGAGTCTTGCGAAGGTTAAGCCCCTCCTAGTTACGTCTCCATCCCATGCCAATTCCATAGAAGATACGGTACCTCCAGTAGTCGCTGACCCTCCGAAGTCTGAACCCACGGTACCCGCTGCTGCAGCCCACACACCTCAAAAGTCAACCTATAGGCGCCACCCCCAACCTATCGCAGAACCTCAAACCCCAATAAAGTCAGTGACTGACAAGAAGATTCCAACTCCTTCGAAGTTACCCGAAGCCGTTCCCGCGAAGAGCAAAGAAAAAGGAGCTACAGCCGACAAGGGCAAAAAGAAAAAAGAGAACAAGGCAGCGGCCGATGACGCGAGCAGTAGCTCGGACGCAAGCGTCGACAGTGCGCCAGTCCCTGTATACATGGACTGGGGCCGTGGCAACCTCGCCTTCACCCTCGCGAATTACCGAAGCCTCGAGTCTGTTCTCGCGCATCACCCCAAAGCCGAGGTACTCAAATTGGGTTTACGGTGCTGTCTTCCACAGAGAATTTTTCCTCGTGTAAATTGAACAATCGACAGCCTACTTACTCTGGCGTTGCCGCATTCCCTGCGCTTCCAAACTTGCGCTGCTCATATATGTGTACACTCTCTCTGATGGCGGCGCTACTCTCTTCTTCCTTTTTGTTTCGTTCATATCACCCTCCTACCCTATCATCTTTCTGTCAGGTGCGAGTGCAGACCGTGGCGCCGGTGTCCGCATCGATGTACCGCTACGCCAACACCTTGTCCTGGACCCAGTTTAAAAAGTACTTCAAGCGCGGCTACGACGTGCAAATTGAGCTCGTATCTAGTCTGGTACTAAAAATGGCTTTTTAGCTATAAGTGCTATGAAAGCTTGGCACTCTAAGCTCCTTTATGGCACACTCATCAATCTCTAGCAAACGCTTGTCGCGCGATCCTGTTTGGTTGAATGCTGCTTGCTAATTTTACTTTCTGTTTGACGAGCGTTTCTTCCTCTTGCGTTGCCTCCTTCTTTTTGTATTTAACGGTCAGACTTCGGTGTATGTCGCTGCGTATGATCGCTTCAATCGGCCGAAAATGAACCTCATCTCCGAGAACAGCCTGTGGTCTTCTGCCAACAAGAAACCAGGGTCGTCGTACTGGGATGCCATCAAAAAGAAGTGCTGTGAAGCACCAAGCGGATTCAACGACCAGCGGAAGGTAGGTGCGCTTTTCTCTCGCGTTGGAACATTTGTAGAGCTTGAGGATATTATTGCACCAAAGTACCCACATTCTTTTTCTTGTTTTCGTTTTGTATTTTACAAGGCCTTCGTTGTGTTGAGCCATTTCACTAGTACCTCGCCACGTTCTAATGATATGCTCATGTATTATTTGTAACCTCAGGTGGAAGACTCGCGGCTGTTACCCGCGCACTTGAACTTCATGCGTTTGGTGCGGTTGTGGGGGGGAGGAGGGGTCTATCTCGGCTTCAGCTTTCTGTTGGACGCGCCTTTGCCGCACGGCCAGCGGATCCTTGATTTGGGCCCTCAGTGGACCGAACCGGAAATTGTGCACCAAAAGAACTTAGACGAGGCTGAGACAAGCAGCAGCAGCAGCGAGGGTGGCTCTAGCAGTGGCGTTGCGACGACTACAAGCAGTGCGTCTCATGCTCCGACAGCCTTGTTGGATGCGCAGCCAGCGTGCAGCAACGAAATGTTGTTGCAATTTCCCGAAGGCCACGACCCTCTGCTGGGGTGTGCTTTGGGGAAGTACGACACTTACTTTTCATCTTCGGGGGATGCCTTGAACGAAGCTGACAGCCCTTGCCGGGACCTTGCACACACTCCTTCATCGTCATCCAAAGGCGAAGAAGACCAAGAGGGCAAAGCCTGGGAGCACCATTACGTGGCGACTTTGCGGCATTTGCACAACCGCCCCGTCCCGTCGGGCCCCTCGATGGCCACCAATAAACCCGCGAAAGGGGTCTCCTGGTACCTGGGCTACGATGGCGTGGACACCGCTTACGAGGCCAAGGCAATTACTGCTCAGGTACTAATACATACAATCGTAAGGACTCCATAGATTTCTTCAGTTTATCTTCGAATCAAGTCTTTTAGTGCCAATATATTACACTTTCATCTCTTGGGCCTCTCTCTCTGCCACTCTGTCTAAAACTATTTGTTGTCTCCTTCCTCTTCTTTGCATGTTCTTTTGCAGATTTGCCTTCGGCGGCTCTTTCGAACTTGTCTGGCTGAAGAAGAGGCCCTTCGCGCGAAGTCACCGAAAGAAGCCCCAAAACAGATCCCGCGCACTTCTGTGATCGAGTGGCACCAATGTGACATGGAGACACTTCACGAGCGATTTCACGGTATGTGCGCGTGCTTGCATGATGCACAGACAAATTTCCACTTCTATCTCTCTTTTTCTTCTGTGGAAGCAACGCATCGATTGTGGACGTCAAATTTTGCGATATTGTCTTACTTCTATTTTACTTTTCTGTTTCCCTCATTTTTTGTACTCTGTACACAGGTGAAGACCATCCGCACGCACACGTGTTTGCCAAGCCCGATGCCTCCGACCAGACTTTATCGTCTTCATCGTCCCCTGTACACGAAGAAGATATTCCTCCACCACTGCCACACAAAGGCTTGAGCCTCGCGGAGTCCCTCAGCGAAGATCGACGACCTTACACCGGCGAAGCAGCACCAATCGACAAGGAAGAAGACGCGCAGCATGATGACTCCGCAGGAAGTTCTTCTTACTCCAGTAAGCGCAGTGGGAGTGCGCATGTAGTTGGGTTTTGGATTGGCCCACCGGCGTTGGACGGGGTCTGGAAGGAGCCGGCCTCCGGCACCGCGTTGGACCGTGAGTTTACGCGCTCACACGCGGCGCTGACGCAGTGGGGCGTGGTGGGCAAGGCGGGAGCCAGCTGCATGCAACCGCGCAACTGCTCGGCCTTTGACACCACCGGCAACTGGAAGGAAAACGCATTGGATTTGCAGGCGGCGAAGTTTCGGTGCGCCCCCTCGTTTGTTATTCCGGGCACCCAGAAGGGGGCCTCGACCTTTCTGTTCCATGCGCTGAGCCGCCACCCCCAAGTGGTGCCTCCTCTGAGGGGCGCGCACGGCTACAAGGAAGCGGGCGCCTACGTGCTTCAGAACTGCCGCCGCAAGCACAACCAAATCGGGAACCGCGTGCACCGCTTCCCTTTCTTAGAGCCCGATGAGCCGTTTGCCACCGGTGATGGGACCGTGCATTACATGATCAGCTGCCCGGCCATCCCGGGAGAACTGGTGAATCATAGTTCAAGAATAGTAGAAGAAGGCACTTTAGGCCTATTGAATCGTTCAGCTACCTATTTGCCATGGACATACACCATCAGCGTCAACCTCGTCTACGTTCATCCTTCCATGTGTTTAGATGCATTTCTCTTCCTTGAGTGCTCACATGTGTCTTGTTGTTGTTGTTCCCCGCAATCAAACTCATCACTTCTCATCGCCAGGTGCGGGACAACCCTTCGGTGCGCGTTATTTTCGCGCTGCGCGACCCGATAGCTCGCATGTGGTCCGACTATCGCTTCGCGGCGCAGTGGTACAAGCAGAAAGGCTGGGGTTTCAACGAAGTCGTCGCAGGCACATTACCGCATTACGCCAAGTGCTTCCTTGGTTATGTGAACGGATCTCTTCAGAGGTACACCCAAAGGCATGCGTCGAACGAATTTTTCCTACCAGTGACTTCTTGGATGCCGCACTTGAAAGAGGGCGACCCCGCGTTGAAAGTCGAGCAATCGCTGGACGACGGGAGTAAAGCGTTTTACACCAAACGCTGCGACACCAAAGTGGGCGACAACCACAACTTGATCAAGAAAAGCTTGTACGTGTTTCAAGTGCGGCACTGGTTGAGTTTGTTGGGGCACGACCGCATGCGAGTAGTGACCACCGAAGACATCATCAAAGACCAAACCACCGTGCTCCAAGAGACTTTGGCCTTTGTGGGGCTGTGCCCGTTCAAATTTGGGAACTTGGGCAAAGATAATGTGACCCCATTTGACGTCCGGGGCTCGTATCGGATCAACGAAGAGTCGTTCAACCAGCTCAAGGCGTTCTTCGAACCCTTCAACAAAGCCCTTTACTCCGCCATTGGACGTGACCTCGGGTGGGAGACGGCCACGTTTAACAAGTATAAGAAGTGAATGGAAGTGTAGACTCGATTGCGCTGCCTGTTGTCTGAGCGTGCGTTGGCCAGGTCCGATCCAACGATTTTCTTAATCTCAATGCGGTAATGCGCAATGGCCCACATCCGCTTGTCTTCCGTAATTCCAATAAGTACACGAAACAAGAAATAACAAGATCCTTGCGCACTTCACTGGGATATTGGATTGGTAAGCTCGAGTTGCCCAAGCTCGCAAGCGCAAGCCAATGCACCGCGCTTCATGGCCCTGGCTTTCCCGTTTCTTACTCCAACCCCTTACCGTTCCTCCTGTTCCTTGTTCCTGCGGGATGAGGGATGATGACCAGTGTGGGTGAAAGTAAAAAGTAGGAACTAAAAACAGCGAGGCCAAATTCCAAATTTCCGATGCCATATGTGAGATACGAGGCCATATGCCTTATACTTATACGATACACGATGCTAGGTGTACCTGGACTCAAAGGATACTGGTGTAATATTCATCTACGACTTGGTACTGATGTTGCTTTTTTTTTTTTGGTTCAATGCTGAAGCGGCGAGTTAGAAATCACGAAAAAAACATCCATACATGACCCGAGTGCAAGTAAAAAAGGCGCAACCGCAGCGAAGGCCAGAAGGCCGAACGCAGCTCTCACGATACAGCAGCCTCCATGGTCCCTGTCGTTCATCTGAAAACCAAGAAAACTCGTCTTCATTGCTTTAGTAGGGATTTCGCGATTTCACCCAAGGCACAAGATGACTTCATGTGTGAGTGAGTAGGCGCTCCTCGAGACTGAATGAAATCAGGCAATAAAGAGAGCACGCACACACGCACATGATGAAAAGAGTTGAGCACTTGTTAGATTCACGCACAAAACAGGTCAAGAATGAAGTAAAACAGGTCATAAAACGGTGTTGTCGTTTCTCTCGTGGAAAAGGATCAGGTAAATCATCTTAAAGTAATAACAGAATTATCGATTGAACGATCTCGTCACCGACTAAAGTGACATGTTCTAAGTAGCTGGTGTGACCTCATTTCCTTTTCCACAACGAGTTGGTGGGTGTGTGTGCATGAGCGTGTAAGAAAGTTTTCAACGAGTGTACAGTGCCAACAATAAACAACAGAACGAAGCAAACAAGCATCGCTTTTTTCCCCTTTTTCTTTTCTGACGAGGGCTCAGAGAGTATGGTCGCGTTTTAATCCGCAGGTAACCGCCTCCGTACTACGGGAGACCGCCACAAAATCGGGGCGCAATTTACGAGGCGAAGCAGCAGAGGTGCCTCAACCAAAACCACACCAATATAATGAAAAACTATAATCATGGCCCTCGCTCTCCGTCAAGTCTCTCTCAATCATTCTTGTGCCATTGGTGTTCTGAAAGTGCTGCATATGTGTCAGAAAAAGGACAGCAACGGGTACCTTGAGATGGAAATGCACTGAGCTTCTCATCCTCGGCTTCTCGAGAGCAGAGCAAGTTTCATCAGTCGAGAAATAGCGACTCCATACACCTTGATAAAGCACGAGGAGAACAGCATAGACAAAAAACGAAAAAACGAAAAAGACCGTCAGAAGAAAGCAACAGTGAAGTATACCGTCCGAACAATGCGCATGAGCCATGAAAAAGAAAGGCTCGGAGACGTCCCGCGGAGTGGCCGAGCAAGCTAGGGAGTTTCTTATTGAAAAGTCGTGCCAACTTCGCAGCTGACACACTCCCCAGCCCGCCCACAGTCAATGTTCCAAACAATCGGCTTAAAATCATCCACAGTAGAAATAAAGGATGAGCAGAATTTGACATGAGTTTGGATTTTGGTGGAACTGAAGTCTTAAGAGGAAGTGAAAAGTGTTCTGGGTGTTGTCGTGGCTAGGTTTCGTAGCGTGTATTACTTACTCAGATCAAGTGAGGCTCGAATCTCGGAAGCGCGTACGGCCAGTTGTCCGGGCTAGCGTGAATACCTGAAAGCAGAAGAAGGAAGAAAGGACAAAAGAGAAGTCAGAGGCATCCGGAATGTCAAACAAAAATGCATTCTCTGGAAAGTGTGTCTCTCCTCAGAAAGCAAGGGTATTCAGTCCTTGCAATCAAAATGTTCTCCGCAACACCGCAAAACGGTTCGGTTGGGGGTATTCTGTTGACTCCTCTTCGGAGAAAGACATGGCATGAGGTTGTAGAAAAAAAGAGCAACGCGAGAGTCAACACACGTGTATGCGAGGCCTCAGCAGGATCAATTGGAAAATGTGTTTGAAATCTCTCGCATCAATTTCTCTAGAGAATATTATATCAGGTTTGCTTTCTTCCCAGGCCCATCACAACACGCGTGTTGACTCTTCGGTCTTTCCAAACAACGGTAGGTGTAAATCACATGGGTCAGTGTAACTATGACATATAAGCCGGCACAGGAACGATCCGCCATGAAAATATGAGGTCGAAGACTTCGGCATAAATTTTGGTTTTCAATCAATCCCATGTGATCACCTTTCATCTCCATAATATCTCTCTTTACCTCTCGATTTGTGCTGAAACTCAGAGAACTTTGAAGGCTTGTGGATAGAAAAGGTCGTCAGTCCGTTTCCGGTCAGGCCACATACATGTGTCTTCCTCATGGTTCCTCTTTCGATGATGAGTGTGTCAACGGGTGAGTGAGTGTGCCTCTCAAAATAGTAAGCGATGTAAACAAAACACAAAAGACGCGTGCTTGCGTGTGCAGCAAGATAGCTCATACTAGTTAACAGGAAACACGAAGGTTTTCGTCAGTGTAACAACTCCTGAGCCATTTTAGCCCAGAAGCAACCGAAAAAACGGCACTCGGACTGAGCTGAGTGTGGTGTAATCCTTGCCATCTTTCACACATACGCGAGTGCATGCACGCGCGTGTCTTTGACTCTCTCAAAGCATACACAACGGACTTGTGAAGGGTACTTTCTCTTCTAGGCTCTCGATAGCGCAGAAATGGAAGCAAGGTGCTCTTACCGTAATGATAGACGACGGAAGAAAGCCGAACCAAGTCCTCCACCGAGATACTCGAACACGAACGGGGGAGCGATCAACGCCGCAGTGAGGTCTAGATATCATAGCACATGTACTAGGGTCCACGGTCTGGGACCAAAAGTCGTCGGATCCTCGAGAGAGAGGGGAGGTCGTTGAAAAAGAGGGAGAAGCTCGCCGCGCTCGCCCAATCAACTGGAAAATAACAAGTCGAAGGAAGACAAAGAAAAAAAAGGTCAGAATCAGGAAGGCCTTCGGAGTGGTAGCAGGCAAATTCATTACGAAGAAAAAAGCCAAAGTAGTGAAAGAGAAGAGAGCATCGGTAAACGATTAAAGTGTTTCTCGCCACGGCCCCTGGGGAATTGAGAGCGAATCATCAACCTCCGTATAAAAAGGCTACGACTGGGGCGGCATCCACTGTATGTGCTTCTTCACGTGCTCTCTTTCTCAGCAACCTCTTTCTTTCTCTCATGAACAAAAGGCAAAATGGCAACGACGGTAATGCATGTAGCAACATGTGTGTGGGTGGGCGTGAAAATGTCTCAATGAGCGGGATAGAGAGGAGGTCAGATGGGCCTCAGTGAAGAGGCCGACACAAGACTCAGCAAGCTCAGGAGGGGTTGTTTCAATGTTCCGATTTACAACGAGTCGAGTAGTGTCACTTACGAACCGACCACCCACGGGGGTGCAATGGCCGGGGCATAAAGTGTCGGGTTTGAATTGGTCACAACAGATGAAGGAGGCAACAAGCACATGTGCGCGAAGTGTGGGCGTGGCTGCGGTGGAGCGCATAGCAAGAAGCTTGGAGGTCCCGGTCAAAGGACCCGCACCATGGTTTTTCAATCACTGAGAATCAGCTAGAGCTAATACGTATTTCAGGGTCATTCCTCATTGCCTTCTTGAATGGGCATGTGTGGTGGGTGGTGGGTGTCAACTGGTATTCCTCTCTCGAGTGGCGAAGGAGTGATAGGAACGAAGCACAGAACCCCTCAGACTGGTGCCAGCTGTAATAGTAATCGACATCGCTCGTAAGCTCCGACGGTAATTCCAAATGAGCTAATCATCAACGAGTTTGTGGCGCCCGTTCAATCTCCATCGTGTGTTGTGTGTGGACAGTTCACAATGAAGTGGAAGCAGTGTGGCAAGAGATGGTCCAAACACCAAGGATTTTGCGCAACCCAGCAAAGAAGTATCAGTGCCATTATAAACAAAGTCAAACATACCTCATTCGCATGGGCGCCAGGCAGCAAGGACCAAGCAATGAAGTTCACGTCGCCTCGCTCATTGCTCTTCGACTTTCAGCGACGTGATGTTGTTGTGGAGGAAAGCTCAAAATCACGAACGAAATCTCCATCTGTTAAATTTACGACGCACCAGAAAACCCACGGTTCAACTGAGTTGGAGTCATATCAGCGGAAGAATCCATTCTCTTCAACCAACACCTCAAGGTTGCGAACTCCGCCGTGCCGCACGCAACTCGCGCTGCTCGCAACATTGCCTGCCGTGCTCTTGTAGATCTTATAGTTTGATACCTTAAGCAGCGCGGGCGTCTCTGTCCGTTGATGTCAATAGGCTGTAGGGGCGTGATTGATTTCTAAAAACATACAGCCGGATCTTTTTGGCTAAGTCTCGTAATGCAGGTAGAATAGTAAACTCACCTGAGCGCTTTTGTGTTGTGCGTCTTGCTGGTGTTAGATGTTCCGCTCCATCATTCTTGCCCTCTCGGTGGCGTCGGCTGCGGCCTTCGTGGCGCCTAAGGCGGTCACCCCAGCTGCCAAGGCTCTGGCTTCGTCCCCATACGAGAACGAAGTTGGCGCCCAGAGCTTCTGGGAAGTGGGCTTCTTCGACCCGCTCGGCCTCAGCAATGACCTTTCCCCGGAAATCTTCGAGCAATACCGCACTGCTGAGCTCAAGCACGGCCGCATCGCGCAGCTCGCCGTGATTGGCTACATCGTGCCTGAGGTGTACCGCTGGCCTGGGGAGATTGCGCCTGGCCTGAAGTTCGCGGACATCCCTCACGGCTTTGCGGCGGTGGACGCGATCCCAGTGATGGGGTGGGTGCAAATGATCTTCTTCATCGGCGCCGTGGACTACTACGGCTTCTTGGGAGACTTCGACACCGGCAAGAAGCTGGTAGGTATGACCTCGGTGGAGGAGGCGCAAACCAAGGAGCTGAACCACGGCCGCCTTGCCATGCTTGCCATCGCGGAACTCCTCCGCCACGACACCCAGCAGCTTTACGGAGGCATGTACGACGAGGGTTCCATGTCGCCGTTCATCACCGGTCTCCCTTTCCTCTACAACTAAACTATTGCCAGCGAGCGCCTAAGAGCTTTTTCCCTATTGAAATGCTTCGTGGGCCACTGAAGGCGCAAACCCCGCATCTGATTGCATAGAGCCAGCCTCCGTTGTTTTATTCTGCGTCATGCTCTCTCCATAGTTCATACCCACTTAAACAAGGGCATTGTATCTTTTGAGGATCTTATATTCCAAAGAGTTCCGCGGTGCATCGAATTACTCGAACTAATACAAACCCAAATGGCACAGAAGCCAATGCTTCGGGCAGAAGTGGGAATGCGCGTGCGTTGCGCAAACAAAGCAAGAAGCAAGTGCGGTATGATTCAGGAGGGGGAGGGGCATGGGCCAAATTCCTCGGAAAATTTGCAAAAAGCGAGGTATTTGTGGGTGTCGCGCACTCCGCAGAACAACATAGAGGAAGGCGCGCGAGCAACGAAGCTCGTGACATGCGAAACACGCGAAGTCCACTCGGCAGAGGTCAAAGTGTGCCTTTCAGCGCGCAAGGCGCCTATTGTTCTGCCCCTGAGCCATAAGAGGCTTTGATGGGGCAGGAACTCCTTCCTCGTTCGCGGAGTGGCAGTGAATAGAAAAGCCCCCCCTCAAAAATACAAACAACATCATGCAAGCGGGCCGCTTGTGGCCAGCGGTCCCTCCCTACCCCGAAGAGTGCAGGTTCCGCAGTAGTGATCGGCAAGATCGTGCTGACAATGCTTGTAGCTGCAGCCAAAATAAATCAATCCTCCTTTGTGCTTGCCTTTGATCAAAGAATAGAACTAGAACTAAAAGGCATGTCTCAAAACTGGCCTCTCAAGATCAACAAAAGGACTAAAGATGCTAGATGCTAGCCTTCTGATTCCGGGCCTTCGGGGCCTGGCTCAAAAGACTAAAGATTTTTACGTGGGTGGCGAACTCGAACTCGGACTAATACAAACCCAAATGGCACAGAAGCCAATGCTTCGGGCAGAAGTGGGAAGTGGGAATGCACGTGCGTTGCGCAAACAAAGCAAGAAGCAAGTGCGGTATGATTCAGGAGGGAGAGGGGCATGGGCCAAATTCCTCGGAAAATTTGCAAAAAGCGAGGTATTTGTGGGTGTCGCGCACTCCGCAGAACAACAAAGAAGAAGGCGCGCGAGCAAGGGAGCTCCTGACACGCGGGACACGCGAAGTCCACTCGGCAGAGGTCAAAGTGTGCCTTTCAGCGCGCAAGGCGCCTATTGTTCTGCCCCTGAGCCATAAGAGGCTTTGACGGGGCAGGAACTCCTTCCTCGTTCGCGGAGTGGCAGTGAATAGAAAAGCCCCCCCTCAAAAATACAAACAACAACATGCAAGCGGGCCGCTTGTGGCCAGCGGTCCCTCCCTATCAAAGAGCTAAACCCATATATCTTCCATCAAACGCCACTGACGCTAGCCGTGGTCGACAGGCCTCCGGCGTCTTTCGAAACCCTCGCAAGGCCCTCCACCTTGAGAGAATGCCGTCTGCGTATACCCCGAATGAAAAAAAAATGGAGCTAGGGCAAAATCTTCTAAAGATATCATTGAATTACCGAAGTACGTTACGTGGGCAATTTTTTGGGTTCGCCGGTGGGTTTGCTCTTGTGCATCATTTATAGACATAATAATTTACCCCCACCTGGTTACTTCAGTCGAATAAAAAAGTATAAGCCTAAGGTGGGGAGCTTAAGTCATTAGCATAGTTCTCGGTAATATATCCGCCGCCTCCGCTGCTGCTGTTCCAGCTCATGAGCTTCTTTCCGGCTCCAAATGATGTCAACTTCGGGATGTTATTGCTTCCGTCGTGGAAATCGCGCAAGCGCTGAACACAGCAGGAACTGCACGAGCTCGGTTGCTTGGCGTGGGTAGGCGGTGTCGTCACCACTCCGCTTCACCGGCAGATCCTGGAGCTCACACTCTTGTGCAAGGATCTCTTTGCTTGGGGTGTTCAGCAGGTCCTCCAGGCGAGGGGGGTTAGACGCAGCGGCAGCCGTCGCGAAGTAGGCCGCGTCGTATTGAGTCATGGTCTTCGATGCCATGCACTTCGCCACGTTCGCTTTGGCATCCACTACCTGGGTGGCAGCCCGCGCCTCCGCGCGTGCCGCTAGCCCCGTGCCGCCAGCTTTCCGGTCTGACGCCAGTTCCAGCGCGGCTTTCCCGACAGACACGGTTCGCAATGACGACGTCGGCGATGTTTTCACCGCCCCCAGTGAGGCGCTCTGTCGAATGGACTTCTCCAAAATGTATTGGGTGAGGTGGTTGAAACCACAAATTGAGATGTACCTGAAAAGCGACGTGACTTGGAGCAACACGAGAGAGGAAGATCGCAGGGTGTGTGTGGATCAGGGAGCAAGGCCTTACGTGTTTTTGTGGCCGCCGCCGTGCCCCGCGTCGTGGTCGATAAAGGCCTCATCATAGGCTCTAGTGCAGTCTCGCTTGAGGATATAGGTGTCGAAGGCGGCGCACTTGTCAAAGATGAGCGCGCGGTTCGTGGGAATGATAATGGGGAGCTTGCCTATGTCGAGGCCTAGTTTTCCGAGGCCCTGGCGCTCGTATTCCGCACACGTCTCCCAAACAAGCAAGGCGTGTGCCTGTGAAGCTTTGTTGTTTGACACACCTGTTCGGAGCTGATGCTCCCGCACCGCCATCATGTACTGGTTTGAGTACGTAAACGGGCGGGAGCCTGTGATCTCGAGGGTACTGGCAACTTTATCATCAGCGGCGCCGGTAGAAGAGGCCGCGCCCTGGGCATCAGCTTTTGCTTGAAGCTAATGCACGCAGTAAAAGAATCATGCGCACCACAGTTTGAATTTAATGCAAAAATGATTCCTTTCCTTCAGCAGTTTGCGGTCGTCGTAGAGCTTGGCGACCGTAGCTTTGTGAAGCGTCTGTTGCCAACGCTTCGACTCTGGGGACACACTAGAGATATTTTTGATGGTCCAGAACTTGCCAGTCGCAATTATCCGTGCACCGCTTTTGGCTTTGGCAGCGTCCATCCGCCTTTTGAAACCTCGTGTCTTGTCGAAGTCTAGCAAGTCGCCCAAACTATCCTTGTCCACGTCGGTCGCTTCAACATAATCGGTGCATGATTTCATCAAATCCGCAATGGTAGCCGAGGAAGTTAGAGCATATTTGGAAGCAAGCCAACTGTTAAACACTTCAGCCGCTATATCTTGCGGCGGATTCTCCCTCGGTGCGAGAGATGTCGTCAATCCCTCCGTGTCATGGTGGTCACGTGAGAGACGCTTGCTGCTCATCAGTCACGAGCGAATGAAGGACTGCAACGCCGAGGTTAACTTGCTGAACAACAACAATCAAAACACCAGCAACTTGGACACTGTCTAGGACCGTACTACCTTACGTAGATACCCAACAGCTGAAGTTTCGAGAGAGACATATATACTAAGATTGCAAGCTACTTTTAACGAGCAATTCGACAATCGCAAAAGCTTTGTGTGTGCACAATTTACAGGGGGACTGATTGCAACGTAAGTTGAGGAAAAATCAGAATGCACCTCCTTATTTCACTTAATCTTAGAATGCGCCTTTTATAGACTAGAATGCGCCTCGCTCTGCTAGGCCCAACTCGTTCCCGCCATTTTGTATACGCCTTCGGCCACCGTGAATGGTGACGACCGCGATGGCTGCGCTGCTGAGGATCGCGCAAGCGTTCTAGACAACACGAGCTACTACCGCTGTTGCT
>Ga0307931_1001551_pt1 | contig 15117 bp, 8 predicted proteins | sample OrgLakmetageno47_FD_201816 | JGI IMG/M metagenome (GOLD analysis project Ga0307931, IMG submission 201816) | Saline water microbial communities from Organic Lake, Antarctica - #47 | ecosystem: Environmental > Aquatic > Non-marine Saline and Alkaline > Saline | place: Antarctica: Organic Lake... | reverse complement strand
TAGGCACGGGGCTAGGCATCGGCGTGGGCTCCATCGTGGGCACCGGCGTTGGCAGAATGGTAGGCACGGGGCTAGGCATCGGCGTGGGCTCCATCGTGGGCACCGGCGTTGGCAGAATGGTAGGCACGGGACTAGGCATCGGCGTGGGCTCCATCGTGGGCACCGGCGTTGGCAGAATGGTAGGCACGGGACTAGGCATCGGCGTGGGCTCCATCGAGGGCACCGGCGTTGGCAGAATGGTAGGCACGGGGCTAGGCATTGGCGTAGGCTCTATTGTGGGCATTGGCGTTGGCAGAATGGTAGGCACGGGACTAGGCATCGGCGTGGGCTCCATCGTGGGCACCGGCGTTGGCAGAATGGTAGGCACGGGGCTAGGCATTAGTGTGGGTATAATCGATGGTTCAGGAGTCGGAAGGAACGTGGGCCCGGGGCTCGGCACCGGCGTGGGTCTGATGGAGGGCGCTGGAGATGGTGGAGGCGTGGGTGCATTAGTAGGCAAAGGTGTCGGTAGCAGTGTCGGAATTGGACTGGGGACAGGGCTGGGCACAAACGTTGGCAAAGGTGTTGGGAGAATAGAGGGTGTGCTCGTTGGATTAGGGCTTGGAACCAATGTTGGGAGCGGCGTTGGGATAAAAGTTGGGATTGGATGAGGCATCGAGGTAGGAACAAATGAGGGATAGAAGCTTGGATACGGTGATGGCACATGCGACGGTATCGGGCTTGGGACTAAGGTAGGGACTGGCGTAGGCGATCTTGTTGGAAAATGAGTTGGTGTCGGCGTTGGAACTAGAGTGGGAAGCGGCGAAGGTATCGGAGTTGGTTTCGTCGATGGCAAAGGGGTTGGAACAAATGTCGGCAGTTGAGTGGCATCAAACGCTGAAACTGTTGTGAGTGATAGCACTAGTGCATACACCGCCGCCATGATAGCTACACGAATGTAGGTACAGCCAGTCCTACCATGTGCTTCGTCTGAACTCTTATGACTGGAACCGTGCACAGCGTAAGAAATGTTTCATTGTTTGATCCAACGATCCAACGATCCAACGTCTCGTCTTCTCGTCTTCTTGCACCTTGATGAATCCCCGCAGAGGAGGGAAGACAGCAAGTGTTGCTCTTACAGATTTGTATCGGCTTCAACAATAAAAAGCCGAGACGCCATTTACCGAATTCTTTCTTTCCCAGTTAGTTCCCAATCCATGGTTTTCTCTGTCGTCCATTCATCGGCAAATATACTCCAGCGCCCCGGAATATATTTTTGCATGCGCGCGGGCGCGTCCCGTGTCGCACAGTGTCTCATGAGAATGCTCTATTTCTTATCGTTCGCACCCGCTATTTTGTTCCTTATCGGGGGTGCTGATGCGAAGAAAACTATACCGCCGACCCGGTTGGTAACGAGGGCTCCCTCACATTTGCCGTCGATTCGCCCGACCGTCTCTCCGACTGACCATCGCGTACCAACGATGTGGCCGACCAATTATCCATCGCGCTCGCCTACATTACTACCATCCGGATCGGTGGCGCCGTCAGTTTCAGTCGTTCCAACAACAAGTCCGTCGCTCGTGCCGAGCCAAGAGCCGACTCCGATCCCGACACACATACCAACCGCGCCACCCCCAACGAACCTGCCAAGCGTGACGTCGAAACCAACGGTCACACCTGTGCCAACGCCTTCGCCAACTTCGATAGATAACTTCAACAACAAATGGACCCTGGAAGGCACTTTCAACTGCCCCGTCACAAAGAAGTGCCCGAGTGCCAATGCTGTGACCAACGCTCTTTGGCGAGTTCTTGAAGCAAATCTCACCAGCTACGAAGACATTAAGACGGACGATTACGCCTGCAACCTCGTCGTGACCTTTGAGCTAGGTGTGCTCATCTACAATGCCCACAGCTACTTCGAAATCGAGATGACTCGTAGTCCACGTTATCCCAGCTACGGGAAATTTGAACACGAGATTCAAATGGAGCTCGAAAGCGCGCTTGGGAGCCGGCTGTGGATCGCGGGCTGCAACACCAAGTATAACGTCAACGACCTCTTTCTGCAAGAGGCGCGCCGCTACCCCACGCTCCTGCCGACCACCAGCCGCCCCACCCACATCCCCACCCGGATCCCCACCGGGAGCCCCTCGAGCACCCCCGCCCCGAGCCCGCTGCCCACGGTGTGCGAAGACGCGTCGTGGTTTTGCAAAGACTTAATTGGGCCCAACAAGCCGGGCAAGGACGTGGACGACCCCGAAGGTTTCTGCACCAAGTACTTCTGCGACGGGCACTTTCTCGGTGTCAAGGGAGAACCGTGCACCCACGCGGGGTTCTGCGACTTGTCGTGGTGAGCTTTTCACTCTTCTTCCTTCTTTTCCTCCGTCAATCAAACCCTCTCCACAAGAAAATTTCTTTGAATGTAGCCTTGGACAGATACCCTTGACCCCATTTTTTTCTTGTCAATGCGCCTTCGCGAGTAACTCTTGGCTATGTGCATTGCGCTAATTTATATATTTTTTCTTGTTCTTTGTGTCGGCGTTTTCTCGGCTACTGCTTCTGTAGCGAAATTTGCGTGCCGCGCATCCCGACCATCGTCCCCTCGCCAGCGCCAACTCGCGTGCCAACGCCCATTCCAACCCCGCTTCCTACCCCGTCTCCCACGTCGATGCCCACGCCGCTGCCGTCTCCGGCGCCCACTCCTTTGCCCACCCCGGAGCCTACGATAGCGCCCACCCCCAAACCCACGCCGTCTCCATCGCCGCTCCCCACCTCTGTGCCCTCGACCTCTGCACCTTCCCACAAGCCTACGCCCACGCCTACCCCAAAGCCGACTCCACTCCCGACCCTCGTGCCCACGCCGCTGCCCACGCCTCTGCCCACGCCGGCGCCCAGCCCACTGCCCACGCAAAAACCTACGGCCTATACCCCAGACGCGTGCCCGGGAGAAGGCACTACGGAGTCGCAGTTCCGAGTGGACTTGACCTCCACGTCGCCGCTGGGCTGGGCGGGGACCAGCATCAAAATTTACCAGCGCACCCTGCATTGCCCAGACGGGACATCGCAATCGTTGTGCGACAACGACAACCCCGACGGGACGGGGGTTTACGAGCACTTGCAGCCGACGGAGTATTCGGAGAAGGCCAACTGGCCCGTGGTGTTCGAAGCCACGCTGCAGAGTTGCGACGAAGACAAGTTCGTGCCGTGCATCATCGAAGACCTGGACTTTGGGCCGTCGGCGTCGTCGTCTTACCCCGTGCTGCACCACTCGTTTTTCCCGTGCATGCCCTATTTGACGAACTTTTACTACGCGGAAATGACGGCGATTCGCGACCCGTACCCGGCTCAACCAGAAATCACGTTTTCCATGTGGAAGTACTACGCGGACACGACGGCAACGGGGGTCACCAACCACCATTTCATGGACGAAGAAGGCAACGTGGTTCTTTACGGCCACAAGTCCGACAAAAACCTGGGCGACGACGCGGTGGTAGGCAGCGCGGACGACGAATACGACTACGTGCCGTACATTTTCTTCGGCGTGCAATCAGGTACATTACAGGGTACCCCCACAGTGGCACCTACCTATTCGGTGATGCCGTCGCCGTTGCCGACGCCGGAGCCAACACTGCCCCCGACCCCACTGCCGACGCTAACGCCTACGTACTTGCCCACCAATCTTCCTACCCCGCTTCCAACACTCTACCCCACCTACGTGCCTACCTATTCGCCGACTCCACTCCCTACCCCCTACCCTACGGATCTTCCGTCGTTTCAGCCCACGCCGCTGCCTACCATGAAGCCCACCTCCGCGCCTACCCCGGAACCGTCCTTTGAGCCAACGGGCTTGCCTACTTTGAAGCCCTCCCCGTTGCCTTCGGGCTCACCCACGCACACGCCGACCCCCATGCCCACCGTGGTGTGCTACTCGGGTTTCTACGTGGGTGACGACCCGGACGGCCGCGCCCCTCAGGGCCAAGGCAAGGACGAGTTCTTTCCGGGCGTGAACGAAGAAGGCCCTTTCTGCCACAGCGACCCGAACAACAAGGAAGTCTGCAAGGGAGACCCGTCGTACCGGATGTGCTCCCGCTGCCCTCTCGGCCGCATCACCAACTTCACGGGCCCGCCCTACCCCAGCAGCTGCAAGCTCTGCCCCGCCGGAAAAATTCGCGAAACCTTGACTGCGACCTTCTGCAAGTCGTGCATTACGGGCAAGTTCGCCACCCCCGAGCGGCTCCAGTGCGTGCAGTGCAACCCGGGAGAATACGTGAATTTAACGGCCCTTGCATGCATGGGCTGCTCCAAAGGGCGCTATGCCCCCCAGGCGGTCGAGCACCAATGCTTGGAGTGCGCCGCGGGCATGTACACCAAGGGCGAAGAATTCCGCGCCACGGCCTGCAGCGACTGTTCTCCCGGCCTCGCAGCCGTGGCGTTCTCGGTAAACTGTACTACCTGCCTCGCGGGCCAATACAGCGGCACCCGCGCCCAGTACTGCCTCAACTGCACGGTGCGGTTTTTGACTGCTGTTCTTTTTCCTTTTTTTCATCTTGCGTTGTGCACACAGCACTCCTCGACACAATATCACGCAAACTGAGCGTCTGTCTACCAAAGTACTGTTGAACTTCCCTTTCTTTTCTAATATTTTGTCCTTCTGTCTGACGCCTCTTCGCCCCTTTACCTTGCCTATGTATGATGCAGGCGGGCAAAGTGTCATCAAAAGACGAGTCAGCGTCTTGCACCAATTGCGGGGCCGGCTTGTATGCTTTCGCTGGTCGCACCGAGTGCACCCTGTGCCCGCGCGGCCAGTACAGCGGGGAGCAAGCGGGCTTTTGCCCGTTCTGCGACAAGGGCTACATTGCTTTCAAGCCCGGGACCGTGGACTGCAAAGCTTGCCCTGCTGGTGAGACCAATAAACCATTCACTTCCATGACTAGAATTCCATCCTCTGACATTTTTGTTTTTTCTTACCTACGATATCTGTCGGTGGTTTGATTATCAACTTGCCTCCGCGTAGTTTTTCATGAAGCGTCTTCATACTTACCTTTCTTTCTCATCACTGCGCTTGCTTCCTTTTGTGTTCCGCAGGCTCTTACACGGGCGCGGTAGGCCTTACCAACTGCACTAATTGCCCAATCGGCAAATACCAGCTGGAATCCGGCGGGTCGCGCTGCATCGACTGTGCCGTCGGACGGTTTGCGCCCGAAGTCAAATCCCCCGAGTGCACGGACTGTGGTGTTGGGCGCTATCAAGACACGCAGGGCCAAGCGACTTGCATCGACTGCCCTCCAGGGCGGTTCCAGCGCGCGGGCGGCATGTACCAGTGCATCGACTGCGACGCCGGCATGTGGCAGGCCCTCGAAGGCCAGGGCTACTGCGAAAACTGCGCGAAAGGCTATTGGTCCCTGCCCGGGTCGCCGTACTGCGAAATTTGCGACGTGGGGTACTGGTTTCGGGGGTTCTACCAGTTCATGTCGGAGCAAGAGCCATCGGACGACATTCCCGAAGAAGAGCGGCCGGGCTGTGTGCTGTGCCCGAAAGAAGCGCAGTGTGCAGGCAACTTGTGCGTGCCCAAGCCCAAAGCCGGCTATTGGTCGGACCGCAACACCAACGACCCGGACGATGCAGGCCTCAACCTGTACAAGTGCCCCACGTTGACCTGTGCAGGGACCCCCGACGTGGTGGTGGACTTCAACTGCTCGGAAGCGCTGCAGATCCCCACCTGGGGGGAGCGGGCCCTCGCGGCGGGCATCATCACCGGCACCACCGCGGACGACCTGGTCGACAACAACGACTTGTTGGACCGCCGCCGCCTCGAAGACGGCACTCGTGACAGCAGCAGCAGCAGCGACAGCAGCAGCAGTGATGGCTTCGGCACTGAGGCTGAGCTCGGCAGCGTGATTCACGTGAATGGCCGCGAGCTGGAAGTCACCGAAAAAGTGCACACTCTGGCGCGGACTTACTCCCTGTCCCCCACCAAGCTGGCCCGCATTTTGGCGCCCATGCGGGTGCCCACCGAGCCGCGGCCCATGAAGTCCAACGACGCCCGGCTGCACGGCGCGGTGAACCCCAACTCCCCCGAAGCCGCGGTGGCGAGTGCGCAGTACGCCCTGGCAGCGGAGCGGGCCCACGCCCAGGCCACCCAGAGCGCCGCGCGCCTCGCGCACCGCGCCGCGCTGAAGGCCGCCGGAGTGCCCGGGGGAGGCCTGCCGCTGGACTCCCGGGTGATGGAAACCACCAACCAAGTGATCCGCGGCGTAGCCCGTAAACTCCCGACGGGCTCTCTGCAGCGCGCTCTGGGGGTGACGCTGCCGCCCGTGGTCCACCGTCCTTTCTTCGCCTCGACGGTTGCGACCAGCAACGGCACGGCGACGATTCCGGTCAACAACGCTTCCAACAGCACCGACACAGTCATCGTGGTGGCCCCTGCCAAGAAGAGCGGCAACTCGTCCTTTGGTGGCGACTTGTTGTGCTTGGAAGGCTCCGAAGGCCCCATGTGCGGCACCTGCTCCGAGGGCTACTTCTTGTCGTCGTCGGTGTGCGCGCCGTGCGGTGGGGGGAGCTACTTGAACACCTTTTTAACGCTTGCCATCTTGGGCGTGCTCGCCGGGGCCTTCAAAGCGCTCGTGGTCAACAACGGCGCCCCCACCCCTAGGTGCCATGCATGCGCATTTTCTGACTGCTTGGCCCGTTTTTATTTTTGGGGAGGTTTCCTATTTTTTATCTATTGTAAGGTCGAAAGCGCGTTCCACGCCATTCTATTTGAGTGTTCTCTCACATCCAATCCACTTTTTACCACACCCCCAATGATATGTGTTGTTCAATGGTCATTGCATATAACACTAAAAAAACAGGGTCTTGGTGGAAAAGTTCCACTTCCCTACGCGGATTCAAGTGCCGTTCGTGACGGCGTTCCAAAAGATTGATGGCGGCACCATCAAGGTTGTGGTGGCGACGGTGCAAATCGTGCTGAGCATCGGTTATAATTTGGACATGGCTTGGCCGAGTCCCATGGCGGACTTCACGGTTGGCCTGAGCTTCATTGAGCTAGATTTCCTGAGCGTCGACTGCTTGGAGGGGAGCAACTACCACTACAACGTGCTGAGCATCTGCATGTTTCCAGGCATTCTTGCTGGGATGATTTTGACGTCGTTTTTCGTGCAGCGTTTCTTCTTGACCGCCATTCAAGCCTCGCAGGCCAAGAAAGACGCGTCGTTTGCGGCTCACATGGGGGGATTCTTGCTGATGACCTACTTGACCTTGCCAAAAGTAGTCTCGGCCCAAATGCGAGGCTTGAACTGCGTCAGCTTCGCGCACTCTCCCGAAGCTTACCTGAAAGCCGACACTTCCGTGGACTGCAACAGCCCGGCCCACCAAGAATTCATCGTCATCAACTGCTTGCTGATCTTGCTCTACCAGCTGGTGCCCGTCATGTACATCGTAGTGCTGTACAAGAACCGAGCCAAGCTAGACCCCAAAGACGCACCTGGAGAAGTCGAGAAATTGCGCCAACGCGATCTAGACCGGTCTCTGGACCCTTACCGGTTTTTGTTTCAAGACCTCAAGCCTGGCCGGTGGTACCACGAAGTCGTAAGTGACTTGGTGACTGCATTATGGAAACTATGTGAAACCGTTTCTAGAGTGTTGTTGAAGTGTCCGTTTCCCTAGCTAGCAACACCGTGTGTACATGTTGGCCTACCACTGTCTTATTTTTTTTTTCCTATTTCTCTCCGCCTCTCTCTTTTTTTTTTTTTACAACTCAAATTCCGCAGGTCGACATGTACCGCCGCATCATGTTCATTTCGATTTTGCCGCTCATGGGCACGGACCCGGCCGTGCGCGCGTACGTGGGCTGCGTGATTTCTCTGGCCTCTATGGTGTACTACCGCGAAGCGATGCCGTACCGCACCCCGTTCACCAACGTGCTGGGCACCTTAGCCCAGTACGAAATTTTGGCGTGCTTCCTGGCGGCGCTGATCATGTCGGGGAACGCCGTCGCGCAGTTCGGTTTGAGCAACTTCATGATTGGCGCGATTTTGATGGGGACCAACGTGCTCGTGCTGGGGTCGGCGATTGGCGTGGGGCTGTACCGGAACATGAAGGAAGAGCGGGAGCGGCTGCGGATCCGCAAGAAGGCCATCAACATCGACTTCGCGGCCAACTACACCGACGAGCAGTTCGTGACCACCATCAGCGCCATCGAGCAGTCGCAAGTGCCCAAGTCCCACGTGCTGGTGTACCACTACACGTCGATGGAAGCCGCGCAAATGTTCAGCAAGCACGGGATCCCCGCGTTCGACCACAAGGTGATGAAGTCCGACGGGGACGGGAGCGCGGACGACGAGTCGAGCCGCGGCGTGATTTTCTCGCTCCGCGGCCCGCACGACATGAAGGAGCACGACACGGCGCTGGCCGCCATGAGCCCGCTGAGCTCGAGCCGAGAAGCGGTGATCATGGGCATCTTGCCCCGGAGCATTTTGTACCCCCTCGAGGAAGACGACGACGAAGAGGTCTACGTGCCCGACCCTCCACCGAAAAACTTCTCGCACTGGTCCCATTTGTCGCAGCAAGAGTGGCACGCTGCGCAAGCCGTCAAGAAGCAAGAAGAAGAAGACCGGCTGGCTGAGAAAGCCAAGCGCTTAAAGGCCGAGAAGGAAGGCGCCTTGACTGAGTTCTGCGTGCCGATGGACGTGGTCACTGCGCTCATGCGCACCCCCACGGCCGACGAAGTCATGAACGACATCCGAGCGTGGGACATGATTGATTTGTACACGCAACGCCGGAAGCGGCGCACGGAGCTCGCCGCAGCCGCCAAGAAGGCGGCCAAGGCCAAGAAAACTCTGGAAATGAGCGAGGAAGACATGGCAGCCATGAAAGAAGTTGCTCCACCCTTGACCCTTGCCAGCCGGAACTTGCTGCGCGCTTTCCAGCTCAAAGAAGACGCCGATTTGGAAGCGCCCGGCGCGAAAGTGTCGGAGCTGTTCTGCCCTCCGAGCCGCGTGCCAAGGTTTCAGAGCGCAGTGGACAAAGCCAACGAAGAAAAGGACATCGAACTGGGGCTCAAAAAGACGAAGTCCGAAAAGATGGAAACGAAACCCGGGGCCGAATTGGGCGGTTACGTGTACGAAGGGCCGGTGCCCATCAAGACCTTCTCGGAATACTTCGAGCGCATGAACGAAATCCGGGAAGTGTGCGACAAGAAGGGGATCGTGCCCCTGTACCACTACACCACAGAATTCGTAGCGCCGTTCATCGACAGAGGAGGCCTCCTGATGTCCGCTTCTGGGCCTGGCAATGGGGGCGCGTACTTCAGCACCAAAGGCCCCGTGAGCTACGGGTTGGGCACCCCCCAGTACGAAGACAACGTGATCAACGACTGCTTTGGGTCCTTTGGGGACGAAGCCAAGGTGCTGGAAGAAATGAAGGGCAAGCATTTCGTCGACGTGTGCTTTGTGTACGGGGTAGAGCCTCGAGCTGCGCGCGCTGTGCCCGGACCTTCCAAGTACACGAAGTGCATCCCCAAGTTCATATTCAGCGCGTTAGCTGAGCCTATCCCCATCGTGAACGAGGTAAATAGGCTAAGACGCACACTTTGAGACTGCGCATGTATTGCCGTTACCACTCTGATTATAGTCGTTGTTCTCGTCATTTTCTCTTGTACTGTTGAAATGGATGGCTAGAAAGTTTTTTTGGAATCTAAACCTTCTACGATTCATTTGATTCTTGTTTGCTGGTCCTTTACGTGTGCCCTAGTTCTACCTTCGCCCCGATCGCATTTACGCAAGTTTCTTCGTCCCGCCCGAAGCACCTCCTGAAGGCTTCGAGGAGTCTGCCGAGCTCATCGAGAAAGAAAAAGAAGCCGACGAGCGAGTGCGAAAAGAAATCGAAGAAGACAACGAAAACTCGGCGAAAAACGACGCGCTCACCCGTAACTACTCGTCGTCCAAGGCGTTCTTCGCCATGAAGGACAAGGAAGCGCTGGAGCGGCAAGAAGCCGAAAAGGAAGCCGCCGAAAACGAAAAGTGGGACGCGATGCTCGCCAACGCGGTGGACGAAGACGGCCGGCGCGCCGTGCTGGCAGCGCGCGAACAGGCGAAAGAAGCGGCCAAGCTTGACGCTGCTGAAGGCGGCGGTGCCAAACGCCGCGGGTCGACGGCGGGTGGCGGCGGCCGGCGGCGGTCGTCGGTAGGTGGCCTCAACATGAACGCGGATGGGACGGTGCAGGGTCGACCGTCGGCGCCCGAGCTCATCCCGTACAAGCGAGACTCGGGGAGCATGGACATGGGGACAGCCCCCCCGCCGCCGGATCGGAAACTGTCTGCGGAGAAGCCCACGAAGCGAGAACTGGCCGCCCGAGGCCGCAGCGAATCGGAAGACGAAGACGAAATCGTGCGCAAGCGCAAGGCGGCGTTCGAGAAGAAGAAAGCCGAAAAGCGCGCGGAGCTGCAGGCGGCGTTGGCTGTGAAGCAGGAAGCGGCGGCCGCCAAGACCGCCGAAAAGGAGCGGGCCAAGGCGGAGCGAGTGGCCGCGATCAAGGCCCTGGAAGACAACCAAAAGATGAAGGAAGCTATCGCGAAAGAAGAAGCCGAAGCTCGGCAAGAAGCCGAGGCAGAAGCTGGGCCCGAGGCAGAAGAGGCCGCGCAGAAAGCTTCCGCAGCCATCCGGGTTATCTACGAGCAGCAGACCATGAACGAAGAGTTGGCCATCATGGACCCCAAGTCCCCTCACTGGCATGGGTACAGCTTGCTCGAGTCCGACTTGGGCGGGTGCTACCTGGCGATGAACTTCGAGGCCGACGCAGCCCCCTTACCGGTGCGGTCCATGCGCCTCGATCCCGACGGGATTCCGGTCAAGGGCATGCTCTGGAAGCACATGCCGGACGGAAGCTTGGAAAACCTGTCCACGGGCCTGGTGCTGCAGACGGTCGACGACTCCACCAGCCGCAAAGCCACCATGGTGTGCGACGACCGCGACGTGAATCCCGACGGGTCCCTGGGGGCAACCTGCAAGTGGACGTTCCACGACGACGGCACGATTGAAAACGCGTCCAACCACCTCTTGCTCACAGTCAGCGGGGGCAGCACCCAAACTCGCACGCCAGTTTGGCTCAACGCGCGTCTGCCGAAAATCCTGGGGGTGGGCGGCGTCACCAAGGCCCACCGGTGGAAGTTCAAGCCGTACCACGGCGAGCCCAAAGACCCCCTGTACCCGGTGAAACCGGCCTTCAAGGCCAAGTTCAAGACGCCCGAGCAGCGCGCCGCCAAGCGCGCCGCCGAAGTTGCGTCCAAAGACGCCGAAGTTGCGGCGGCGGCAGCCCGGGAAGAGGCCATCACGGTGAAGTACGCGGAGAAGTTGGCCGACAAGCAGCGCGCGCGGGAGCAGGCAGCACGCGAACAAGCCAGGCTGGCCGCGGCCAAGACCCAGGCCGAGCAGAACGCCGTGAAATTGGAGCTGTCCCGAAAAGAAGCCGAAGAGAGAATGGTAGCGGAGCTGGTGGCGCGGCGAGAAATGCAGCAGAAGCAGGTGGAAATGGCGGCGGTGGTGGTGGCGGCGTCAGCGGCCGAGCGCACCTTGAAGGCGATGGTGGCGACGGCTCTGGCGCAAGAAGCGGCTGAAGCCGACCCGGACTCGCCAACCTGGCATGGTTATACCCTCATCGAGTCGGAGTTGGGCGGCAGCTTCATGGCGATGAACTTCGAAGCAAGCCAAGCTCCCTTGCCGGTGCGGTGTATGCGCTTAGACGACGACAACATCCCCGTCAAGGGCATGCTCTGGAAGCTCATGAAGGACGGGAGTCTGGCAAACCGGGCCACGGGTTTGGTGCTGCAAGTCGCCAAGGATTCGGTCGACAAAAAAGTGGGGGTGGTGTGCGACACGCGGGACCGGGAGCCCGACGGTTCCCTGGCTGCAACCTGCAAGTGGACCAAGCATCCCGACGGGACCCTGGAGAACGCGGGCAGTGGGATGTTGCTCACCGTGGGTGGGGCTTCCAAGGCCGACCGGGCGGAGATTTGGCTCAACTCAAGGCCGCTCAAGGTGATGGGGGGCGCCACCAAAGCAATGAAGTGGACGTTCCGCCCGTACAAGGGGGGCGAGCTGAAAAACCCCACGTCCTACGAGGTGAACCCGGCTTTCCGGGACCTGATGCTCCCCAAGGAAGAGCGCGCCCGGCGGGCTGCCTCCAAGGCCGCCGCCGAAGCCGGGGAGCGCGCCAAGCAAGAGCACTTGGAGAAGAACAAGTCCCCTACGCGGGAGAGCAGCCGCCCGAAAGGGCGCACCGGCCGCATCAGCGGCTTCGGCTCCTTGTTTGCCGGCAACAACGGCGGCGGAGACAGCAGCGAAGTCAACAATGCTCAAGAGGCGGTGGACGACGCGCTGGCAGACATGGCCCAGGGAGGCTTGGGGGACCACAATCAGGGCAACGCGGACGCGGTCAAGGCAGCCGAGCGAAGCGGCGAAAAAGTGGCCAAAGACGACACGTACTGGAAGAAGAAAACCGCGGAAGAGGAGAAAGCCGCGAAGGCCGAAGCCGAGAAGGCCAAAGCCGACGCGAAGAAGGCGACGCTGGAGGCGAAGGCCGCAGAGCGGGAGCAGAAAGCTGCAGCGTTGGAGAAGGCCAAGCAGGACAAGGAGGCGGCAGCGGCAGCGGCCAAGGTCAAGGCCGAGAAGGACGCTGCTCTGCAAGCCCGGGCCGCGTTGCGCAAGCGCCAAGAGCGCGACTCGTTCATGGAGCAGAACAACTTCGCGGAAGCCGCCAACGCGCGCGCGGCTGCGGACGCCGACGCAGCGGTGGCGCGCTTGCTGGAAAAGAAACGGCTGGAGCAGGCTGGCGCCAACAAAAAACGCGCCGGCGGCGGCGGCGCTGCTGCCAAGGCTACTGCCACTAGCGCTAGTACTGGTGTGGAGATCAGCAGCAGCGCCCCAGCCAGCGTGAGCGAATGGAACCCGAAGATGAAAGAAAGCCGGAACTCGAGCAGCGAAGAAGGCAGCAGCAAGGGGAGCACCAAGGCCAGCAGCATTTTCAGCAACGACCCTGCCGACGCCGACGCAGCCGTGAGCAAATTGCTGGAATCGAACACCTCTGCCACCACCAGCGCGAGCAAACGCTCTAATCCAACGCCGCGTGGGCGCAAAGCCGCAAGCAGTGGGGTTACCAGCCGGGCGAGCAGCACGGTGGGTAGCAAGAAAGCCTCGGAGAGCCAGCCGGCGTCGAGGAGCATGAGCACCAGCCGCGGAGCGAGCCGGACCAGGCCGAAGCGCGAGACGAGAAGCAAAGCGGACAGCGGGAAGTCGCGGTCGGCGAGTGTGGACAGGCCAGCGCGCTCTACCAAGGGCAAGGTCGAAGACATTTAGAGAGAGAGAGAGAGAGAGCGCACTCCCAGTGCGACGCCAACAACTGCACAAAAGGAGCAGCTCTAAGGGGCTTCCGTTTGCGGCAGGGGGCTCATCGGATTTTTATACATATGCATTGATTAAATGAATATACTGATACCTACTTGCGATTATTTTTCTATAAAGAAATAAGAAATAAGATGGGCGTCTGAATGCTAAATGGCAGCTAAAGAAAGGGGGTCAATTCCCGCAAAAGCGGAAAATTTTACCCCTTTTGGCCATATTATATATCGCAATTGCGGTTTATTGATTATAGTGGCTCTGGAATTGCCATATGTGGTGTACCCAAGAGCAACGTGGCGTAAATCCACGGAAATTTTGTCCGTTGGGCGTTAAAATCTCGATTTAGGTCATTTTTCGCACAGCTTGTGCAGCTCGGCTGCACTGGCTCTGGCTGAACTGCGGATTTCGAGCAATTTCGGCGTATTCGAGCCTATAAATTTAAAAGAATTTCGTGCTCCTTGGCATCGGGATTCCCCCTCGATATGGCCAAAATATCGGGCCACAGTGGTAAGCCCGTATGAGCTCGGTTAGGGGGAATCCCACCTCGATTTGCGTGTACTATGGCCAACATGGGCGATATTTCAGATGTGAACCCCCTTTAGCTGCCAGTTGGTCGAGACAAATCAATATTCGAGATGGGTGCCTGAGTTTTCGAATAGAAATTTAATATTTTACAGAAATAAATGGATTAATGGCAGCGTCCTGTATCCTGGATTCCTCGTCAGCTAAACTTAAGTCTTAGTGTGAAAGTCTGATATCTGCATTAGTGCATGGTGTGGGTGTGTGATGTGTGGTGTTGGGCCGCGAACACGGCGGCTGGCGGGGGGGGCGGGGGCCGGCGTCTCATCCTGGAGATATTTGCCAATAATTACCCCGCGCATACTTTCTGAAACCACACAAACCGTCGATGCCGCCACCGTGACATCAATATCAATATGGCCGGTAATAAACTTCCGCAGGGTGGCAGCCACAAAATCGGCCGCCAGAAAGAGAATATCTTGAGGTGGAGGCGACTGCACAGAGTCTACCTGGGCACGCCCAGCGACGCTTTGAGTAGGCCCAGCGACGCGTTGAGCAGGATGTGCCGCATACATGGCACTACACGCTATCCACTATCTTCTATCCACTATCCACATGCTCATATATGAGGCATTTGCCCCGTATTGGGGACGTACAGGGGGATATGCGCCCTTGCCTTCTGTTATGCATGGGCCATTTGCTGGTTATGGCTATGTGCAATCGCAATCACACGTGTTTAGTATCCAGCCTTTTTAGTGTCCTAGTTGAACGACTAGTGTCAGTCGTTGTAAAGTGCGTAGTGAAAGATCAGAAGGTTGGGCTTTTTTGTTCAAGCTCCGTTTAAGTCGCTATAATTCTTTTTCAGTTCGGCCGGACGAATTAAAAGTATGGCCAGTTCTACAGAAGTATTAAAGATATGGATTCTCTGGTGATTTCCGGGGGCACGCTCGCCGCTCGCCGCAGTGGACAGCTCCGTTCTCGCTTGCGATTCAGTGTTGGATGTTCTTCTTTCGGATAGTACTCGGGAGGAGTTGGATGGGTGGGCGGTGGCCTTGAGTTTGGATCCGAGTGATTATAAGGATAAGACTCAGCTCAACTCGAACTAACTAATACAAACCCAAATGACACAGAAGCCAATGCTGCGGGCAGAAGTGTACGCGCGTGCGTTGCGCGCAAGTCAAAATCGTAAAGAGGATAGTGTGTAGAGGGCAGGAAGCATAATACTTCCAC
>Ga0307931_1001549_pt1 | contig 15132 bp, 19 predicted proteins | sample OrgLakmetageno47_FD_201816 | JGI IMG/M metagenome (GOLD analysis project Ga0307931, IMG submission 201816) | Saline water microbial communities from Organic Lake, Antarctica - #47 | ecosystem: Environmental > Aquatic > Non-marine Saline and Alkaline > Saline | place: Antarctica: Organic Lake... | reverse complement strand
CAAGGAGGCAGTGAGTATGATGTCTTTAGCTTTGACTCTAGCTTTAACTCTAGCTTTGATTTTGTTATCTCTTTAGGTGGAGGCATCGTGCTCATGTTGACTGCTAGCTGTGTTCATGCCGGCAGTGAGTGTGATGTCTTTAGCTTTGACTCTAGCTTTAACTCTAGCTTTGACTCTAGTTATCTTTTTACGGGAGGCATCATGCTCACGTCGACTGCTAGCTGTGCTCAAGCTTGCTGTGAGTGTGATGTCTTTAGCTTTGACTCTAGCTTTAACTCTAGTTTTGACTCTAGTTATCTCTTTAGGTGGAGGCATCATGCTCATGTCGACTGCTAGCTGTGTTCAAGCCGGCTGTGAGTGTGATGTCTTTAGCTCTGACTCTAGCTTTAACTCTAGCTTTGACTCTAGCTTTATCTTAGGTGGATGCATCATGCTCATGTCGACTGCTAGCTGTGCTCATGCTTGCTGTGAGTGTGATTTATATAGCATTGACTCTAGCTTTATCTCTAGCCCCGACTTTAGCTTTGACTCTAGTTATCTCTTTAGGTGGTGGCATCATGCTCATGTTGACTGCTAGCTGTGTTCAAGGAGGCAGTGAGTGTGATGTCTTTAGCTTTGACTCTAGCTCTGACTTTAGCTTTGACTCTAGTTATCTCTTTAGGTGGAGGCATCGTGCTCATGTTGGCTGCTAGCTGTGTTCAAGCCGGCAGTGAGTGCGATGTCTTTTGCTCCCACTCTATTTCTGCTTCGAGTTATCTCTTCAGGTGGAGGCATTATGCTTATGTCGGCTGCTAGCTGTGCTCATGCCGGCAGTGAGTGTGATGTCTTTAGCTTTGACTCTAGCTTTAACTCTAGCCTCGACTTTAGCTTTGACTCTAGTTATCTCTTCAGGTGGAGGCATCATGCTCATGTCGACTGCTAGCTGTGCTCATGCTTGCTGTGAGTGTGATGTCTTTAGCTTTGACTCTAGCTTTAACTCGAGCTTTGATTCTAGCTTTGATTCTAGTTATCTCTTTAGGTGGAGGCATCATGCTCACGTCGACACCTAGCTTTGCTCAATCAGGCGTTGAGTGCGTTGTCTCTAGTTGTAGTTGTAGCTCCCCTCTCGTTCTAGTATCCTTTTTTTGCCCTCTCAGTCTCTCTTCCTCTCTCTTGTTGCTTGTTGAATTGTGCTTAGTTGGCCTGTTTTAAAACGCGTGGTTTGATGGATATGCTGCGCTGCTGTGAGCATAAATTGCATAGACCTAATCTATTCCGCTTAGGTTTTGCCGAATGCATGTTCCTACAGTTGTGTATATGCATATGCAAGTAATTACGCGCCTATTTTAAGGAACCTGGAACCTAAGTGGCGGTGCTAAGCACCACACCCAATACAGCTACACAGCACAGCAGGAAAGACGAATGAAATAGAAAGAAGAAAGAACAATAGAAACCCTCTGTGCTTTACTACTTGGATATAAAAGTGGTGCGTTGTATTTAAATCTCTAACTCGGGCTCTAACTGCAAATACAAACCAATACCAACTCAAGAACCCACGAAGCAGCAAATGACATATGACATATGGCATATAGAAGAATAAAGCAAATGGTTACTCGGCGTAATGATGAATAGAAGTATGGGCATGCGGATAATTATAGATATGATTCATCAAACGAAAAAGAGTCTAAGCGAGCGAGCTGGCGCGTAAGACAACCAAGACTAACCCAGGCGCCTTGTTGCTTTGCGCCTTTTGGATCCGGATTTCAGGTTTGCCTGCTTACCCTGGGCCCTCTTCTCTTTTTTTTTTTTTCGTTGGGCACCCACAGCACATGAGACCACCCTCGTCTTCGTAAATTCAGAGGGAAGATTTACCTCAGAACTCATAACCAGGTCGTATGAGGCGGTTCTGGAGGTCCTGAAAGCAGACGAGGTCGACGATGGGAGTGCGGTAGTAAAATGAAGTGGGCCAAAGCAGCTTTCGTCGATAGTCCTAACCGCCTAACCTTGTAGTTTTCATAGGATAATAAATCAAGTCCAGGATCTGCGTTCCATTAGTGCTGACCTCCGAGCGCTTGGAAAAGTGCACAATTGGTGGTAACGAGAGTCACCTGAACACGTGGAGAGCACCCAACCTGAGTAGTACGCGTTCCGCACGTTGCCGATGGTTTTGAGGGATACAAAGAGGACAGAGGACCCTCCCAGAAGTCAACTCAAAAGCTGCACTATTGGATTGAATTTTCCGCTGCAAAATCCGCACATTTTGGTCGAAAGGATGGTTGCAAGGGCACTTAAATTTGCCGTGAAAGCGGCCCCGCCGCTCCAGAATTAATCAAAATGGGGGAAATTACCCTTCCGAAGCGAAACCGAATCAACGCTTCTGGCCTTGCTTCAGCGGTGCTATGGAAGGAGCCAAATCCATGAGTTTAAGTATGTGGAATCGCCGCTCTGCACCCGATTTTAAGTCCAAATTGAGTACCTAAGCGGCAGGAGGCGGGATGGGAATCGAATCGTTTTGTTAGCCCGCCTGAAAATAGTGTCCGGACCTCAATTTTGGAAGCAATGCGATATTTAAAACACAAAAAGTAACATGCGCACAACAATGTACATAAAATGCGCCCATGCGCCCTCGGAGGCAACGAAAGAACGGCCAAGCGGAAGTACCTGGTGGTGCTGTAACTGTAAGCGCATTTTAATTTTGTACTGCAGTAGTGGATCAAACGGAGCACTCTCAGCCAATCAGAAAATTGCACTGAGGACGTATGAAAAGTTGCACTGAGTAAATATTATACCCGTACAGAGCAAGGCTAGGGCCCTTACCTTGGTGTAAGTAGCTTAGTAGCTCGCTATAGATAGAGCTAGCCTGCAGGCTACTTCACTCAAACGCGAAGGTCGTTCACACTTAGAAAGCTCATTAGTTCCTTCTATTATCGTTTGAATACCTCATTTCGTACATCCAAGCACTCATGCATCTAGCCAGGTGACTAAATTGAAGCGAAAAATCTGAAAGCAACAATCAACTACACTTACTACAGAAATTGACTTCAGATTATGGCAGAACTGTAATAGTTACGCATCAAAGATGTAGGAACTCTTACTAATGAATTGATAGAACATATTATATGTCTCACATAGAATTATAGGTTTACTAGGGAATTTATGTTCCCTGAAGTCACATACTTGCAATACCTACGCATTTTGTGTCGTGCTTAACATCTGGCGGATGCTCGAAGAACTATGAACTCTTTGTCGAATGGAGCAGTAGAGCCCACTGTGCGAAGTGAAGCGCTATCAACTGATGAGTTCGAAGCATGCGTTTTGTATGCCGACGAGTCTTACGTCGTCATTGATAAACCTCAGGTAAACCACTTCAATAGGTGCTTCTAAACTTGTGCTCTCTCCTACTTAATTGTTACCAATTGGCAAGAAAAATGTGGGTGGTTGTCAAGCTAAGTCCTGGTAATGTACACTTTCTGCCATGTAGGATGTGCGAATGGATGGCGACTTCCCGGTCACGGTTGAGTCACTGTGCCGAGCATGGGGCTTCGAAAATGTACGCTTTGTGCACCAACTAGACTACGCTACTTCAGGTGTGCTCTGCCTTGGTCTCTCAAAAGAGGCAGCGGCAGCGGCATGCCGACTGTTTAGATTACGGGCAGTGCAGAAGGAATACACAGCCATAGTGTATGGCCATGTGAACTGGGAAGCAGCGGAGGAGGTCAATGCGTTAACAAATGATGATAAGTCGCGTATTCCCGCTCGAGGCATCAAGCGTCGGCGCGTCCAATATCGCCCTGCGAGCTCATACTTTCAAATGGAGCAGCAGGCTATTAGAAAGAGAGTTGAGATTACAAAGCTTGATGCGAGTGCTGAAGCACCCACTGCCGAGGAACTTGCCCTTCTCGGTCAAAAATGGGCCAATGCCAAGCGAGATCCTGCTTTGAGGCGCAAGTACGAAGTTCTCGCTGAAAGTGACAAGCAGGCGTCGCTCGAGGCAGTGGGCAATGAAGACACTAGCACCGATGGTGCAGACACATTGCTCCAGAAATGCTTTTATCGGCACGTGGGGGGCACAAGGGGCGTGTTTTACATTAACAAGGGAATTGTGGAAACTGACGGTTTTGAGATGCGAATTGACGACAAGGGCAAAGCATCGGAGACGCGCGTGGAGGTGGTAGCGCTGGGTTCCTATCTCGGAGAGCCCGTCACCGAAGTGCGGCTTGCCCCCACCACGGGCCGTCGGCATCAGTTGCGCGCTCATCTTGCGTGGCTAGGTCACCCCATCGCTGGAGACCAGACCTACGCTGCAGGCACCGCTTGGGCAGCCGCCAGTGTCGCAGCACCCCGCATGATGCTTCACGCACGCTTGCTCGAGCTGCCTTTCGAAGCCCAAAGCCACGGTAGCAAAAGGTAGGCCCAGAAGCACTTGCATCGTCGCTTCAGTTGCGATTACAACCTTATTGAGGAAATTTTGGTCTCACATATATTGCGTCTATTGCTACGATAGGAATATTCGGGTAGAATCCCCATCTCCGTTTTCGGTTAGTGATTCAGGAGTTGTCCTGGTTGACTTGAGACGAATTGGTGCCTCAAATGGAGCATCAAAAGGAAACGGCACTACCAGGTGACACCGATGAGCCCTAATGAGCCCGAGGTTGAATCGACGATTGTAATATCGAATGCAAGCGTGAAAGCACATACAGAGGACAAGGGCCGAGCGCTGTGCGTCATGTAACCGCCATGCGCTTTTTGCTGTTGCTGTTCTCTAGAATTGTCCATTTCTATTGCGATATGCCCCTTAAGGCACTAGAAGTTCTGAGAAATACGAGCAACCACTTGCCGATGGCTAGTTGCTTGGTTCAAGGTGGCTAGTTACTAGCTAATTAGTTCATATTATTATTTCTTTTTCTTAATTCTTAATTAGCAGTTACTGAAGGGCTATGACGAAGACGAAGGTAGTGCGGCTGGGCAGCTGCGTTAATACCGCAATAAAGAGCTATGTAGTTGAAATCGAACTCCGGGAAAAAACGGGGAATCTCGCCTCGCATCTCTGACTTCCCAGTTCCTAGCTTTAGTGTATAGTACAATTTGCATGCAAAACACACATCCACGCATGCAAGAAACACCTCTCAAACAAAGAAACGAGCCGGCTGGCTATCTATCGGAGCTGGTAAGAAGCGCTTTCGAAGGCTGCGGCCACACCATCCTTTGTTGCTGATCAAACATCCACCTGGCATGGTCTTGAGGGTCGTCTACATAATCCAGTATATCGTACCAGAAAGCACGCAATCGTAGCGGCAGAGGCGCATTGACTGAGGTGGCGAAACGACGAGGGTCTGCGACATCCACGATGGCTGAGAAATCACCGCCAGCACTAACACGGCGGTCCTCCGCGAGAGCTGGAGCCACGAGCAAGGTAGCTGGAGACGACTGGGGGCTGTCGCTGTTGGCGTCCTGAGCGAAGCAAGCGTTTCGAATGCGGCAGAACTTCTCGGGGTCCAGGCCGGCCTGTCTAGCGATCCGTTGGATTGATTCCATGGTCGCGGGTGGGAGCTCAGGATCACGGGCGTACACGAAGGCGCCGCTATAGGTGTTTTGGAGAGTCTTCCCAGTGTAGTAGATAAATTTGAAAGGCGGTTCAGTCGGACTGTTCTCACCAATTACGTACCTGATCATAACATACGGAAGGACGACAGAACGAGAAGAGCTTAGCCGATTCGATCAAATGAATATATACATTGGCGAAGCTCACCAGTCTTCCCAAAATGTAAGCCCAAACATCCTGCCCTGGGTGTGCGCCGTTCGCTGCGACTTTTTGGGGCCACTGATTGATAAGTAGGTGGGCTTGTCAAAAGTAATGTCCTCGTGCAATTCCAGGACTTTTGATACCTCGCCTTTCCCTGGTCTTCTTGCCACCATGGCGAAGTCTACATCCATGGTAGCGCTTGACTCGTCTACAACTTGGAAGTTGTTCTTTTGGCAATCGAAGCAGTCGTATTGTCTGTTCCAACCTAGCACCTTGTACCATGAGCCCTTCAGCCAAAGCCCCCCAAAAAAGCCAAACACAATTAATCAAAGAGAACGCGAGCAAATGAGTATAGACAGTACATTAAAGAACAAAAGAGGAGCAAGGCAAAATATCTCAAGAAAATTATGTAAGAAAATTACCTCCATGGAAGTTGGTGTAAATGTTGAGGCGAGTTCTTTCGGTGGTGGTGGGACTTCGTCCTCAGACTGAGCACCGGGAGGAACTATGGCAATGTTGATGCATTTGTAATCTTCAATTGAGCACTGCAGCAAATTGTTAAGCACTTCGTTTCCAAAACGCGCAAAACAGCTGGTGATACATCCACTGTCGCCGAGGCATCGAGCGGTACACATGAGGCCCTTTTTGCAGTCAGCGTCATCCACGCACGCCTTCGTGGGCCCTTTGCAGCTCGTTGCGAAACATTCGCTCGAAACTAAATCTGGATTGAACTTTCCGTTGGCCATCGCAGCGAGCTCATCTTCTGCGAAAGCAGGTAAAACTAGAGAGCTTCCAAGCACAGTTACACCGATGGTAAGAGATGTCGCTGCGGCCTTCGCACGGCGTAGAATAGTCTCCATAGCATTCTTCTGACTAGACCTGAGCTCCTTGCAATTGACGCTCGAAGGCGCCGGTATGGTAGCTCTTCTATGCCAACTAAAAGCTAGAGCGGACGTTGGAGAGCTGTCAAGAAGAAGCATGATGCAAAAGCTTGCGAATGCCAATGGGTGCACGCGGCCCATGATCATTTTGCTTGGCGTGGATGGCTGACACTACTAGACGAGCACCCGCCGAGCTTGAGCGAAGGTAGCTGCTAGCTACACTTGCGCAATGATGCCAAGTAACGTCTTAAATGCTGTACTAATAGGCACTGAAATAACGCTCGTGCATTTCATTGCTGTGTTCAACTCTTTGACGATGCTCTACAATCTACAATGCCGCCACCTAAGATCGTCGCAATTGACTCATCAACTTGTTCAACGAACAACGAGAACAAGCTTAGCTGTAGAGAAAAGACAAGGAAAAAAAAAAAACAGAAAAAGGGAAAAGGCCTTGGAAAAAGCCAGAAAAGCCCGGGAAAGTGGTATTTTTCAAGATTTTATGTATTAGAGCATTTTACCGCAGAACATCTAATCATCTTCTTCTCGACTCTTACTACGTACTCTCGACTGTCGAATGTCGACATGTCTACTACAGAGCTCAGAGCTTCGGAGCCAGAAGCCAGAAGAAGAGGCCAGCCCTGCTCTAACTAGCTACTAGAGTCTAGAGGAGTGTAAAAATAAGTAGTTAATCGGCTATGAGCACGTCCGAGGGCTACGACTCTTGTAAGAGTAGCTAAAGAAGTGAACCTGTCAGGATAGCCTGTATCTCGTAGCCCTGGGCTGCAGCGCCGTATTATTTAAGCAGACTTGTACGAAGTTCCAACAAAATTATATTGGGCTGGCTGCAAATTTTAACTCATCGGTGCTGAGAGGTCGTTTCAGACTACTTCAGCCCTAATATTTCATTTTCGATATTGGGGAGTCGACCTAAGCTGCGCTCACAGTCGTCAGTTATCTTTCCAAAAGGGGCCGATTACGATAGCAATGCTCTTTCGACGGCCACCACCTGGCGGTGCCCTAAATGATAATCGGCAGCGCGAGAAATTTTTCCAACTCGGTTTGTTTCTAGTCCTGATGATGGTGTTGCTTGATGCGCGCACATCACACCCGACTCCAGCTGAAGATCCAACAGAAACGTCGACAAAAGCGTTCGAACAATTACAAGCTGCGGTGAAGAATGCTGAGGGTGACGGGCGCGTATACCCGGTGAACGTGTCAGGCCACTATACTGGAAACTGGAGCTTGCGAGCACAAACGCCGACGCCGTTGTCGAAGAGTTCTAGGACAGACCTCAACTCAACATCGTCGTCCGATAAGCGCCCTGAATTTAAGCTGACTTCAAACCACGGACAATTCTCTATGCAGGTTCGTCTCTACAATCAACCAGCACCCTCATGAATTTCTTGATGCCATACTATATTTGTATGGCAGGTGTTCATGGAGCCATTAGAGGGTCTGCCTGAGTTGAGCCTCGTGCGAGGTGTCTTTCAAATCGTGGGCGATAGCCACGAGCCCATGCGCCACCAGCTAACAAGCTCTGTGCAAGGTAAATTGGCTCTCAACATGTGAGGGACTCCTCTTCTATCGACTACGCGACCTTCCACTTCTCCTCTCATTTGTTTCATCCTTCTAACTTACACGGCACAGGTGTTTTTTTTCATTCTTATGGGCGAGTGACGATGGTCACCAGCCAAGAGCACTTGTATTTGAAAGGCCGTCAAGCGCTGCCGGGCAAAAATGCGTCCGCTTCGCTGTCTTTAGCGGACGTTTTAGCGACTCCGCTGCCTGGCAGTGGCAGCTCTCCTTCTCCCGCTGCACGGCAAGTTGCCCAGGCTCTGAAAGACCCAGTTGTACGCCGCCGCCTCGAAGCGCAACTAGAAGCGTCATCCCCCGAGTCTGCGGCGGCGGCTGTTTCTTCTGCTCCTCTGCTCGGGCTCGGGCTCAGTCCTTCGAAAGTGCCAGCAGGCGACCAAGACGCCTTCGTGTTCCCAATTCCGTCAATATCCTCGTCATCTCCGTCAACACCTCTCAAAGCTTCCTCTTCGTCAACTTCTAAGTGCTTGTTCTTGATGAACTTAAAAGCCGGCCCCTCGTGCGACTCCACCACCTGCCCACCCAAGAAAGCAGCTCCGCAGTTCGCCACCACCCTCGAAGGCCGCATATTTTCGCAAAACTGCGCGGTATGTAATTGTTGATAACCTACGTAGTCTTTAAAACTTCAACCGTAAGCTTGGTTCCTAGCTGTTCTCATCCTTTTTGCTCATACCCATACCGCAGGTGGACATCGAGTTGTCAAGCTCGGCGTTCCGGGTGGATTGGGACCGCGTCTACCCGAAAGCTGCGCGCTACTCTCTGCTAGCGACTGTGCTGTGCCTCATCCAAATTGCGCTGCTCTTTCGACAGCTTCACTTTACCGAGGTTGGTTTCTTCCACTTCTTTGTAATATTCTCAAGAGAGTTCTATTCATAGTTCATTGTGCATGTTGCTAATAGTCTTGCGTGTTATGGCACTGTTGTGCTTGCAGCCGCCCGCAGCGGCAGCTCGGGTATCGGTACTCTGCATCAGTGCGCAAGCACTGCTAGACGCACTCGAGTGCGCAGCGCACCTCCTTGGGTGCGCCTTTTTGCCACAGCTCTTTACAGCCTTCGCCAGCATCGCCTTCTTCAAACTCGTCATTTTCTTGATCGTGGAGATGCGCTATGTGGTGGTGATATGCCATTCTCGCGATCCTCAGCGCTTCTTCAACGGCGGCATCAACCAGCTGCGGCAAGAATGGGCACTCATCCATTTGCGCTTTTATGGAACACTCTTCGCCTGCATCATGGCGGTTTACATCTTTCAGACTCACATCAACCTTCTCGTTCTCTTGGGTTACTGCTACTGGGTGCCTCAAATCGTGACGAATGCGCTACGTGAGTCGCGGGAAGCTCTTCACAAGTCGTACTTGTTCGGCATGAGCGCGGCACGGCTCGTGATGCCGCTCTACTACTACGGCTGCCCTCAGAACTTAGCCCTTGTTATCTTGGGCAAAACCCGAGCGCCTCATTTTGGCATGTGCTTTGCGCTGGTGGCCGTTACAGGAGCTCAAATAGGAGCCCTTCTTCTCCAGAAGCGCCTTGGGCCAAGATTCTTTATACCAGCTAGATTCCTTCCCGCGCGCTATGATTATTGCCGCCCCCTTCCGCGCCGCGATCTGGAGGAAAACAGCGACTCATTTGAGTGCCCTATCTGCTACGCGGAGGTTGAGACTTCAGTTGCGCGGTCTAGCGGGCATATGATCACTCCTTGTGACCATGTATTCCACGAGACTTGCCTTGAGAGATGGATGGAACAAAAACTCGAATGCCCCGTTTGCCGCAATGGCCTCCCGCCGAGGTAGTTTCCTACTTGTGAGGCGCATATTGGGTTTGTTGTACATCTCTATCGACTTCGGACTTCCGTGCGTTTCGCAATTTAGAAGAGGGATTTGCTTCTCGCTTATATGTATATCAGTAATTCGCACCAATACTAATTCGTATGAAATTGAAGAATAAATCCTTAACATATCTGTATCCACGGACCATGGATTATAGGTATCGGGATTGGGCGATTGGAAGCAGCAGGGAGCTAAGAGCTGAGAGTAGAAAAAAGAGGGCAGGTGGCAGGTGGAGGGGGGCGCAGACCTGCGCGGAAGGCGGAAGTCCGGATTTCGTTTGTCTTTGTCTTCGTCCCACCGTCCCAGTCCCGGCGAGTCGTCGGCGATTATTGTCGCAACAAGCATCAAGCCCAACAGCCATTCAGCCATGACAAAAGCGATGTGTTAAATAAGTCAAGCCGCCTTGATCTGCGAAGTGTTATACGAACTGCTATTTAGCATTCAGAATATATTTAGATATTCAGCTCTCAGCTCCCTAATCCCCTATGGGCCAGGGGCCAGCCTTCAGCTTTTAGACTTTTAGCTTTCAGTTTTCGCTTGCGCCCCGTTCGTGGCAGATACTTATATTCTTAGTGCCTGAACTCGAATTGCCACCATGAAAAAGTAATTGAAGTGGGCAGTGGGTATATTATTTGAAGCTGGCTTATGTAGAACCATTTCTCAATATTCTCCTGTCAGCTGCCTTTCTGGGTTCATATTCCAGTTAGCACAGTTAGGCAGTACTTCGAGTCCATCGAGGGTGCGTTCAGGGTGCACGTGCAATCACTAGCGATTTCAAGGAAGTTTTGGAAGGAGTCGATGCTTGAGCCAGAGGGTCGTAACTAGACTGACGAAGTGAGACGCCAGTGTGTTTGTGTTTGCTTGCACGACAAAGACATCGAGAGGGCGAATAGCTTGCAAAGGGAGGCCGAACTGAGCCATGCCGCCGACGGTATTAGGCAGGCCTTGAAGTGAGAGAGCACGCCCGATTAAAAGGCCAACAACTTGTTCTGCGCTTATCAAAGCAAGTGCCATGCCAGCTATGTTTACGACAGTGCACGCGTTGAAAACTCCAGCTAGTCGAGCGGGCAACGCCACTGGATCAATCTTCCTCTGGCGAATGGCGCCAGCAATACGCGAAAAGCGCCATGTTTGTGCTATTGAAACCAGTGATAGAAATAAACCAAAGGAACTGAAGAATATTCCATCGCCGAATATGCTTGATTTCCTGCCCTCGATGGCTGATGCAAAAAATAAGGTGACACCGCTCACAACGGAAAGAATGACCTGAGCCCACCAGCTGAACGACGCCCATCGCCATAGTGCCAAAGAAGTGCGGCGAAGGCGAGCCCTCTCTGCCACAAGCTCTTCGTCGAGCACGTCCTCGGTGCCAGTCGACGAAGATTTAACTTTCAGAAGCTCAGGGCACCTCAAGGTTGCACGAATGGTAGGCAATGTGCTCAGCTTTCCAGAGGACAAAGAACTCCTTGGCGGCTGGAAAGCATCCACATAGCTTAAAAGCCCAACCGCTGCGAAGATTCCCCACGTATACACTCGTAGCATTTTCATATGCATCGAGCTCCTACAACAAGATAGAACTCTCTTCAGTAAGTAAGCTAGCTCGGATACTAACTTAGCTACAGAAGTCTAGCTAGCTCACGTTCACGAAGTACTGTAGTATTAGTATGTTGTTTCTCTACCGGTTACACGAGTACGTACTGAAGTACTGAATACTGAATACGTAAATACGTAAATACGTAAATACGTAAAGGACCGGCCTAAAATTGGAATCTCAGCGTGAATGACGCCGTGCCGTAATAATGACGCCTCTACGAACATGAAGCGTGGCACTGACAGCTAGCAGATGGGCAAAGTCGCATCTAACTGTAGGACTGTTGCCAAAGATAGCTCTAGAGTGGTTCAATATAAAAATGGAATTAGAGGCGGCAGTGTTTATACTTACGGTAGCTGTAGAGAAGTAACTTAGACCTATCATAGTAACTTGGCTACCCGCTCCTCGAACGTGTATATACACAGCACGCACAACGATTCTTAACAATAAATTCCTCGTAGTATTTAGAGATAGCAGAATAAGCAGCCAACGTGTGCATGTTTCAAACTTGTATCCAAGCACGCACCTTCAAGCAATGTTGGTATGCTGAGCGCTGTTAGCTCGACTTGATATCACATGGTTTGTTATTTCCGGCGACCATCCTTTGTTGTGAAGACTGGCGAGTATTTTGCGACTAGTGCATTCAGCAATTAATTCGCAAAAGTGATGGCACTTGTGTCAGCTTACGAAGATATACGCTCCCGGGCCAGTGAAGATGAAACGCCCAAGGGGCACAGCGAGCGGGCCCATGCATGCTGGGGACTTTTGCGAGAATTAAAAGATTTGTCTACGAGCAGTGGACCTGGTACTGCGCTGCTTGCTTCAGATGTTGCTGGATATGTGCTCGAGTCTATGCTTATTGCTGCGTCCAAATCAGAAAAACTCGCATCATCGCAGGTGTGGAGCGTGCGCGACGTTCGAACGCCTTCAAGACTTACGTGGACAGCTGAGATACCACTGATATCTTCTTTGCCTCCACCTTCTGCAGCAAGTATCCGCACTGCCGATCCATTTTATGGCGCAGACCTCTCTGATAATGGACCACACATGGAAGATGTGGCATCATTTGAAGCCTCGTACTCGGCAATTCTCCAGCTTAAGGCGATATATCTCCGGCAGGGCGGACGGTTACGGCTAGCATTTACTGCTGCCCAAGAGCTCACTGATTTTTACATACATGACAACAACTGGTTTGGTATTCGAGACGCGTTGGCTTCCCAAACGCCTAATTGTGCAGCTGGTTTCTGGAAGTTACTACCTAAACAGTCCCTCTGTCTGGCACTTGCCTGTCGTCAACTTGGAGACTTGCCTGGCTGCCTCGATGCTCTTCACCAATTGAGGAAGTGTCTTCCTAGGGTGAGCAGAGTCCTAAAACCACAATACCAAGAGCTCATGTCTGAGTTGTTTTCAGAATTAGGTGTTGTGGACGCCATTGATACGCGGGTGCTGTCAACCCCTCGCACTGACGATGAAAGGTTCGAGGAACAAAAGAATAACACTGCAAGTGAGCAAGTTGAATTGCAAGTTATTGACAATGACCTGGTTACGAAATTGGCTCTCAAAGTGTCAGAATCACGCTTGGAGCTGAATAAAGAACCAATTTTGGGGGGCATGGCAGCACTCTGGATAGTTGGAAAACGGGAATTAGTTGAGTTCAACACGAATGGTCTGAGGTCTGATGGAGCAATGAAATATTGCATCGCTCACTCCGAGCGCGATTGGTTATTGTTGGGCCAAATTACCGGAAGTTTAATCTCAGAAAATGTTACGATTTCCTGTGTGCCTTTAAGGAGCGGCTGTGTGCCACTGCCATTGCTGAGAGCCGTAGGAAGCAGAGGCGAAACTATCTCAATTTCCTCCAGCGGTGGGAAGTTAGTGCACGTGCTGCCTTCAAATCATAGAAGAGCCTGCGGCGGTTTCTTTTGATTTCCATCGAGGTAGTCGATTTACCTACCGCCATGACTTTAGAATTTAGACGTCTTGCCCGTTGTATGATTTTTGTTCCGCATATCTATGTAGTTCATGTAAGGGTTACTAAGGGCAGACTTGTTCCGGAGGATTTATCAATGCGCAGCTTAACGCTAAAAATATTGTTTTTTCTCTTCAATTGGGGAATTAATCTAATCTAATCTAATCTAATCTGTAATCTAATCGAATTTAATCATTCGTGTGTGCACATTCCACCTACTTCCGAAGGACCGACGGACCAACTGCTCGTTCGTGTGTCACGTCCCAGGTCCACGGGGCAATTCTCTGGGCTATTTTTTGCCCCAGAAGGGCATCGTCTCAATGAGCACTCAGTCCCGCCTACTTCTTCGGAGGAAAGGCGCCAGTTGGAGCCTTAATTGGCCTTCTGGAGCGGATTTGCTAGCGCATGTGCAGCTCAAGTGTGTTCTCTATGTGCCTCTGTGACTGCTGTGTACTTGCCTTTCTTTTTTTTGGGAGAGTATTAACTAGACTAGACTAGATGGACCAACTGGCAGCTGGCAGGTGAAGTAGGGTAACCGTTATCTGCTAAATTTCCACCCGCAATAGCAATGGTATAGTGTACTTAAATTGAGGCAATATTCCCCCTTACCGAGCCCATAGGGCCTTGGCCCTACCGTGCAGCTTTGTGCCACTGCTGCCCAATAACTGATGATATCACACGAGGGAATCCTGATACCAATATCTGATATCAATATCCAAGAAACACGACACTCCATTAAATTTGGGGCCTAGAACAGGCCCCAATGCCTTAATATACGTAGTTCAGCCAAGCCGAATTGGCTCTGCGAGAAGACCATCCAAATCAAGGTTCCGGTATCCAACGGATAAAACCCTCCGTGGGTTTACCTCGCGGCCAGATCGTTTACACGTGTGCAGTGTACAGCACATAGGATTTATCCATGGCTAAAGTGCAAAGAGATGAATTTAAACTCGAACTAATAGAACCTCAGATGGTACAGAAGCCAATACTGCGGGCAGAGGTGCATGCGCTTGCGTCGCGCGCAAGTTCTAATTCCTAAGTACGACTTGAGTAGAGAGTAGAGGGCAGTAAGTTTTGTGCTTCCGCCCCCCCCCCCCACTTCCTAAAGTGGAGACTACTGATGAAATTAATGCTTTGATGAATTATACGTACTTATAGTAAGAACTGGCAGATGAGAGGTACTCGGGTATATGTGCCTGGTTACTGGTTGATTTCTCTTCCTAGTACGAGAAGCTTCGCTTTGTGTTTCTGCCTATTGGCCTTCTAATTCCAGCCCCTCGGGGCTCGGGGCCTGTGTCAAAAAAAATGCACAACTCTTACATTGGCGGAAAGTGGACATTTTTTTGCTACTGCATAGACAAAAGTCCAATGGGTTCGTTTACCAACCGAATGGTTCAAAAGGCGGTCACATTTCACGCTCTACAGCTACCTGAACTCGAACTCGAACTAATACAAACCCAAATGGCACAGAAGCCAATGCTGCGGGCAGAAGTGGGAATGCGCGTGCGTTGCGCAAACAAAGCAAGTGCGGAATGATTCAGGAGGGAGAGGGGC
>Ga0307931_1001547_pt1 | contig 15142 bp, 17 predicted proteins | sample OrgLakmetageno47_FD_201816 | JGI IMG/M metagenome (GOLD analysis project Ga0307931, IMG submission 201816) | Saline water microbial communities from Organic Lake, Antarctica - #47 | ecosystem: Environmental > Aquatic > Non-marine Saline and Alkaline > Saline | place: Antarctica: Organic Lake... | reverse complement strand
ACTAACAGGTAGAGAAGAAAAGCAAAGCAGCGCAAACTAGACCTAAGAAGCTAATCAGGCGCACATGCCCGAGTGGCCATGGAAGTGATGGTAGCGGTCCAAAGTGGCACGCTCCTCCATGCTCTGCTCACGGACTTGCGCTCCTCCCCACCCACGGACATCCACGGTCAGCGGATTACTTGCGCGAAGAGAAGAAAAATAAAGAGAAAAAAAGAGGAAACGACACTGGAGGAGAGGCAGTAAGGTACAGGTACAGGAGAGGGGGGGGCAATTGATTCTTGATTGGCCTGATTTAATACGATTCAATGTACTACTAAATACTAACAGGCAAGTGCAAGGCAGTCTGTGCTGATGGCTGATGGCCGGTACAGAAGCCCCTTAGTGCTGAGCCCAGAGGGGCACCCTTCAGCCATTTAATAAAGACATCAGATATCAATAAAAATGTTACTTGGCAAAAACACTGCCTTGGGACTTTCTACATTCCACCACTCTAAATTCAAATTGTTTCGTACACTTTTTTAATGAAGAACGAAGGACCAACGCTAACGTTCCGTGAGCTGCAGGGGAATTGTAAGATTAGCAGATATATGCACAGATGTCGTTACCGAACTCCACAGGATAAAGAGATAAAGACCAAACACAAGAACGATTATTTGGACTTTTGAGACACCGTCGCACGAAGCTTATCGACCAATATTCCGTTCTTGCTTTCAAATGCTTTCGCCTAAGCCTGCAATGGCATTTTCTTTTTGCCCCCGGACGCTCTGCCGTTTGCCTGCAATCGCCGCCAACGGGTTCACCACTGGCTTGCTTCCGCCCACATTGCCATAGTTTGACCCTGCGTTCAAGTTCCGCGAAGAAGTCCCCAGCACTGACCCTGTTTTAGAAGCAGCAGCAGCAGAGGGTGGTGGAGCAGCAGCGGCCGCGAGCTTGGGTGGGAGCGCAAACGCCCGCGTGTCGCTCAGCAAGTTTGCAGCCTGCAAGAGAGCTTGCTCGCGCGCCGCCACGTCTTGCCGCTGCTGCGCCACCTCCGGCGGTTCCGCCATGAGCTGCTCGACGGTCGCGTCCTCGTACAGGGCGGTGATGAGCTCGTTTTGGAGGGAGTCCTTGAGCTTGTTGACCATGAACGCCATGATTTGCTTGGGGACCTTGTCGCTGAAGTCGCGGGCCACGATGTCAAAGTAGCTCCGAATCAAGTTCTGCACCAGGGTCACTTCGAGTTCCTTCCGTGTCATCGGCGCTGGCGGCGGCGGCGCAGGCACTTTGGTCCCTGCGCGTGGCGCTCCTCCTGCAGTAGGCTGCTGCTGCGAATGCTGCTGGCTCTGCTGCGACTCCCGGAACGCGTCAAGCTCTGAGGGGTCCAAAATGCCGAACGAAGAGCGGCGCCCCCCGCGGCGAGGCCGAGGCTGAGTTACGGGCTCCGAGTTCTGTTGGCCTTGCCCGCCGAACCAGCCTTTCCAGAACGGCCCACCTTCTTGCTGCTGCAGGGACTCACAGTCTTCGAAGCCGCAGTCGTCGTCGTCGTCGCTGCTCTTGCGAGGCGGTGGCTTCGGCAGCTCCGGCGAGCGACTCACGAGCTGGTCGTTGCTCACAGCAGCTGCAGGTGGTGGCGCTGCTGCTGCCGCAGGGACCGGAGGCGGAGTGGGTTCCACCACCGCGGCTGCTGAGTGAGCGTTAGAGAGTTGAAGTTGGTTGGCGAGGAGGGGAAGGAACGACGACTGGCAGTCCATGAAATCGGGGTGCTTGGTGTTGATGTACGCGAGCTCGCTGTCGATCAAGTCGCTCACCTGTCATAAAAATGTGCACCATGTGAAGAGGAAAACGAAAACTGATAAAGGAGCACTGCAAAAACAACAAAATACAAGGCTACGGGGCATCAAGACCACGAAGATTGCAGTGCGCTGTGTCAGATGTGCCCTTATGAATGCTTCTAACAGGAGTATACCTTGGCTTTGCAGTGTTGCGACAAGGGCTCCAGTTGCTCCGCCACCAATGCTTCGATCCGGCCTGCCAGCAGCGGGAAGCGAGCCGCCACCCCCCCAGCCCCGCCCTTTTGGCAGCGAGTGGCAATGGCTAAGAGCCGCTCGTGCACCATGTCCACGCACTGTGATGTCAAAAGCAGCGGCCAAAGAAAAGATAAAAGACAACGGAAAATAAAACAGCTGCAGGCCATAAATTGGCCAAAATATCAAAAGCAAATTGAATTACTTGCATAAATTAAGCACATAGCTTCTTCACGTATCTACAAAGTGCGCACACGCAGTTTACGTTAGGCCCAAAAAGGAAACAAATATAAGAGCTGCTTACCTGAATGCCGGGCTGCTCCAGCCGGGCGATTTGTTCTTTCACCAGGCTGATGAACGCTTTCTCGGGCACGAACAGCGAGGGCGGCAGCGAGTTGCTGTTGTCAATGACCCGGCGAATGTACGCGTCGCTGAGGCCGTCCAGCGCGTCGATGGTGTCGATCGACGACGAAAAGACGTCGTCGAACACGTGGGTGATGGCGGCCACTCCCGTACGGCCCCCTAAGCAACTTTGGCCCATCGCGTCGTCGTCGTCGTAAGCATAGGAGTCGAGAACGTTCACGGTGCCTTCCAGGCTGTCGCGGAAACGCATGCTGAACTCCCCGAGCTGGTCAAGGATTGATGTTGTCGGTTGAATACGTGTGACATGTTGGACGTTGGTCAAGTGTTGCATGCAGAAATTTGCACAGTTTACTTTCAAGGTCCAAGCAAGGAAAGTGAAAAAGAAATATTCGAGTGAAGAGCAGCGAGGTAAGAGTATGCGCAGTTACCTGGTCTAAGCAGCACCGTTTCAAGTCTCGCTCGGGGACTGCAGTACCTAGAGCGCGTCGTTCGTCCATGGTGTCCCGAAGCAAGTCCTGGACCTTGGTCTTGAGGGAGGGGAGCACTCGTGCGATGCACGCATGCAGCGCGCGCGACAAGCGGGCGACGAGGCGGGGTGTGCCCAAACTGCTAGCCGCCAGCTGAGCGTGCTCCCGTGCCCCATACACCTCATGCTGTTCGAAGAAAACTTTTTCGCTCGAGAGGGCTGCCGCCACCCCCACTTGGTTCTGAATGTCGCGCTGGCCGCGGTTCACGACGGCCACGAAGCCGAGCTCGAGGGGCAGCACTAATGTGATGCGGGGAGAAAATACACACAGAAGAAGAGCAGCAGAGCTGGTCTTAGAGACACACGTTTACGTAATCGCATGCGCAACGGGAGTTACAGAAAATAAGAACGACCTTTAGCGTTTGAACCCTCCTTCTTCCCACTATTCAGGATGTCCTGCCTGATCTTCTGATCTATCTTACGATCCCTCACCTCGGTTCATGAGCACGTCCACGCAGTCTGTGCCGTGGTCCATCAGGTCTAGCTTGGTAAGCACCCCTACTGTGCGGCGGCCCTGCGGGTCAACGAGCTTCGCCAGCTGCAGAGCATCGCTGTTCGACAAGTCCGTGTTCGCCGCCGTAATTGCCAAAATAATGCTGTTTTCGTTTTCAATGTACTTGAGGCACAGCTTGCGCACTTGCTCTTCAATGTCGGCAGGCTGGTCACCCACAGGGACTCGAGTGACCCCCGGCAAGTCGACCAGTGTGAGTTCCAGCAGCCGCGGCGACGTCACTTTCAAATGAATCGGTGCATCCACGACACCTCGGTCGACACCGGCGAGGGTTTCCGTGCGGCTGGCAATTTCGGCCCGCACTGCATCCCAGTCGAAGAACCGCTGCCCAGGCAAGTGCAGGAACTCGCCCCACTCGTCTTGCTTTTTCTCTGCCGTGTTAGCCTTGTCAGCGAGTGCAGCTGACAGTTCGTCTGCATTTGGAGCGTGCAGCTGCATCACGAGCGGCACCCGGGTCACAATGCCAGTGCCACGCGGCAGAATGCTTTGCCCAACGATGTTCTCCAGAACTGAGGACTTGCCTGATTAAGATTAGAAGGAGACGATTGAAAATATCATAAAAGCAAGTCCAATCAGCACAAATGAAACGAAGACTCGTATGGCCCAAAACTACTCGGTGGAGAGGAAAAAGATTCGCTCACACACCTGCAGACTGCGAGCCCACGACTACAATTTGGGGCAAGGCTAGATCGATCGATTTCGTCCCAGTTGCCTGCACTGCATCCATCAGCTTCCCGACCAATGGGATCAGCTGGCTGCTGAGGGCATTCTCTTCTTGGTCCATGATAATATGAGGACAGGACCTGGACGTGGTGGTTGCGGTATATGCATTCATAAAGAGCCGAGCGTCTAGGTTACAGAGCTGCATATAGAACAAACTACTACATCGAAGAATGAGGGATGGTAAATAGTTATGCCTGGGAAAGCTCATGCTTTCGACATTGCCGTGGTTGTTGGCGGAGCGCGGACTGACCTTCACTGTTGAGCTTAGCTCGGTATTGATGAATATTTTTTTCTAAAGATAACGGTTGATTTTTTTCTCTGTGATCTTGACGACGACAACAACATGATGTCTTGACGTCTTGGTGACGCAGAACAAAAACACGCAAAGACAAAAAGTTCCCTAATAAAATCCCAAAATAGAGTTCTATCTGTACCTCCTACTTGCGAGCCGCCTAAGAGCTGCTCCAGACCATAGCCAGCAACCTATTCCTTGATCAATACCGGGCGCTGCTAGCTGCTTACTTCTGATCAATCCCTACGTCAACGTATATAATTTGACCATGTCAAAGGAGATCAACTTTACTTTGCTGACGCCACTGGGGATGAAGGTTCTCGAGAGGTGTATCGTGGGTGAAGTCTACGATGGCGGTCAGGTACGATCACTGGTTGATCCGGAAGCGAAGTAGATACTTGCACGGCAAATACTCCTATATAAAAATTCGACTACAGCGTTTGATATATTGGCTAGGCTGCAGGGAAGCTTAGTTTCGTTGAGGCAAATTAATAAGCCATCCGCTTCATTCCTTTGGATATCTTTTCGAATCTCACCTTCTAGCTAGACACCAACTCGTGGCGCTGTTTTCTTGCTTAGGCCATGCAACTAGGCGTGAAGAAAGGGTGGACAATAACTTCCATCAAGGAAGGAAGCGGGCAGACTACAGCTGTTCACTCATTAGAAGCATTGCAAGCGGCCTTAACACGATGCAAAGCGGACTCTGGCCACACCCGGTGCACGCTCACTTTTAACCAAGTTCCTACGTCGCCGTCAGCGCCGCCAGCAGGCTCTTCAGTACCCATGCCAGTGCAGCAAGGCGTCCTAGCGGCTGGAGCCTGGTTCCTGCTCAAGGCAGTTGTGGGCACTAAAGCTCACGAATGGCTCGGGTCTGTGCTAGCATTTAGCTTTTGCGCCGTCGTTGCGGTAAAAATAATACTTCCGCAGTATTTATACTTTAGATCAGTTAGCGCTATTGACAAAGCATTCTCTTGATTTATATTTCTTGAATTCTATATTTTTGTACCAGACGACCGTGGGGTTTGATGGAGCGGTATTCTTAGCAGGAAGCACATTCATTATCGTGACCCTCCGAATAATCGAAGCCTTTATGGGTCACGGAATCTACGACCTCGTCGTCCTCGGTGCATATAATCTCTTTGCGCTTGAGTTATACTGTTGTGTCACTCTTTGTTTAACTTCATTTTACTATCTTCCTCAATGGCCGAAACATCATCTATTCTTGTCATAAGATTTGATGCTTCAAATCTATATGCATTCCTTCCCTTCTGTATTCCCTCTCACTTCCGTGCCATCCATCACTCGCCAGGTTTGATCGCAGCTTACCACACGAAGCCTGCGGTCAAGTCATTCGACGGCCGCCCGATGCGAGAAATGCTGGCGCTGCGGCAAGAAGTGAAGAAACGCACCAAGCCACCCAAGCCGCAACCTTCCGGCCTCGACGGGCTCATAGGTGGGTTGCCACTGTGGTACTAGCGCTAGTAGCCGCATTGCCAGCTTGCAATGTTCCAGTAAGACATGCCAATCTTTCCTTTAATTTGCGCCCTAGTTCCCATAAACTTCCTGTTGTATTTGTTTCTGCGTACGTCTTTATTTTCTGTGTGGTCTGATTTCAGGGCAAGCAATGAACCACGGGAAGCAGTTCGTGAAAGAAATGGTCGCTGACGTCACCGATGCTGCAGTGCCCATGGCCTTCACCGACTTCCATTTCTTCGTGCTCGCCGAAGCCAAGTTCAACTCGCGAGAAGAGAATCGAGGAGACAACGTCTTCTACGTGGGCGCGTTTTCGCGTTGGTTTAACATCAATACGCAGCTTATGGAGTGGCTGCTCGCGCTCGACGCGAAATTGAGGGCCGTTTCTTCAGCCCAGACTCCGACGAGGCGATGAAACGTCACACTTTGCATGTAAACGAAAGCGCCGCGAGCTCTTTGATTGTTTTCGTGCGTTTAGGAATACCTATCCCGGAGGCATTTCCTTCTCGTTGTTATTTGTATTTAGGGATGGGAGGAGTATGGATTTGCCTGAACATTCCACGGATTAAACGAGTTCGAACTATTCAAAGAAGAGGGTGCTATTGTTATCATCCTTTTCCTCTTTTGTTGTTTATATTGGAATGGCGTGGTCATAACGGAGTATCTCGAGCCCTACTAAAGCTCAAAATACAAACCCAAATGACACAGAAGCCAATGCGCCAATGCCGCGGGCAAAAGTGTACGCGCGTGCGTTGCGTGCAAGTCAAAATCGTCAAGATAGTAGTTTGTAGAGGGCAAGAAGCATAATACTCCCCCCCCTCTAAAGTGGCGTCCCTGTCGTGTTTATGACATACAGCCAGCTGCGGGTGAAAAGAAACACTCGCGTTAAGAAGTTAAGGGGTAAAATTTGGTGATCTTTTAAAAGAAACTGAGGGACTGAGGACTGAGGGGTGTTGGCTCTTGTTTCTAGAAACGAGGGCCTTTCTTCCCTGCCTGTCTGCTGGTCGCCTAAGAAACTGAGGGGGGGGCTCACGCGGAAATCTACGAAATTGCCCAAGAAACGAGGGGGTTGGCCGTTTTCCTGCTTTCTTATCACCCGCAACTGGCTGCATAAGAAGTGCTCGAGGCAACTCGCAACTCGACATAAAAAGGATGAAATCTCCCCTGTAGTTTCACAGAACTTAATCACCGGAACCCCCATTTAACCCGGGATAAAGCTAGCTAGTTGCAGCACAGTTTTTCTCTCGGATTTACTGTGAGTGTGGTTTTTCCCTCTTTTTTCTTTTTATACCATACTACAGTGTAGTGCAATTTTTTTTTTAAATTACTTCGATGGCTCCGACTAGGCCTTACAAAAATACGTCAAATATTTGACCCAAATACGTCAATCAGTACGTCAGTACCGTAAATTACATTATATTAGGGCATATTCCCACTATATGCATGGCAAACGCCGTATACAGGCGTATATTTGATGACGTGTTTGTGGTGACGTCAGCAGAAAAGTCGATACGTCGCGACGTATTTGCCTTGTATTCTGGAGAAAATACGTCAGATGTTTTATTGTAGGGACTAGCTCCGACCGACCTCTTGCTCGGATGGACACTCCGACGCGACAGTGCGACAATGCAGTAATTGAGTAATACGCCAAGATTATATTCCCACTCCTGCTGCAAGTCTAGCTTTTGTGATAAACCGATAGCTGATTTGCTCGGTAAGCTTTGAAGTCTAAGTTTCTGCCAATATTGCCAAGCTAGCTAGATCTTTATTTTATAGCTGTGCAGCACTTAGTCCTAAAGTGTCTGACATTGCAAGATACGGTCTGTTTTGCTGCTGTGATCTATCACAGCGAATTTGCTGGCCGATTATTCTGTTCCCTATTTCAAAGCTCTTCTTGCTTAACAAAAACAACGTCCATGGAAATCCTATTCACGCTCGCTGGCCATCCTGGTGGTGGCTTGTCGAAAGACGAGGTGTTAGTTGATTTTTCGGCAGCGCACGATCGAGTGCCACATCCTTCGACCGAGGAGGCCATCGACATTATCTGGGCTGATCGCAAGGCTCGGAACTCTCGACTGCATGATGGAGACAAGTTCCGCCTCGGCTCTGTTGAGTGGCAGAGCGCGCGCAGTCTTCACATCGAGCTAGGTCTCACGGGCTACCGCGAGTATTTGGGAACACATACTCGCCCAAGAGACGAGCATGAAGCACTCCTGCAGGCGGGTATGCAACACTTTTCGCGCGCTTTGGGCTGCGAGGCTGTTTTATCGACTTCAGATGGGCATATAGTTTTAATTCGGCGCAGTCTGGAGGTCGCTATGTTTGCTGGTTATTACAACGGCCCGTCTGGCCACCCTGAGCCGGGTAAAATGCCTGCCTCGGCAGAGCCTGCCAAGGGCACGAGTGATTTATCCATTGCCGACGCTGCGGCCGACCGGCGTCGACGACTTGGCTCAAATGATTCCCACGCTGCTGTGCTGGAACTGTTTGGCTCTGTGTTGGATGAAACGGAGGAAGAAACCGGCATTCCACGAAACGCCTTGGGGGCCCCTATACTGATCGGTGCTATGCAAGATGCTCAAGGCAAACCCGACTTGATCTTTTCCCTCACAACAACCCTTTCAGCAGCAGAAGTGCGCACCATTTATGCGCAGGGCACTCACGCAGAGAGCTGGGAAAGTGACCGCCTAGTAGCCCTTCCTTGGGCTGAGGCTTTACTACTCTTGGAAAGGGCACCTGCTGAATCGTCCTCTGTGTTGCATGGAACTGCCGAGTCGTCAACACCGCCGACTCAGAGCAAAATTGATGATATTCGATTGACTCCCGTCACTCAAGCGGCGTTCGAGTGCGAACGTATTCGCAGAGAAAGCCTCTAATATTTGAAGGTCGAGTTGGAATATCCCAGTTCGGCAACTAAACAAGTGAACCTATGGGGCCTCCATTCCAGTTGATTGCTGATAGTAGCTGCTGTGCGCAACTGCATATGCCCACATTCGTGCTCAGCTCAGATGGCATCATTCTCATTCAGGCCACAATTACCTGCAGCTGCGTACTTAACCACCTATACTCATACTTTGTTTCGTTGCCTCTGCTCAGTGCTCAGCACGCTGTACGCTGCCTCCCCTGATAGACCGATAGATGCCCGTGCCCATGCTAGCTTTATAGCTTATAGCTTTATACTAGCAAGATGCAATGCCATGTTCTCCTGCGGAATCCCTAGGACTCTTGGAGTTGGGATGATATGCAGTAGACATTGGTGCCTTTCGTATTGCGACCTCGACCTCGCCACTCGCCAGATATCTCTATCTCTCATCTCTCACTCACTGAGCTCTGAGCTCACTGTTGTCTGTACAGTACTAGTACTGTAGGTTTACGGTTGTATCGGTGTTTAATCTGATGAATGTGTTGCATGATTCTTGGTGTTGGGAATCATGGTGCTGGCAATTTTGCTCAAAAACTATCGATTAGGAGCTGACTCAAGGCGCTCGACGCCTTGGCAGTGCTCGCCATGGCTCGCAGCGGGACTCAGGTCACCAAAATGACGAACCCTATGATGATGAGAGCCCGTAGCTTGAGTACTAATGACGTCGCAGCTTTGCAGACCGTGGCTACACAAGAGCGGCAAGAGCACGGGGTTTCTGTCGAAGACGTCGAGATGCTCAAGGATATGTTCAACGATGTAAGGAGAGAATCACTTCTGGCCACCTGTATCTTAATTAAAAACTTCTGAATAGCACTACGTGCGACCTTTCCTTAGATTTCTCTCCTTTTGCTCATTTCCTTCCCTGTGGTTGTTTAGTGGGACGACGACACATTAGTGCTGGTGATTTCCTCCAATGACGACGTAGAAGCTTGCATCGACGCCATCGTACTTGCTGGGTCACCGCAGCAATATCGAAAACACTATCGCGACCACCAGGAGGTAAGTCGGGAGAGAGTCGACATTCCCGACAAAGCATTTAATGATTGGTTTTCATTTCCTTCTTGATGATCTCACACCCTCCCTCTTCGTGAATATAAATATACATTTACTAGGCGGCTCATAACGGCGAATTGAAAGGGAAGTTTGTGGTGGTCACCTCTACGGGTAGGCCGGAGCTGGACGGGGTGCGAGGCATAGCTCTTGACTGGGTGCCCGAGCAGGGGGGCTATTACGTGGTGCGCATGGAAGGCGCGCAGCGCAACTTGCCGCTTCGCTTACGAGCGGCTTGCCTGAAAGAGTGGGTGTTTCCCGTCTGCGAACAAACCGTGGCGGCTGCGGTGGGCACCTGCCAATTTGCGGTACTTTCCATGGTGGCAGGGGACGTAGAAGGGGGGATTGGGCTCTTGAAGGGCCCTACGGCACCTCCACTAGCCTGGAAGCGCCACCAGGGGGTGGGGAAAGAAACTTGGGCAGCCTTTCAAATGGTCCTCGGGTCAGCGTACTTAGAACGCATCGTAGGAAAACGGCAAAGCAATGTGGAAGCATCCGTCAGCCATTTCTTGGGTGCGCTCGACGTTTACTCCAAAGAAGATTACCCGGTAGGGCGACACGAATGTGTTCTTCCTGTCTTTTGCGCATTTGAATTCGAAATTCCTGAGATGCGATTCTTTTTCTTGTGTATAATCCTTCCATCCGTCTGGTTAAAGCTTAAGCTCTTTTGTTTGCATATCCACGCCACTCTCTCATAAATACATGCGCGCTATGCTCTCAATTTGCTAATCATCGCTCCCGAAGCTTTTTTTCACAAAATTCATACATGTACCAACCTTGATGCAACGCAGCTGCCTTGGGCCGAAGTGCACCTTTGCTTGGCGACAGCGTACGCGGAGCGACGGCCCGAAGACGGGTTCCCCAAAGCCGAAAGCTTAGACTTGTCGGCGCACCACTACGCGGCGGCCCTGGAGGTGTTTGAAAAGCCCAAGCACCCTGTAGAATGGGCCATGGTGCAGGCGAACTTGGCCACTGCGCTGCGAGAGCGCTCTGCACTTCTTTCGGCCGAGAATCCATTGCCACCGCCTTCAGAAGCAGCTGATGCAGAGGGCAAGAAAAATGGCAATTCAAACGGAGCTGATGAGAGCGGCAGCAGCGGCAAGAATATAGATTTGACCCCTTTGCAGCAGGAAGCAGTGGATTGCTTGGAAGCTGCCATTGTCCACTACGAATGCGCCCTCGAGGTGTTCACCCAGAGCAATTCAGGCGAAGTGTGGTCAGTGCTTCAGAACCATTTGGCCGCTTGCTACGCCGACCGAACGGTAAGTTTTTTGTTGTATCGTTTCTCCAATGTTTGAACATCCTAACGAGCAAACAATATACCCACATGCGTACTGTCTGCTGAAATGTCATTCTTCTGCTTACAAAGTCTCACTAACAAAACAAATATCGCATTGTCTTGCGTCCTTCACAATCTTACATAAAAAACATCAAACCAAAAATTGAAAGGTGGGCGACAGAAGCGAAAACATGGAAAAGTCCGTGGAGCATTTCGAGGCAGCTCTGGGCATCATGCGCCAATTGCGAGCCTCGGGCGAAACTCCCAAGTCGCGCTACAACGGTGGGCAGCTCCGTCCCACGCGGGACACCACCCCTCAGGTGGCTCCCTATAACCGGGCACGGGACGAGTCCCGGCCTCGGCCGACGGCTCCACCGGGCGCTCTGTTCAGCCGGTCCGTGTCGCGCAATGCCTTGCCGCCCAACCGCCACCAAATGGGCTACGCGCCGTCTAACACAGCTCCTACCGCGCAAGTGCGCGAGCGGCCCCCTGCTCCCCTGTCCCCGAGCCGAGGACCTCTGCCACTGCCGTCCGACCCACTGTCTCCCTCGTCGTCGTCGTCATCATCATCATCGTCGTCGTTACCGCAACCCCCCCCCAACAGCGGCGCGCCGCCGACCCGAGCTTCGTCGAACGACACCACCCAGAAACAGCCAGACCCAGGCAATGAGCCCCGCACGGTACTGGTGCAAGCAGTGGTGCCCGAGGGCGCTCATGCGGGCGACGTGCTTTACATGAAAGGGCCTGGTGGGGGGGTATATGCGCTGCCTTTGCCGGTGGGCGCCGTTTCGGGGCAAACGATCAGTTTCCACGTCACTGAAAAGACGTCCAGCATGGCGGGCAAAAAGGGTGCCTCGTCCTCGTCTTCCTCGTCGTCCTCGTCGTCATGGCTGGGGCTCGGCGGCACTGTGAGCAAAACTGGCGTGTCGTCAGCGTCCAGTACCGATCCAGAAACCGTAAAAGTTACGGTCCCGCCAGACGCCGCACCGGGATCTGAAGTTGAGGTCAACCCTCCGAGTGGCGCCCGCGCATTCATGGCGACGGTGCCGCCGGGGCTCAAACCGGGAATGACGTTTTACGCGCCCGTGCCGCCGGAACTGAAGGCAATGAAGCGACAAACCATGTCGATCACCGTGCCCAAGGTATGGATATCGTCGTTGAGTGCATTCGAAGTTTTGAAGAGAGTTGTTGAGTGGAAGAACGATTGGTTCTTCTTGTGTGTGCACGTTTAATGTTCTTCTCACGAGTAAAATTGTTTTTCTTCACCTCATCTTGCGATGCTCGTCAATTTAATGTACCTCATTAGGGCGCGAACCCTGGCAGTCGCCTCGAGTTCAAAACCCCGAGTGGCGCGACCATCCGAGCCACCGTGCCTGAGGGCTACAAGCCAGGCATGCGGTTGTCGATACCTTTGCCCGCGGAAGTCGCGCAACCTCTCGAAGGCACCTGGGCGAGACCTCTGAAGAAGAAAGCCAAACCGCCGGCGGAGTCCGGAGCCAACCCCAGCAGCAGCGGTGACGACGGCAGCAAGAGCAACACCAATAATAGTGGCGGCGGCGGCAGTAGCAGCAGCAGCAGCAGCAGCAGAAGTGCAGAACAGGCTGCGGACGGTGCTGATTCGGGTGAGTCAGCACGAGAAAGCCCGAGCAAAAGAGGGAAACCACCTAAAGCCCGGAGCCCGCGCACGTTATCCACCCGCCGCTCCGCTGCGAGCGAAGCGTCGAGCGGTGGGGCCTCGAGTGGGCAGAGCTCCCGCGGGGGGCTAGAAAGCTTCGCGAGCGGCGACGACTCGGACTTGGGCGCTCGTGGAAGCAGCGTGAGCGACGACGTGGGCTCCAGCGCTGCCGCCATTCCTCAGCAACCTGACCCAAAAGGTAGCGCGCAGGAGCCGTACAACTTAAATGATGCATTGGGCGATCTAGACGAAGAAGACGAGGCCGAGAATTCGGAGGGTGAATCGAAGAGCCCCCCAGAAAACAAGTCCACGGAAGAAGAGGAAGGGGACATGTACACATGATAATAAATTATACTGTTACTTTTACCTGTTGGATGTTCAGTGTTTGAGGAACATCACAGAGCTGGAATAGAACGAGAAAGGGAACGCACCAATCAACGAGAAGGGCAGAAGTATGACAACCATATGCTAGCCATTTGGTTGTCTGGCGCGGCAAATGTGACGCGCACATAGAAGATGTGGCTGAGTCAGTGGCTAGGTGAGCCACAGCAGCCACCACAACACAATTGTCAACACATTCATCCTTGAAGTCTATCCGGGAAAGAAAGGAGTCACTTACCTGCCCTTGACTTGCATTCAGCTCTAATACCCGGGGCCCTACGGGGCCCCCAAAAGACAACAATACCTTTCTGCTACAACAATGAGAGGCATAATAAGCACCGTGTCATATAGTATCTTCCTAAAAGGTTATGGGCCCAGTACCTTCCAAGCACGTCTTGTATAGTGCATTGAATCAAACCATGGTGCCCCTAGCCCCTCTGTTGCCCGAAAGTGGGTTCTTGCAAAAGCCAATGAAAAATCGCCGTCGTGCTGTTCGCGTCGTGAATGGTGCCCCTCTCAACCGCTGTCCCCTTTGTTTCGGTGTTTCCTTTTTTGTTCCCGGTCTCCCAGATACGAAGTTGAAGATATCTCGAGCCGAGTCAAGAATCGTGACCGAACCGAAGGTGGCAACGCCCCGGCGCACTGCGCGAACCGTACATCCAAGAGCGGTTCAGCCCAGAGAAGCGCTGAGGACTGCGTTGGTATGGGCGAAGCTGACACTGAGCTCATCGGTTTACCCAGACACAATTTGTTTTGAGGTAGATTGGCGCCGTACCACCACGATTTGCAGCTGCCCGATTTTCTGTGGAGTTTGCAGCCGGCGTTCTGATTTCTTACCGGCTAAGCATTGGCCCGCCGGACATCTCAGAACCGAGCTGCGCAGAACATCTGCATGGAGGCCAGCGCAATCTGCAGAAAGGAGAGGATGATCTTCTACGGAGCTGTACAGTAGGATGCCCCTCGCTAACCCTACCACGTCAACGTAGAAGACCAGGGGATTGCAAGAAGGATGAAGCAGTCATGAAGGCCGAGGCTAGGGCACGGACTATCAAAGTTTGACCTACCAGCCAACATGCTGCAGCTATGTCGCAACTTATCAGCCGCAGCCATATGAGCCTAGCGGCAGGAGCGACTAGCGCATCGAGAACGTGACGTGGCGAATAGCAGCAACCGACATTTGGTTTGCAGCACGAAGAGCGGAGAGCAAGTGTCTCACGAGGCGGTGATGTTCGGCAACCATTCACGACGCGAACAGCACCACGGCGATTTTTCATTGGCTTTTGCAAGAACCCACTTTCGGGCAACCTTGAAGCTAGCGAGCAGCGCGTCGAAGACCGTTGAAGTGAGCAGCACTGCATTTGAGCAGTAGTCCAAGAGCATCGCCGAGCGCGCTACGACAGTCATCATCAAGGGCATCCTCGAATGGGTGGGAGAATGCGACGAGTTGTTGACTCGCTTGAAGCAACATTCTCGTATTCCCATGTGATCCTAGTTCGAGCCCGGCGCAAGAGGTGAATCTCACTTCTGAAGTTTGACTGAGCGCTGCGTGGAGTAGTAGCGGCATGCTGCATTGCGGACTAGAAGTGCCCCTCACACGCTCAACACGCCACGACCAAGACCAAGACCAAGAGAGAAGAACGCGTAGACGAAGCGAGCAGAAAAACAAGGCCACATTGGCAGCGGTGGGAGTATGGAAGCTCTAGCTGAAGTCCTGTCCTATCTCTGATGGACTGAGGCTGAAGCGAAGCGACCACTACCGTGTGCACATGTAGAAGCAGAAGAAGTCATCCCAGGCGAGACCGCAGTATTCGAATGCCACGAAGAAAGCGGCACATGAGGCCAAGGAGGAGACCACTGCAGCAAGGCGCGATGGAGGCAGAGCTCTGACCAAGCTGACCTCTGTATCATGAACGTGCTCGGCAAGCAAGCGAAGGAAGCACGCG